>Ga0209172_10002157_pt1 | contig 36477 bp, 31 predicted proteins | sample LarsenN4metaG_FD_184113 | JGI IMG/M metagenome (GOLD analysis project Ga0209172, IMG submission 184113) | Hot spring sediment bacterial and archeal communities from British Columbia, Canada, to study Microbial Dark Matter (Phase II) - Larsen... ... | reverse complement strand
CGCCCCCCCCCGCGGCGTGGTTCCACAACACGGTGACGACCGCCAAGAACATCAGCAACAAGACCAACGCCCGCTTCGACCAGGGCTACACCGAGTACGGCCCGCCCATCGCCATGCCTTCCACTGCGGATCTGAACAAGCTCAAGATTCAGGCCCAGGCCGGAAACACCGCCATCACCAGCACTACCTCGGGCAGCTACGGTGAGGCCACCACCCGCATCGAGTTCATCGCCGTGGACCTGGACGGCGACGGCAAGGTCACGGGGCCCAACGAAGGTTTCATGCGGGTCTATAAGGCCAAGACCACCGCGTTCGCCTATTGGGTGGTGGGCTCCTACAAGAGCGGGGTGCAATACGCCAGCGATTCCGAGAACTGCGCTGATTCCACCGGGCACGGGGCCAAGTACCTCAAGGCCACGGACCACTCCGGGTCCTCGCCCCACACCCGGGCCAACTCCATGATTCAGCCCAGCAAGCGCTGCTTCCTGGGCGGCGAAGGGTGGTTAGTGACCGGCGAAAACAAGTTCGCCGCCTCTGATAACAACGGCGCCTGGGTGAAGTGGCCTGGCCCGGTGGACCCGCTGGTCGCAGCTGCGCGGCCGGACGACAAGGACTATCTGTGGCCCATCACGCGCCAGCTCAACCCGTCGTTCAAGGGCGTGATCCACGTGGAAGGCCACGTGGCCGTCAGCGGCACGCTCCGGGGCCAGGTCACCCTGGCGGCCACCGGCAACATCGTCATTGCCGACGACGTCAAGTACGCCACTGACCCCGGGGCCGGCACCTGCGCCGACATGCTGGGGTTCTTCGCGGGCGGTGACGTGATCATCGCCAACAACACGCTCAACGCGCCGCAGCGCGCCAGCAGCAGCAACACCACGTACCGGACCTACGACGACACCAAAGACGAGTTCATTCAGGGAGTGGTGCTGGCCCTTAACATCTTCACCGCAAACGGCTACAACACCGGGCCAACCACCGCCGAGCCCTGCGAGACCACCAACTGGGGACGGGGTTGCATCTATCTCACCGGGGGCATCATCCAGAGGCAGCGCGGTGCCGTGGGCACCACCAGCGGCACGGGCTACCTCAAGCGGTACGCCTACGACCAGTGCGTGCTCAACAGTCCGCCGCCCTACTTCCCCACCACGGGCCGCTTCGCCAAGGGGCGGTTCTTCGAGGTGGACCCCGTGGGATTCGACGTCGGCTCCTACTATGCGTCGTTGAGCCCGCGTTGAGCCCGGAGTAGCCCGATTGAGCCCGGGCGCGCCGGGGCGGGTTGCCGCCTCGGCGCGCGTTTGTCGCGCGTTTGTTTGGACCGCGCCGCGTAGCCCCGGTTATGCCCTCGCGCCCGGACCGTGCCATGGTGGGGCAGGGCGGGAGGCCTGTCTCCAAGTGAAGGGAATGACCCTGGTGGAGGTGATGTTCGCGGTGGTGGTGCTCGCCACCGGTGTCCTCGCCGCGGCGTCAGCTGCCGTGGCGGTGGCTAACCTGTCCGCACAGGGAAGACGGGCGGCCCAGGCGGCCGCGATCGCCGCCCAGCGCTTGGAGACCCTTCGTAGCCAGCCCTGCGCCAGCCTCGCCGGCGGGACCGCGCCCAATGACGACTACCAGGTGACCTGGACCGTGGGGAGGACACCCAACGGCCGGGGTCGACAGGTGCAGGTGACGGTGGCCTGGGCCATGGGGCGGGGTGTACACGCCGAGGCCTTTTCCACGAGCATCCCGTGCTGAGACGCTCGGGCTTCACGCTGGTCGAGCTGCTGGTTACCCTGGCGCTCGGCGGGATCGTGGCCACCGCCATAGGCGGGGTGCTGGTCGATACCCACCGTCAAGCTCATCGCCTGGCCCAGCGCATCGAGTTGAACCACAACGTGCGCGCGGCCATCACCATGCTGCCGGTGGACCTTCGGGCGCTCAACCCGTCCGACCCGGCCGGCAGCGACATCGTCCAGATGGCGGACTCGGCGCTCACCTACAGGGCCCTGCGGACGTTCCACACCTTCTGCCGTCCCGGCACGGGCGCCAGGCTATCGCTGGATACGGCCGGGACGGGCTCTCGTCCGCTGGAACCCGAGCACGATTCGCTCCTGGTCTTCAGGGACGGGGACCCCTTGCTCACTGCCGATGACCGGTGGGTCCACACCGACCTCAGGGCCGTCAGGTCCGGCCGCAACTGCCCCGGAGGACGCCCCAGCCTGGACCTGTCCGTCAGCCCTCCGGTGGCTGCTTCCGACAGCCTGCCCGCGGGGAGCCCGGTGCTGAGCTTCGAGGTGGTCCAGGTGCTGAGCTACGTCGACGCCGCTGGGCTAACGTGGGTTGGTGCCCGGCGACTCAGCAAGAAGACCGGTTGGACCAAGCCCCAACCGGTGGCCGGGCCGCTCGGGCCTGGTGGTTTACGGTTCAGCTACTTCACTCGTGAGGGCGCGCCCACCCGCGACCCCGCGCAGGTGGCGCGTATCGGCATCGCAGTGACCGGGCGGACACCGCTCGCGGTGTGGCTCGCGAGCGGAGCATTCGGCTATCTGGCTGACAGCCTCTCTACGCAGGTGGCGCTACGGAACGGCAGGTAGGGATGCTCCGGACCCGGCGGTTGAGGCGTCCCAACGCGAGCGGTTCCATAGACCGTGGCGAACAGGGCATCGCTTTGCTGGCTGCGGTCTTTGCCCTGGTGCTGGTGGGCGGCATCGTGGCCGGGTCAGTATTCGTGGCCCTCCAGGACCAACGCATAGGCCGAAACATGGTCCGCCAGCAGCAGGCCTTTGGCGCCGCCGAGACTGCGGTGCTGGAGCCCGCAGTTTCGTGGGTCCCGGCAGGCTATGCCGACCTGCCGGTAGGGGCTGCCGTGACCGGCGCGGGCACGACCACGACCGGCTGGTTCCAGCACCGCCTCCAGCGCCTGAGCCCCATGCTCTACCTCAGTCAGGCGGAGGGGCTCAGCTGGGACCTCGCCTCTCGCCAGCGAGTGGCCGTGCTGCTTCGCCTGCGACCCTTGCCGCTCGAACCTGACGCGGCGCTGCGGACCCCTACGCCTCCCAAGCTCGGCCCTTCCTCGGAGGTGTCCGGTACGGACGTGCAGCCGGCGGGCTGGAGGACCTGCCCCGCCACCCGGCCCACGCTTCCCGCAGTCCGGATCCCGGGCGGGCTAGGGACGTCGGGATGCCAAGGAGAGAACTGCCTCTTTGGAAACTTGCCGTTTGACTCGCTTCGGGCCTATGCCACAAAGGTGGTGCAGCCCGGGGGTGGGACCCGGGTGGTGCAGCCCAGCCGCCGGGGCCCCTCCTGCGACACGGCCGACCCGTTCAACTGGGGTGACCCACGCGATCCCCGTGGGCCCTGCGGCAACTACTTCCCGGCCGTCTGGGTGGAGTCGGACCTGACCCTCGACGGGCTCCGGGGCCAGGGGGTGCTGATGGTAAACGGCGACCTAACGCTCGGCGGAGGATTCGCGTTCTTTGGCCTGGTGCTGGTGAGGGGCACGCTGAGGACCGTGGCCGCTGGCGCCCGGCTTACCGGAGGGGTCATCGCCGGAGCCGTTTCCCTCGACCAGCGGGGAATCGTGGGCAAGAGCCTCATACAGTTCTCGAGTTGCGCGGTAAGTCGGGCGCTAACGGGGTCGGCCGTTCTGGTTCCCCTGAGGGAACGCGGGTGGGTGGGGATGTACTGACGCTCCTGAGGCAAAGTGACGTAACTCGCTGGCGGGCGAAGAGTTGTTAGCGGTCGCTTAAAGTACCTTGGAGCTTGACAAAAAACCGGGTGGGCCGTACTGTTGTCGTCCGCTCTAGCCCCTTATGTGCTTAACCTGTAGGGAGATATGGCGCTTTTCGGACTCGGGAGATCGAAATCGACGGTCGGGCTCGACATCGGAAGCGGCCTGGTCAAGGTCGTCTCGATCGATCACGGCAAGGGCGAGCCGGTCCTCACCAAGGTTGGCGTGGCGCCCGTCCTTCAGGACGCCATCGTGGAGGGCGAGATCATGGACCCCGGCGTGGTCGCCGAGTCGATTCGGGGTGCCATGGCTGCGGCCGGCCTCAAGCAGAAGCGAGTGGTGGCGGCGGTGGGCGGACGGGACGTGATCATCAAGAAGATCCAGGTGGACCGGATGAGGGAAAGCGATGCCGCCGACGTGGTTCGCTGGGAGGCCCAACAGCACGTCCCATTCGACATCGAGGGCGTGGAGCTGGACTTCCAGGTGCTGGACCCCGAGGGCGAAGGGCTCCAGATGGAGGTCCTGCTGGTGGCGGCCAAGCGGGAATTGGTGGAGGGTCGGGCGGCCCTGCTGACGGAGGCCGGGCTGGACCCGGGGGTGGTGGACGTGGACGCCTTCGCCCTGCACAACGCGTTCGAGTTGAACTACCCGGACGCGATGCACGGGGTGTCCGCCACGATCCACATCGGTCACGAGGTGACCAACGTCAATATCCTTCAGGACGGCGTGCCGGTGCTGACGCGGGACCTGAGCGTGGGTACCCGCAAGTTCCGAGAGGACCTTCAGCGGGAGCGAGGGATGTCGGGCGAGGATGCCGACCGCCTGCTCCAGGGATTCGAGCGGAGCCCCGACCTGGACCCGTTCGTGAAGAACCGGGGTGAGGAGATCGGTGTGGGGGTGGAGCGGGCCGCGGCATTCTTGGCTTCGGCCTCGCGGGACGCGGGGCAGATCCAGCGGGTCTATTGCTCCGGCGGGGGGGCGCGCATTCCGGGGCTCGCCGACACGTTGGGTGAGCGCCTCCGCTTGCCGGTCGAGGTGGCCGACCCCATCAAGGGCCTCCAGGTCCGAGATGATGCCTTCGGCAGCCTGGCGGTGGACGAGGTGGCGCCGCTCCTCATGCTGGCCGTTGGGCTGGGCTTGCGGAAGCTGAACTAGGTATCCCGGCGAGGCGTCGTTCGAGTAGCGATGATCGAAATCAACCTGCTTCCCGGCGCGAAGAAAAAGAAGAGGCGAGCCGCTGCCGGGCTCGCTCTGCCCGACTTCAAAGCCCTGCTGGCCAAGGTCAGGGACCCGCTGCTGCTCGGCGCGGCGGGTGCCTGGGTCGTGGCGCTCACGGCCATCGGCTTCATCTACCTCAACGAGAGCCGCAAAGTGGCGGCGGCGGAGGAGTCCTTGAGGCGGGTACAGGCGGACGCGCGGCGGTTTCAGGCGCTCATCAGCCAGAAGCGTAAAGAAGAAAGGTTGCGCGACTCTCTGATGGCCGAGCTCGACGCGATCCGCTCGATTGACGCGGACCGCTACGTCTGGCCGCACATCCTGGAGGAGGTCACCAAGGCGCTTCCGGACTTCACCTGGCTGGAATCGGTGACCCCGCTGCCGGCCGGCGTTCCCGCAGAGGCCTCCGACACGACCCGGCCCGCGCTCCAGGTGCTGATTGACGGGCGAACCGGGGACATGGGCGGCTACACCCGTTTCCTAAGGCAGCTGGGCGATTCGCCCTGGCTCACGGGCGTCGTTGCCGGGCCAACCAGGACGGTGGTGGAAAACGAAAAGCCGGTGATCTCCTTCACCATCACCGTGACCTACCGGTCGGCCGACTCGGCGTTCATTCGCACGGCACCGGTGCTGGAATCGATTCGCTAGAGGCATCCCATGGCGCTCGACGCAAAGCAACGGCAGCAGCTTCTGGGGTTCGCCATCTTCCTGGCGGTGGTGGCGGTGGTGGGGTTCTGGATGTACTGGCGAGCGCCCAAGGTGGCCCAGGTGGCGAGCTTGCGGGTGAGCATCGATTCCCTCCAGGCTCGGGTGGATTCGGCGCGGCGGGACCTGGCGGCGGGGACCGTCGAGATGCTGCGCCAGCGCATCCGGAACTTTGAGGCCAGCCTGCGACTGATGCGGACCCTGGTGCCGACCGGAGCCGAGGTCCCGAGCCTCATCGACGACGTGACGGCGCGTGCCAGGCGGCGTGGAGTGGAGATTGCGGAGCTGACGCCCGTGCCGCCGGAGCCGGGGACGCCGTTTGAGACCCATCGGTATCGGTTCAGCGTGATCGGGCACTACGACAACATTGGGGAGTTCCTGGCGGACGTGGCGTCGCTGCGGCGCATCATGGTGCCGTTCGAGCTGTCGGTGACCCGGGCGAGCCAGGCGGCAGCCACCACGTACGGCGATACCACCGGCGCGCTGGCCCAGGCCTCGTTCCAGCTTCGGACCTTCGTGAAGCCGGCGACCGCGGCGGACACCGTGGGAGGGCAGCAGCCGTGAGGTTCCGGCTGCTGGGTGACGCCCTGGCGCTGCTGTTGCTGGCCTGTGGCGGGGGCGGCGAAGCGCCGGCGCCCGGCGCGCCGGCGCCGGCCCAGCCGGGAGCGCCTGAGGCGCAGGCGGCGACAGACGCCGCCGCTCAGGATACCGCGGCGGCCCAGACCGGGCTGGTGCGCGAGGTGTTTGCGTATCGGGGCGCCGGTCGCGACCCGTTCCAGTCGCTCCTCACCTCGGGAGATATCCGTCCCTTGTTGGAGGACCTGCGCCTCACGGGTGTATGGTACGACGGTCGCTATCCGGCGCGGAGCGTGGCCGTGCTGCGGGACGTGACGGTCAACAAACGGTACGAAGTTCGGGTGGACGACGAGCTGGGTCGGATGCGGGTGGTCGAGATCCGGCCCCGAGAGATCGTCTTCGCGATCGAGGAATTCGGCGTTACGCGTCAGGTGACGCTGACGCAGACGAAGCGGGAGGGGGTTCCATGATGCTGTCGCTGTTGCTCGCCGCCGCTGGGCTTACGCCTGCGGCGCCTGTGGCCCGGCCCGCTCCGGCGCCCGCCGAGGTCACCGCCGTCAGCCTGATGCCGGGTCCGGGGCGCGCGCAGGTGGTGATTGACATCGCCGGCAGTGTCACGGTGCAGGACTTCACGCTGAGAACCCCGGACCGCTTGGTTATTGACCTGGTGGGGGCGACGCTCAAGGCCCCCTACGTCGGCTACGACGGCCAGAACCGCGGCGGCATCGTCAACCTCCGCTACGCGCAGTTTCGGCCGGATGTGGTACGCGTGGTCCTGGAGCTCGAGCGCCTGACCGACTATCAGGTGGAGGTGGCCGATGGCGCGGTCACCGTCTCCCTGGGGACGGACCGCTCGTTCGCGGCCTGGTCCTCGGGCGACGGCCGCTGGGCCCGGGACCTGGCGCGGTTGGCTGAAGCACCGGCTCCTCCGGCGGCGCCGGCACCCCAGGCCCAGCAGCTCGCGTCGCAGCAGCCGCCGATCACCGTCAATTGGGACAACGCCTCCATCTCCGACGTGATCGCGGGCTTCGCGGCGTTCAGCGGGAAGACGATCATCGTGGGGAAGGGCGTGACCGGAACGGTGACGGCCACCGTCAAGAATCAGCCGTGGGACGTCGCGTTCCAGCAGATCCTGCAGTCGCAGGGATTGGCCGGCTTCGAGGAATACCCGGGCATCATCCGGGTAGACGACCAGGCCGCGATTGCCAAGCTGGACTCCATCGAGCCGTTGGCGACCACCATTCAGCGCGTCAACTACGCGCGCGCGTTTGGGCTGGTGCCGGCGCTCGACGCCATCAAGTCGCCACGCGGGAAGATCGTGGCCGATACCGCCACTAATAGCCTGATTATCACGGATGTGCAGAGCAAGATCGCCGATTACAGCACCTTCTTGAGTCAGCTGGATCTCCCCACACCGCAGGTCTCGATCCAGGCCAAGCTGGTGTTCGTGGACCGCACCGATCTGGAGAACCTGGGGCTCAAGTACGACCTGGGCTCGCCCACCCAATTCTTCAACCAGCTGGTGCAGCGCGGCGACCCGGCCTCGGCCCAGCCGGTGGACACCAACGGCGACGGGGTGCCGGACGCGGTGCGGCCCACCGAGACCTTCTCCCCCGAGGAAACGCTGGTGGACCTGGGCGGGAACTCGCTGTCCGCGCTGGCCAACGCGGACGCGTCGGTGCCGAGCGCCGCGCTGCGGCTCATCTTCTCCACGGCCATCGGCAACTTCAACCTGACGTCGTTCCTGGAAGCGCTGGAGCAGGTGCAGCTGGCGGACCTCCAGGCCGAGCCCCTGATCTCCACCGCCGACAACACCCAGGCCTACATCCTGGTGGGTGAGCGGACGCCCATCCGGGTCATCGACGTGAGCGCCGTGGGCGGCGCGGTCGGCGCCAACGTGCCGCGGGCCTCCATCCGGGAGCAGACCACCGGCATCACGCTCCGGGTGACGCCGCACGTGACGGCCAACCGGCAGATCCTGATGTCGGTGCACGCGGAGAACTCCAGCATCGCCACCGCGCCGGGAGACATCGGCATCACGTTCCAGACTCAGGAGGCCGAGAATCACATCATGGTGAGCGACGGCGAGACCGCGGTCATCGGCGGGCTCACCGTGACCCAAGTCACTGTGTCCAAGGCCGGCATCCCCTTCCTTGTAGACTTGCCGATCCTGGGGCGGATCTTCGGGTTTACCTCGCGGCGCGAGCAGCGCCGGGATCTGTTGATCCTGGTGACGCCTCACATCGTGGAGGTGCTCCCGGTGAGATCCTCCTCCGATCGGCCGTAGCGAGAGGATGTGACCGCCATGGTACGCTGTGTGCTCAAGGGGGGGGTGCCCCTCGTCGCCGCCGGGTTGCTGGTGGGCTGCGCCGAGCAGCGCTTCCGGCTGGGCTTCGAAAGCGATACGCAGGTTCCCACCGTCGACATCGTCAAGTCGGCCGGGGACACGATTGACGTCCAGCGCACCGGGAAGATCAGTTTCACCGTCCGTGCCAGGGACAACCTTGGCATCAAGAGCATCGCCATCTCGCTCCGGGGCGGGTTGCTCCTGGACACCACGGTCACGTTCACCAGCGCCACCACGTCGATCGATCTGGTGGTGGACCTGCCGCAGGGGGTCAACTCGACCGTGGGCGGCGTGATCACCATCACCGCCACGGTGACAGACGGGAACAACAACACCGCGAGCGACACCGATTCCCTCTTCGTGGTCAACTTGCGCGCCCTCACGGTGGTCCTGTTGAGCCCCACCGTGGGCTCGGTGACCTCGCCCGACAAGCAGCTGCCCATCCGGGTGCTGGCCGCGCAGCAGGCCGGTATTCAACGCGTGGGGTGGCAGGCCATCGGCGTGGTGAACGCCAGCGACTCGGCGTTCTATGCCCTGCCGGATACGGTGAATCTGCTGGATACGCTCACCATTCCCACGGCCACGCCGCCGGGCACCTTCATCATGTTCGGATTCGCCGTGGACTCGGCCGGCCGGCGGGTGGTGAGCACCTCGGTCACGGTCACGGTGCAGCTGGTGGTGACCGACACCATCCCGCCCGTCGTCACGTTCACCGTGCCGCAGCGGGCCGAGGTGCGGGATTCGATCGCGGTACGGGCCAAGGACCCGAGCGGTATCGTGTCGGTGGGGTGGATCGCGCTGGACATTTCGGGGGCGCAGATCGGCGGCAACACCACCGCGTTCAGCGGCACCCTCACCGACGTAACGGTGATGGACAACTTGAGCCTAGGCCTTACCGCCGTGCAGCTCCCCGCCCTGGTGGTTCTCAAGGCCTTCGCCACCGACGCGGCCGGGAACACCGACTCGGCGCGGACCGACACCCTGCGCACCGCGCCGGTGCTGGCCGACAGCATCACCGTGGTGCACGGGCTCACCAAGCCCCTGCCGGCGGGCGGCCACGTGGTGGACGCCATCTACAACCGCAACAACAACCGGGTGTATCTCACCAACTTCGACCTCAATCGGGTGGAGGTGTTCGACGTGACGGACACCTCCTTCAAGGACGCCATGCCAGTGGGGTCGCGCCCGTGGGGTATCGCCTTGTGGCCGAGGGACACCCTCGGCGCCAACGGGGACACCGTGGTGGTGGCCAACTCGGGCGGCACGGATCTGTCCATTGTGGACGTGACGCTGGGTCGGGAGCGGCGGCGGCACGCGCTGCCCAACTTCATCATCCAGAGCGTGGAAGTAGAGATCACCAACGACCAGGTCGTGCCCCCGGCCGTGGAGCTCAAGGTCACGGAGTTCGATTTCTCCGATCGGCCGCAGTATCTGGCCATGACCTGCCGTGTCACGGCCGGGACCACGTGCTCGGCCACCGACATCATGGCGGTGTATTCGACGGCGCCGACCCAGGCCCAGCAGGGGGCGTTCCCGCTGCGCGGGACCATGCGATGGGAGAACCTGACCAGCGCGGCGCCGGAATCGCACTTCTGGTGGGAGCAGGCGGAGAAGCTGCCCAGCCCGGACAATGACACCATTCGCGTGATCGTGGATCGCGGCCCGGTGGTGGGCAGCGACGTCCTGCTGGAGGCCTCCTGCGGCCGCACCGTCAACATGCTGGAGCTGGGCTTCGCGGACTCCACCTTCACCCGCAACTCGGGCAACTTCGCCCGGGCGTTGATTGGTGAGGGCGGGACCGGTAAGGAGCCAGCCCTGGAATTCGCGCGCGCCATCGCCTATAACGTGAACGCCGGCAAGACGGTCACCGTCTGCCCCACCATCAATCTGGCGGGGGTGCCGTTCGCCGGGCGCGAAGAGATTGATAACGGCATCAGCCCGGGCATTCGGGTGCGAGACTTCATCGTGAACACGGCGATCCCGGTGCGGTCCATCGGCGTCAACTTCAACGGGCTCACCAATCTGTTCCGGGCGGACTCGGTCTACGTATTCGACGAGGCGCTCCGCCTCCGGGGCATCATCGGGGCGAGCGGCGTCAACGCCGGCATGGACCTGAACTTCAACCACGCCTTCACGGCGGGGACCGGTGGCACGCCGGGCACGTCGGGCGGTACGCTCGATCCCAATGACCGGCTGTCGTTCACGGCGAGCACGGACCCGCAGATCGACGTGTTCGACACCTACTTCTGGGGCAGGGTGGCGAGCATCGCGATCCGGGACCCGGTGATCGGCCCCCTGCGGGTGGCGCGACTCGGGTCCGGCGAGCAATTCCTGATCGGGGTCACCGCGCGCGGCGTGGTGACGGTGCGCATCCCGGCGATCACCAACCTGTACCCCGCCAACCGGTGGAGCGGTTCGCAGTGAGCCGGTGGCCGGAGGTGTGTGCATTCAAACCCGGCCCCAAGCCGGGTTTGGTGTTTAGGGGAGCGATGTCCGATGTCGGATGTCCGAGCGGCGTTGGGCGGCTATGTTCGGACAGGGGACAGCGGACAGCGCAGAGCGGACAGCGAGCGAGGATCCCGTGATTCGGTTCACCACGGCCGGCGAATCGCACGGCAAGGCGCTGGTCGCCCTTCTCGAGGGCATCCCCGCGGGGTTGGGGCTGCTGGCCGAGGACGTCAACCACCAGCTGCGACGGCGCATGGGCGGCTACGGCCGCGGCGCCCGAATGAAGATCGAGGCCGACGCCGTCGAATTCCTGAGCGGGGTGCGCGCCGGGGAAACCCTCGGATCGCCCATCGCGATGCTCATCCCCAACCGCGATTGGGAGAACTGGGCGGATGTGATGGGCGCGGAGCCGGATGGCGGCAGCTCGGAGAGCCCGCCGGGGAGCTGGGACATCGGAAATCGGACAGCGGCCGGCGGACGCCGCCGCCAGGTAACGCGCCCGCGCCCGGGCCACGCCGACCTGGTGGGCGTGCTCAAGTACGACCGGAGCGACGCCCGCGACATCCTGGAGCGGGCCAGCGCGCGCGAGACGGCGGCCCGGGTCGCCTGCGGGGCGGTGTGCCGGCGGCTGCTCCGGGAGTTCGGCGTGGAGATCGGGAGCCACGTCGTGGAGCTGGGCCCCGTCCACGCCACCCTCCCGGACCCGCTCCCGACCCCCCTCAACGAGGCCGCGGATGGCTCGCCGGTGCGTTGCCTCGATCCCCAGGCCGGCGAAGCCATGATGCGCGCCATCGATGCCGCGAAGAACGCGGGCGACACGCTGGGCGGCATCGTGGAGGTGGTGGCGCGGGGCGTGGTGTTGGGCCTGGGATCGCACGTCTCGTGGGACCGGAAGCTGGACGGCCGGATCGCCCAGGCGGTGATGTCCGTTCCCGCGGTCAAGGGCGTAGAGATCGGGCTCGGATTCGAGGCGGCGCGGCGCCGAGGCTCCGAGGTGCACGATGAGATCCTACGGGCGAGCGGTGAGACGGGAGCGGTGAGCGGAAGCCTCACAGGTGGGTTCCGGCGCCGCACCAATCGGGCGGGCGGGCTGGAAGGGGGCATGACCACCGGTGAGCCGCTGGTAGTGCACGTCGCCATGAAACCCATCTCCACCCTGATGCAACCGCTCGCGACCGTGGATCTCACCACCGGGGAGCGGGCCCAGGCACAGTCCGAGCGCTCCGACGTGAGCGCGGTCCCAGCCATGGGCGTGATCGCGGAAGCCATGCTCGGCATGGTGCTGGCCCAGGCGATGGTCGAGAAATTCGGCGGGGATTCGCTGGGCGAGATGCGCGCGAATTTCGACGCGTATGTAGCGAGGATGAATCGAAGGTGGGACAGGACCTGAAACGGCGCTATCCGCTGTCCGCTTTCCGTTCTCCGGGGGCCGCCACGATGGACGCGCCCAAGCGTTCACGGACAGCGGACAGCGGATAGCGGACGACGTTGTCCGTCAAGCGGCACATCGTCCTGGTCGGCCTCCCCGGTGCGGGCAAGACCACCATCGGCCAGCTGGCGGCCGCCGCGTTGGGCGCGCCGTTCCTAGATCTCGACGCCGCCATCGAGCGTCGGGCCGGCAAGTCCATCTCCCGGCTGTTCGCCGAAAACGGTGAAGCCGCGTTTCGGGAGCTGGAACGCTTGGAGATGGAAGCCGCGCTCGAGGCCCCGCCCAGCGTGATCGCGCCCGGCGGTGGCTGGGCGGCGCACCCGGGGAATCTGGAAGCTGCAGCAGTCCGCGCGCTGACCGTGTACCTCCGTGTGGCGCCTGACGTGGCTGCGGAACGCGTGGTGCCGACGACCGGCGGCCGACACCGGAGGGCGGACAGCGGAGAATTGACGGCGGACGGCGAAGTGCTGACAGCTGATATCCGACCGCTGTTGGCGGGACCCAACATCGCCGAGCGGGTTGGCGAACTGTACCGGGAGCGTCGCGTCTTCTACGAGCGTTGCGAGGTGACCGTTCCGGCGGATCCCGCGGATCCCGGGGTCGTGGCCCGGGAGGTCGCCAATCTTGCGCGATCGCTGGCCGGGTGGTATTAATCCGCGCCCTCGTGCGTCTCCTGGCCGCTCGCCGGACCAATCATCGCAACATGCAGTGGCACCGCGAGTTACGGTGGTGGTTACGGGGTTCGGGCCGGTCCGCCGGGAACCGGGTGGGGTCTTACACTGTAGGTCTGTTGTCGGGGAGTTGACTTCACGATTCACGTTTCACCATTCAGCGATTCGTGAAACGTGAAGCGTGGAACGTGAACCTGAGGAACATGCCCAAGCGCAAAGCCGCGGCTCCAGCCGTAGAACCCAAGCCTGATCGCAAAGGCTCGCTGGTGGTCGTGGAATCGCCCACCAAGGCGAAGACCATCCTCAAGTACCTGGGGAAGGGCTACACGGTCAGAGCCACCGTGGGTCACATCCGGGACTTGCCGCAGCGCGAGCTGGGCGTGGACATCGAGAAGGGCTTCACCCCCAAGTACGTCACCATCCGTGGGAAGGGGAAGACGCTGGCAGACCTGCGGCGGGCGGCCAAGGCGTCGGGCAAGGTGTTCCTGGCGACGGACCCGGACCGCGAGGGCGAGGCCATCGCGTGGCACGTGGCCGAGCAGATCAACGACGGCGCCAAGGTGCGGCGTGTGCTGTTCCACGAGATCACCAAGGACGCGGTGCAGGCGGCCATGAAGCATCCGGTCAAGATCGACGATCGCAAGGTCGAGGCGCAGCAGGCGCGGCGGATCCTGGACCGGCTGGTGGGCTACAAGGCCAGTCCGCTGCTCTGGAAATCGGTCAAGACCGGACTCTCGGCCGGTCGAGTGCAGACGGTAGCACTACGGCTGATCGTGGAGCGCGAGGAGGCGATTCGCGCCTTCAAGCCGCAGGAATACTGGACCATCGAGGCCCAGTGTGAGGCGCAGGGCAAGCAGTTCACCGCGCGGCTGCACAAGATCGCCGGCAAGAAGCCGGAGCTGCATTCGCGCGCCGCCGCCGAGGCGGTCGTGGCGGAGGTCCGGGGCCGGCCGTTCGTGGTCTCGGAGGTCACCCGGAAACAGCGCAAGAAGCGTCCGCCCGCGCCCTTCACCACCAGCACCTTGCAGCAGGAGGCGGCGAAGCAGCTGGGGTATTCGTCCCAGCGGACCATGCGCGCCGCGCAGCAGCTCTACGAGGGCGTCGAGCTCGGCGCCGAGGGGGCCGTCGGCCTCATCACCTACATGCGCACCGACTCGACCCGGACGGCGCCGGCCGCGATCGACGCCGTGCGCGGCCTCATCGCGCGGCAGTTCGGCAAGAAGTATCTCCCGGAGGAGCCCAACGTCTACGCCAACCGGAAGGCGGCGCAGGACGCCCACGAGGCGGTCCGGCCCACGGACGTCGGACGCCGGCCGGAGGGGCTGAAGAAATACCTCACGTCGGAGCAGTGGAAGCTGTACCAGCTGATCTGGAAGCGATTCGTAGCCTCGCAGATGGCGGCCGCGGTGTACGATACGACTACGATCGACTTCCCGGTGGGGCGAGCTGGAGTGGCCGCGGCCCCTCCGAAGTACTTATTCCGCGCGACGGGCTCCGTGGTCGTGTTCGACGGCTACCACGTGCTGTATCGCGAAGGGCACGAAGTGGAGGAAGGGCTCACGCTGGACGATCTGGCGCCGGTTCCGGCGCTCGAGGTTGGCGACCGGGCCGAGGTGCGGGACATCGTGCCCAGCCAGCATTTCACCGAGCCGCCGCCGCGCTTCAGCGAGGCCAGCCTGGTGAAGGAGCTGGAGCGTCTGGGGATCGGCCGGCCCAGCACCTATGCGACCATCGTCTCGACCCTGCGGGCGCGCGACTATGTGCGGGTGGATCAGCGGCGATTCCACCCCACCGAGCTGGGCGAGACCGTGGCCAGGGTGATGGTGAGCCGGTTTCCCGATATCTTCAACGTCGGCTTCACCTCCGAGATGGAAGAAGAGCTGGACAAGGTGGAAGAGGGCGAGCTGGGGTGGCAGAAGGTCTTGAACGACTTCTGGCAGCCGTTCGCCGATGCGCTGGGTAAGGTGGATACCAAGGAGATGATCCGCGAGGCGTACGACGTGGAGCACCTCGATACCACGCCGTGCCCGGAGTGCGGGGGGAAGCTCACGGTGAAGAGCGGGCGGTTTGGGCCGTTCATCGCCTGCACCACCTACCCGGAGTGCCGGTACACCAAGCCCCTGAAACAAGAGCGGCCGCCCGACCGCCCGACCGACGAGGTGTGTCGGGAGTGCGGCGCGCCCATGGTGATCAAGACCGGGCGCTATGGCGAGTTTCTGGCCTGCACCCGCTATCCGGAGTGCAAACACACTCGGCCCATTCCATTGGGGGTGAAGTGCCCCACCTGCGGCTCCGGGGACCTGGCGGAGCGGCGCACCAAACGGGGGCGCTCATTCTTCGGGTGCTCCAACTATCCCGACTGCACCTTCAGCACCTGGCATCGGCCGGTGCCGGACCTCTGTCCCCGGTGCGGCTACCTGGGTGCGGAGAAGCGCGCCACCAAGGCGCGAGGTGAGTACCGCAAGTGCCTCAAGTGCGAGCACGAATTCGCGGTACCGGAGGCGACGCCGGCGACCATCGCGCCGTGAACGCCACGGTGGTGGGCGGCGGCCTCGCCGGCTGCGAGGCGGCCTGGGCCCTGGCGGAGCGGGGCGTCGCGGTGACGCTGTGTGAGATGCGGCCGGCGGTGCGCACCCCGGCCCACCAGACCGACCGCCTGGCCGAGATCGTCTGCAGCAACAGCTTCAAGTCCACCGAGCTCACCAACGCGCACGGCCTGCTCAAGGCCGAGTTGCGGCTCCTGGGAAGCCTGTTGCTGGACGTGGCCGATCAGACCCGGGTGCCGGGCGGCGCCGCGCTCGCCGTAGACCGGCAGATGTTCAGCGACGAGGTGACCAGGCGCGTACTGGCGCATCCCGGGATCCGGCTGGTGCGGCAGGAAGTGACCCGGCTTCCCTCGCCCGCCGTTATCGCCACGGGGCCGCTCACGTCCGACGCTCTGGCCCGCGTGATCGCGGCCCGCCTGGGTGCCACCTCCCTCGCGTTCTACGACGCCATCGCACCCATCGTGAGCGCGGATTCCCTGGAGATCGGCCGGCTCTATCGCGGGTCGCGGTACGGAAAGGGCGGTGGCGACGACTATCTCAACGCGCCGTTGTCGGAGGCGGCGTACTATGCGTTGGTGGAGGCGCTGGTCGCCGCGGAGCAGTTCCAGGGACATGAGTTCGATGTACGTCCGGCCTATTTCGAAGGTTGCCTCCCCGTCGAAGAAATGGCTCGCCGCGGTAAGGACGTGCTTCGCTTCGGGCCCATGAAGCCCGTGGGTCTCCCCGATCCGCGCACCGGCCGCGAACCGTTCGCGGTGGTGCAGCTCCGGCAGGAAGACCGCGCGGGGCAGATGTGGAACCTGGTGGGGTTCCAGACCCGGATGCGAATCCCCGAGCAGAAGCGGGTGTTTGGCACGCTGCCCGGCCTGGCTCACGCGGAGTTCCTGCGCTACGGCAGCATTCACCGCAACACCTACCTCAACAGCCCGGTCACGCTCACGGCCCATCTGTCGGCGCGGGATGATGAACGCCTGCTGTTCGCGGGGCAGCTGGTGGGCGTGGAAGGTTACACGGAATCGCTGGGCACCGGCCTACTGGCCGGCATCAACCTGGCGCGCGTCCTGCATGGCGAGCCGCCCCTGGTGCCGCCACCCGAGACCATGCTCGGCGCGCTCCTCCGGTATGTGCACGAGGCGGACCCCGCTCATTTCCAGCCGATGAACGCCAATTTCGGTTTGCTCGGCCCCCTGGACCAACCGGTGCGGGACAAGCAGCGGAAGAAGGCGTTGCTGGTGGAGCGCGCGCTGGAGGCGATGCGGGCGTTCGCGGTCGTGGTGTCTGCCTCCGGTGCGCGATCCGCCATCCGCCGTTCGCATTCCGGACGGCGGACCGCGGACTGCTGACGGCGAGCCGTCATGGCTGCAGCCACTGACCAGGCCAAGCACAAGGACATCGCCCAGTTCCTCACCTTTCTCGCCAAGGAGCGCAACGACTCTCCGCACACCGTCAAGGCGTACGGGCGCGATCTGGCGCTGTTCGCTGTCTTCGGCGACGAGTACTACGGCGGGGGCGCCTGGACTTGGGCCGGCGTCGATCGGTTGGCGATGCGGAGCTTCATGGGGTGGCTGCAACGCCGGCGACTCGCCCGCCGCTCGGTGGCGCGGGCGGTCTCCGCGCTCCGAACCTTCTACCGGTTCCTTTCCGCCCGGCGGGGGCTGGAGGTCAACCCCGCGCGCGGGGTCCGGCTCCCCAGGCTGGAGAGGCGGCTTCCGGCGTTTCTCGACCGCGCCGACGTCGAGGAGCTCTTCCGGTTGGCCGAGGCGCTTGCCCAATCGGAGGAGTTTCCGGCGGTTCGCGACCTGGCGCTGCTCGAGACGCTGTACGCCAGCGGCATGCGGCTATCCGAGCTGGCCGGGCTCAACCTCGGCGACGTGGACCTGGTCTCCGATCAGGCCAAGGTCCGGGGCAAGGGGAAGAAGGAACGGCTGGTCCCGCTGGGGAGCTACGCGGTGCGGGCACTGCGGCGCTACTATCGCGCGCGGGACCGGCTGCTGGGCACGTTACCCCCGGGCAAAGGCGACCACCGGGCCGCATTTCTTTCGACCCGGGGAGCGCGATTGGCCCCGCGGACCATTCAGGGCATCGTGCGGCGCTATCTTGCCGCCATCGGCCGGGAAGGCGGCCTCAAGACCCACAGCCTGCGCCACAGCTTCGCCACCCACCTGCTGGACGCCGGCGCCGACCTGCGGGCGGTACAGGAACTGCTGGGCCACTCTTCGTTGAGCACGACCCAAGTGTATACTCATACGAGCGTGGATCGCCTCAAAAAGGTCTACCAGCAGGCGCATCCGAGGGCGTGACGGCGGTGCGATTTCGGATTGCTGAATGCGGAATGCTGAATGCGGAATGCTGAATGCGGAATGCTGAATGCGTCTTCGTCCGGCCACGGATAGCGGAAAACGGATGACGCGTCTTCACGCCACCACCATCCTTGCCGTGCGCAAAGACGGCAAGCTCGCCATGGGCGGGGACGGCCAGGTGACGGTCGGCGACACCGTGATGAAGCAGCACGCGGTCAAGGTGCGCCCGCTGGCGGACGGCAAGGTCCTGGCGGGATTCGCCGGGACCGCGGCGGACGCGCTCACCCTGTTCGAGAAATTCGAGGAGAAGCTCAAGCGCTTCCCCGGGAATCTGCCTCGGGCCGTGGTGGAGCTGGCCAAGGACTGGCGGAGCGACCGGGTGCTGCGCCGGCTCGAGGCGCTCCTGGTGGTGGCCGACGCGGAGCACGGCTTCCTGGTGAGCGGCAGCGGGGAGCTGATCGAGCCGGATGACGGCCTCATGGCCATCGGGAGCGGCGGCCAGTACGCCCTGGCCGCCGCCCGCGCCCTGGCCTTGCACTCCAACCTGTCGGCCCGGGAGATCGTGCAACAGAGCCTCGAGATCGCGGCGGATATCTGCGTGTTTACCAATCGCAACATTACCGTCTTGGAGTTGGGGTGAGCGGTGAGCGGCATGGCAAGGCCCGTCCTGAGAGCTTGGGACCGTGCGCACAGCCGAACCTGCCCCCCCCGGCTCACCGCTCACCGCCCTCCGATTACCGGTCATGACTGAACCACAGGGGATCGAGCAGAAGCTCGAGGCCGCGGACCAGGGTCCCGAGCCGCTTCCCTGGCTTGAGGAGCTACCCCCCAAGCAGATCGTGGCCGAGCTGGATCGCTACATCGTGGGGCAGGAGGCGGCCAAGAAAGCCGTGGCGATCGCGGTGCGGAACCGCTGGCGGCGGGCCCAGGCGCCGGAGAACATCCGGGACGAGATCCTGCCCAACAACATCATCATGATCGGGCCCACCGGGGTGGGAAAGACCGAGATCGCCCGCCGGTTGGCGCGGCTGGCCGGCGCGCCGTTCATCAAGGTCGAGGCGTCCAAGTTCACCGAGGTGGGGTACGTGGGCCGCGACGTGGAGTCGATGATCCGCGATCTGGTGGACTCGGCGATCAACATGGTGCGGGGCGAGCGGGAAGACGAGCTGTATCCCACCGCCGAGGAGCGAGCGGAGGAGCGGTTGCTCGACCTCCTCCTCCCGACCGTCCCGCCTGCGGCGGCAGCGGGAGGAGCGGCAGACGCGGCAGAAGGTACCGGCAGCCGGGAGCGAGGACTGTTCGTCGTCTCCTCGAAAGGAGAGGCGCGCCCTCCATCCTCTGCTGCCGCCGTCGTCGCCTCTGCCGCTTCTGCCGCCGACGTCGACCGCCAGCGCCGCACCCGCGACAAGCTTCGCCAGATGCTCAAAGACGGAAAGCTCGAAGATCGAGAAGTGGAAGTCGAGGTTTCCCAGCAGAACTTCCCCCTCCTCGATTACATGCAGCCGCCGCCGGGCATGGAGGGCACCGACGTCAACTTCATGGAGATGCTCCAGGAGATGCTGCCCAAGCGGAAGAAGCGCCGGCAGGTGCGGCTCACCGAGGCGCGCCGCATCCTGGTGGACGAGGAGTTGCGCAAGCTGGTGGACATGGACGACGTGGTAAACGAGGCCCTGGACCGGGTAGAGAACCACGGCATCATCTTCGTGGACGAGATCGACAAGATCGCCGGCGAGCGCGGCACCGTGGGCCCGGACGTCTCCCGCGAGGGCGTGCAGCGCGATCTCTTGCCCATCGTCGAGGGCTCGACGGTGCAAACCCGCTACGGCTACGTCCGCACCGACCACATCCTGTTCGTCGCGGCCGGCGCGTTCCACGTCTCGAAGCCGTCCGACCTGATCCCCGAGCTCCAGGGCCGCTTCCCCATCCGCGTCGAGCTCAGCCCGCTGACCAAGGACGATTTCGTCCGCATCATGACCGAGCCGGAGAACGCCCTCACCAAGCAGTACGCGGCGTTGTGCGCCGCGGAGGGCGTGGAGCTCACGTTCACGACGGACGGCATCGAAGAGGTCGCGCGCATCGCCGGACTGTTGAACGAGCGGATGGAGAACATCGGCGCGCGCCGGCTCCACACCGTGATGACCACGCTGCTGGAGGACCTGCTGTTCGAGCTCCCCGACACCGAGCAGAAGAAGTTCGTCTTCGACGGTCCCACCGTTCGCGAGCGCCTGATGCGCATCGTGAACGACGAAGACCTCCGGAAGTACATCCTCTAGCCCATCGCGGCGCCTTTACATGCCTGAGCGCCGGGAGTAGAATCCCCCTTCGCCGCCTGTCATTTTGACCTGCCCGGGCTCGAGGGTATGCCGAAACGAGACTTCCTCGCCATCACCGACCTCTCCGCCGCCCAGATTCACGCGCTGTTCGACCTCGCGGCGGAGATGAAGGCCGGTATGTACCGGAAGCAGCCGCTGGCCGGCAAGGTGCTGGGGATGGTCTTCGCCAAGAGCAGCACCCGGACCCGGGTGTCGTTCGAGGTGGGGGCGTATCAGCTGGGCGGGCACGCGCTGTTCCTGTCGGCGCGGGACATCCAGCTGGGCCGCGGCGAGCCGATCAAGGACACGGCGCGGGTGCTGTCGCGCTACCTGGACGGCATGGTGATCCGCACGTTCGCGCACGCCGACGTCGAAGAACTGGCGCGCTTCGCGACGGTCCCGGTGATCAACGGGCTGACCGATCTGCTGCACCCCTGCCAGGTGCTAGCCGACCTCTTCACCATTCGGGAGGCGCTGGGCGGATGGAACGGGAAGGTCGTGGCCTGGGTCGGTGACGGGAACAACATGGCGAACTCCTGGCTCCACGCCGCGCAGGTATTGGGCTTCGAGTTCCGCCTGGCGTGTCCGGAGGGCTACGAGCCCAATCACGAGATCTTCGAGCATGCCAAGCGGAACGCCAACGTGAGCATCACCGAGGAGCCGGATGAGGCGGTGCAGGGCGCGCACGTGGTGAATACCGACGTGTGGGCCTCGATGGGCCAGGAGGAGGAAGCGGAGGCCCGCGTGCTGGCGTTCAAGGGCTACACCGTGGACCGCGAGCTGATGAGCCTCGCCGCGCCGAACGCCATCTTCCTGCACTGTCTGCCGGCGCACCGCGGCGAAGAGGTAACCGACGACGTCATCGAGGGGCCGCAGTCGCGGGTCTTCGACCAGGCCGAGAATCGGCTGCACGTCCAAAAAGCCCTGTTGACGACACTGATGGGGCCGGATTGAACAGCGGGCCCGCCTGGTCCTGAAAGAGGAGCGCATGCCCACCACCGCAGTCCTGAAGCGCACGCCGTTCTACGACCTGCACCGCGGGCTGGGCGCCAAGATGGTGCCCTTCGCCGGATTCGAGATGCCGGTTCAATACCCGACGGGCATTACCCGAGAGCACGAGATCGTACGCACCGGTGTGGGCGTGTTCGACGTCTCGCACATGGGGGAGTTCGAGATCACCGGCCCGGACCGCAATGCGTTCGTCAATCGCGTGACCTGCAACGACGTGAGCGCGCTGCGAGAAGGCCAGGCCCAGTACTCGGCCATCCTCACCGAGGACGGCACCTTCGTGGACGACTGCCTGGTCTACCGCTTCGACGACAAGCTCATGATGGTGGTCAACGCCTCCAACATCGAGAAGGACTGGAAGCACCTGGTGGATCGGAGAGCGGGGATCAACGTTCGGCTCAAGAACATCTCGGACGAGGTGGCCTTGCTGGCGGTGCAGGGACCGCAGGCCGAAGCCCTGATGCAGTCGCTCACCAGGCTCAACGTGAGGGAGCTGGCCTACTACCACTTCGACACCGGTCAGGTGGCAGGGATCGAGTGCTTCGTCTCCCGCACCGGATACACCGGCGAAGACGGCTTCGAGATCTACTTCCGGCCCAAGCAGGCCGAGGGGATGTGGCACGCCGTGGTGGGGCAGGGACGCGGGTCGCCCATTGGGCTGGGCGCGCGCGATTCGTTGCGGCTGGAGGCCGGCTACCCCCTCTACGGCAACGACATCGACGAGACCACCAACCCCTACGAGGCCGGGCTCGGCTGGATCGTGAAGCTGAACAAGGGCGCGCCGTTCACCGGTCGGGCGGCGCTGGAGCAGGTCAAGGCCAAGGGTGTCAACCGGAAGCTGGTGGGGTTTCGCACCGTGGAGAAGGGCGTCATCCCGCGTCACGGCTACGAGGTCTATCTGGGCGAGCGGAAAGTGGACGTGGTGCGAAGCGGGGGCTTCAGTCCCACGCTCAAGCAGGCCATCGGAACCACCTATCTTCCCACGCACTCGGTTGAGCCCGGCACCGGGTTCCTGATCGACTGCCGGGGCAAGAAGGTCGCGGCCGAGGTCGTCAAGCTGCCGTTCTACAAGGGAAGCGTGAGGAGCCGGTGAGACGGGCGGCCAGGCCCTCGGTTCCAATCCGCGTCGCGGTGCTGACGGTCTCCGACCGGGGCGCGGCGGGGCAGCGGGCGGATACCTCCGGCGACGCCATCGTGGCCTGGGCCAAGAAGAGACGGTTCACGGTGACCGCTCGAGAGACCGTCCCCGATGAGAGCGACCGCATCGCCGGGACACTGCTTCGTTGGGCGGACGGCGGCCTGGCGGACCTGATCCTCACGACCGGCGGCACCGGCCTGGCGCCGCGGGACGTGACCCCGGAGGCCACCCGGGCGGTGCTGGAGCGCGAGGCCCCGGGGATCGCGGAGGCCGTCCGTGCGGCTAGCCGAGATCGGGTACCGCGCACGGCGCTCTCGCGCGGCCTCGCGGGTGTCAGGGCCAAGGCGCTCATCGTCAACCTGCCCGGCAGTCCGGGCGGCGTGAAGGACGGACTGGCAGTGCTGGAGCCGCTGGTGGAGCATGCGGTGGAGGTGCTTACGGGTGCGCCTACGGATCACGCGTAGGGCGGAGGGGCCGCAGCGGGGGCAGCGGCGGCAGAAGTCGCAGGTACCGACGACCGACAACGTAGAACGCCTGGTTGATGGCTGACAGCTGACAGCGGATAGCATGACCGATCGCGTTCTCATCACCATGGACGACCTCGAAACAGCGGTGCGCACCAACGCCGCCTTCGAGCGGAGCGCCTTCCACACCAGCATGGTTTCCTCGCTGGACGACGCCGTGGGCGTGCTGCGGAAGAGCGAGCCGGACCTGGTGGTCTTGACCGGTGCCCTGCAGGAGCCCACCGCGATCGAGCTGTTGGGGGCGGCGCGGGACCGCTCGGTGTCGACCCTGGGATTGGTGGAAGCCTCCAGCGCCGATCCGCGCGGCCTGGCCCACCGGTTGGGGCTCACGGCGTGGATGGTCAAGCCGGTGGACCCCGGCGAAGTGGTGGCGGCGGCGCGGCGGTTGATCGAGCGGCGGCGCCTCCAGGAGCGGACCGGGATCACCGGCGAGAGCCCGGCCATTCAAGAAGTGTTGGTCAAGATCGAGCAGATGGCCCCGGTGGGCAGCACGGTGCTGATCGAGGGCGAGTCCGGCACCGGCAAGGAGCTGGTGGCCCAGGCGATGCACACCCTGTCGTCGCGCCACGCCCAGCCGTTCATCGCCGTCAACTGTTCGGCGTTGCCGGAGACCCTGCTCGAGTCGGAGCTGTTCGGCCACGAGAAGGGCGCCTTCACCGGCGCCGCGGAACGCAGGCTCGGTCGCTTCGAGCTGGCGGACGGCGGCACCTTGTTCCTGGACGAGGTGGGCGACATGCCCCCTGCGACTCAGGTCAAGCTGCTGCGGGTGCTGGAGACGCGGTCGTTCTTCCGGGTGGGCGGGACCGAACCCATCCGGGTGGACGTGCGGGTGATCGCCGCGACCAACCGGCCGCTCAAGGAGGCCGTGGCGCTGGGCCAGTTCCGCGACGACCTGTTCTACCGGCTCAACGTCCTCTCGATCTATCTTCCGCCGCTCCGCGAGCGACGCTCCGACATCCCCCTCTTGATCAAGCGGTTTGTGCGCGAGCTCTCCCAGGAGCACGGCCGGTCGTTCCCGGGGCTTTCCCCCGAGGCGATGCAGATCCTGGTAGACGCCCACTGGCCGGGCAACGTGCGTCAGCTCCGGAACCTGATCGAGTCCATGGTGGTGCTCGCGCCGGGACGCGAGGTCCGGCCCAGCGACATTCCCATTGACGTCCGTGAGGCTGGCACCCGGCTCCTGCCCATGCGGATGCCCGGCGGCGCGCCGGCGGTGCACGGCCACGAGCTGGAATTCATCTTCCACTCGCTGCTCGAGCTCAAGCTCCAGCTGGAGGACCTGCGGCGGCGCATCGAGGAGGTGCCCCAGCGGGTCGAAGTGATCGACGTGTCGCGGCCGCAGGAGTATGCCGACGTGGTCTCCGGCACCAGCGTGGACGAGACGGGAAGCGTGAAACGTGAGGCGGGAAGCGTGATGGACGATTGGGCGGTGGTCTACAAGCCCGGGATGAAGATGAGCGAGGTGGAGCGCGCGGCGATCGAGGCGGCGCTCAAGGAGACCGGCGGCAACCGCCGGCGCGCCGCCGAGCGGCTGGGGATCGGCGAGCGGACGCTGTACCGGAAGATCAAGGAGTACGGGCTCGACTGACGGCCCCGGCGCCCGCACCCGCTGATCCCACGATTGCATGTTTCCCGGTGAGCAGGTGGCTTCGCTCATGGCACGGTGCGGTATCACCCATGCGGTGACCGTGCCGGACAGTACCCTGGGCCAGTGGGAGCCGGCCATCCAACGCGCGGGCATCCGACTGGTGCGGGTGTGTCGCGAGGGCGAGGCGTGGGCCGTGGCGGCCGGCCTGCATCTTGGTGGTGCCCGTCCGCTGGTGATGATCCAGTGCACCGGGCTCTTCGAGTCGGGCGATTCGCTCCGGAACGTCCTGCACGACTGGAAACTCCCCATCTTCAGTGTGATCGGCTACCGGTCGTATCTCAACCAGGAGACCCTGCCGGGCGACACTACGCTGATCTTCACCGAGCCCACCCTTAAGGCCTGGCAGATCGACTACCGGTTCGTCACCGAGCCCGGTCAATTCGACCTGTTCGCCCGGCACCTCGAGCGGTGCCAGGCGGAGGGTAGGGTTGGCGCCGTGCTGATCGCGGAAGGGAACGCATGAGCGCGCCACCGCCGGGTATGCCGCTTCGGGAGGCCTTGATCGCGCTCCGGGCGGAGCGGCGCGACGACGACGTGGTGGTCTCCGCCATGGGTGCGGCCCGCGAATGGATGGCCCTGGGCGCGCATCCGCTCGACTGGGTGTTTGTTCCCTCGAGCATGGGACAGGCCACCTCCCTGGGCCTGGGGCTCGCGCTGGCGCAGCCGCGCCGGCGAATCATCGTGTTGAACGGCGACGGCTCCACCCTCATGAACCTGGGCTCGCTGGTCACCATCACGGCGGAGCAGCCGGCCAACCTGGTGCTGGTCACGTTCGACAATGGTGTCTACGAGGTCACGGGCGCCCAGCCGACGCCCGGCGCCGCCGCCGGGCGTAGAGCGGGGGACCAGGTGGACTACGTGGGGTTGGCACGGGCCTGCGGGTTCCGCTCCGTGTTCCACTTCACGACCCTGGCGGAGTGGACGGCCGGGCTGCGTGGCGTGCTGGACGGCACCGGTCCCACGTTCGCGTTGCTGGACGTGGCGCCCGTGCCGGGCGCCCGGGGGCCCCGCTCCCCCGGCCCCACCGGCGAGCGGGCGAGGGCCTTTATGAGCGCTCTGCAGCAGTAGACCCTGCGGCCGCTGCGGCCTCTCCCGCCGGGGCGGCCCTCAGAACGCGAACAGCTTCGTGACCTTGGCCGTGATGAACCGCTCCAGCACGCCCCGTCCTCCCCGCCGCCCGTCCCGCCGCTCGGTCAGCACCAGGAAGAAATCGCTGAGCGGCGCGTGGATGAAGTTGATGCGCAGATTGGTGACCACCTGATCCGCGTCGGCGTTGTACTGCACGAACGCCCCGAAATACAGGGTCGTCGAGTAGGCGTACTTGATGCGCGCGGTATACAAGTCCGCCGTGAAGCTGGTGTCGGGCAGCGACACCGCGTTGTGCTGCGCCGAGGCGTCCAGCGTGATGTGGTAGTTGGGCTGCCAGCTCAGGCCCCCGTTCACGGTAAACCGGTTGCCGTAGTAGTACCCGCCGCCGGAGACGCCCACGTTCCCCGAGAGCATCCGGCCTTCGCTCGCCTGGTAGCTGGCGGACGCCTCGCGGAAGTGATAGTCGCCCACCGGAACCGCGATCCCGGTGCGCACCTGGAAGGGCCGCTCCAGCAGCTCCCGCCGGTCGGCGTATCGGAGACCGAGCATCCCGCCGTCCCGGAACGTCACGCCGAACCCCAGCGTTCCTTCCCAGGTCTCCCGCCGGCCGCTCAAGTTGGTGACGTAGTCCGCCTCGACGAAGGGATTGATCTCGAGCACGCCGGCCACCGGCGGGCGCGGGTGCGCGCCCAAGGTGCCGTACCAGTGGCGGATGCCGGTGCGCCGGGCGAATCCCATGCCCGGGTCGAAGTCATCGCCGGCGTAGCGAACCATGGCGGCGCCGTCCCACAGCCGGTCCCGCCAACCCAGGGCCAACCGGGCGGCCTCGCCCCCGGCGCCGCCCGACTCCCGGGTGAGCGCGAAATAGGAGGTCACGAACAGGTACTGCGCCACCCGCATGTTCAGGTCGGCGCCCACCGCGCGGTTGTACGCGCTGCCGGTGTCGCCCGTGCTCTGGCGGTTGGTGACCAGGATCCCCAGATCGGAGTTCCTCAAGAAATTCCGGCGCAGGCGGGCCACCGAGAAGTTCTCCGCCGGCGCTCCCTCGAACGCTTCCGATTGGACATCCAGGACGCCGAACTCCATCCCCTCGGCCCGGCCCGTGAGCCGGGCCCCGCCCACCAGCGGCACCGGCCGCCCGCTTTTCAAACCGATGGTCCTCGAGTGAAACAGCGTGAAGTCGCGTAACGAGGCGCCGCTTCGGGGCGCGCCCGGCGCCGCGACGTCGCCGAAGGTGAAGGTCCCGGAATTCTCCAGGAAGAACTCGCGCAGCTCCGGGAAGAACAGCGGGAACCGGGTGAGGTTCACCTGTTCCTGGTCCACGTCGGCGTCCGAGAAGTCGGTGCGGAACGTGAGGTCCAGCGTGGTGCGGGGCGTGATCCCCCATTTCACGTCTGCGCCGGCGTCGGCGCCGTAGCCGGTGTCAATTGACACCGGCGTGCTCCCCACCACGCTCGGGTCGAGTCTGACGTGGCGCCCCAGCGTGAACGGCTTGACCCAGAGGTTCCGACCCTTGGGGATGCGGGGCAGGTCGCGGAGCGTGCCGGCCGCGGACATCAAGAAGATCCGGTCCCGCCGGGCCAGTGGTGCCCAGTACGAGACCTCGTTCTTGCGGCGGATGCGGCGGCTGAAGTTGACGCCCCACGACTGCGGCTCGCGGGCGGGATCGAAGCGCAGGGTGTTCCAGGGGATGGCCATCTCCACCGTCCAGCCGGAATCGTGCACCGTGGTCTTGACGTCCACGATCCCGTCCCAGCCGTAGTCCCGCGTGGTACCGTCGTTGAAGGTCTGGCCGTCTTTGAGGCCGCCCCGCGGGTTCACCAGGAACAGGAACGAGCTGCGGCGGTCCAGAAAGGTGTCGAACCCCACCCCGAAGGCGTCCATGTCTTCCGAGATCACGCCGGGGTAGTCGCGCTCGATGGTCTTGGTGATCAGGTGCCGCGGGTCGGAGTCATAGCAGACGGCGCTCACGTAGAGGCGCGCGTCGTCGTAGACCACGCGGACGTCGGTGCGCTCGGTGGCGGGGGCGCCGGTGTTGGGCTGGGCCTGGATGAACTCGGTGATGGGGATGGCTGCCTGCCAGGCCGGCTCGTCCAGCCGGCCGTCAAGGTCGATCCTCGACGTTGCCCGGACGGCGCGGGTCTCGGGGCGGGGCATCTTCTCGGGGTCCAGCATGCCGGGTCCGCTGTTTTGCGCCGCCGCCACGGCGGGGACCAGCATGGTGGCGAGCGCGGCGATCAGGTGGTCGCTTCGCATGGGGTTACGAAAGCTACGCGGAGGCCGGGCCGGAAGTTGTGAGAGGCGATGCGGTGCGTTTGGGTGTCGGCGGTCGTCTCTAGTGAGCCTCTACACCGATGATATGCGGGCTCCCCAACTGTTGGAGCGCGTCCCGCAGCGTGTTGGGCGTCATCTTCTTGCGGAGCCGGACGGCGTACTCCAGCACCACCAGGCCGTCGGTTTCCGGCACGATGCTGCTGAAGCGCCACTTCTTGAGCTGCTGGTCCAGCACCGGCTCCACCGCGCCGCGGGCCTCGGTCGCGTTGCGGGTCCGGACCCGCAGGAGCACGTCGAAATCGGGCTCCCGCTCCTCCTCCAGGTCGGGCGCCGCCTGGCCTCTCCGCTTGCGCGCCCGGTCGGCAACGACGTCCAGCTGCTCCGGTGACAGGGACTTCAGGATCTCCTCATCCAGCTTGGCGACGAAGCTGCTCTGCCGTCCCGCAAACTGCCGCGCCGCCTCCAGCCGCTGCTCCGCGATCGCCCCCTCGAACACCGCCGAGGTTCGCCCGAAGTCGGTGTACCAGAGCCACAAGATGATGGTGTTGTAGATGAGCGAGATGGCCAGGGCCACCGGCGGCGCCACCCCGGCGGCGAGGCCTACCGCGGTCGCGACAAAGATGTACACGGCGTCCTTGCTGTCCTCCAGCGTATTGCGGAACCGGACTGCGGCCACGATACCGGCCAGGCTGAACGCCAGCGCCAGGCTGTTCTTCACCAGCACCACCACGCCGCCCACCACCACGGACAGGATGATCAGGGTGTGGACCACCGACTGCCGGAACCCCTTCTTCTGCCGGGTGAGGATGTAGAGCCAGGCGACGGGGAGGGTGAGGAGCGCGGCGACGATCATTGCCACGGCCGCGCTGTACATCTCGGCGATGGGCCCGACCTCCGTTTCCGCCGCCGCCACTGCGGCCGACCGGCCGAACTCGAGGCCGGGCACGGTGGGACCGGCGGGCTCGAGCAGGAGCGCCCGGGCGGTTTCCGGGAGGTACTGCCACACCAGGCCCAGCAGGCTGAGGAGGACCACGTAATACGCCACCGTCCTCGCCGCCAGGTTGTCCCACAACCGGCGGAAGGGACCTCGCCGCTTGCTCATAGGGCACCTCCGAAAGGCAGGGCCGCTACTCTTCTTCAAAGTGCATCGGCGGCGCCGTCGCCGAAAGGCCTGCACCCCCCCCTCGCCGCCGGCTGGCCTGCACCCGGCTTCCGGAAATGCCAGATTAGTAGCTGAGTCTTCTCCCCTGCTCGCAGGGAGGTGCGCGATGGCCACGCGTAGGCAGTTCTCGGTGACCATGGAGAACCGTCCCGGAACCCTCGCTCGCATGTGCGTGGAGCTGGCGGAGCGGAGCGTCAACATCCTGGCCCTGATGTCCATCGAGCACCAGGGGAAGAGCCTGGTGCGGATGCTGGTGGACAAGCCCGCCCCCGCCGTCAAGGCGCTGGCCTCGCTGGGCTACCAGTACCTCGAGGAGGAGGTGCTGACCACCACCGTGGCCAACCGGCCGGGGACGTTGGCCAAGGTGGTGAAGGCTCTAGGGGAGGCCGGCGTCAATATCAACTACGCCTACCTCGGCGCCGAAGGCGAGGGCCAGCGGCACCTGCTGCTGGTGCTGTCGGTGTCGGATACGGAAAAGGGCAAATCCCTAGTCAAGTAAGGGCGAGAGCCGCGGGGGGGCGAATACGTGAGGGGTGAGGGGTCCCCCTTACCCCTCACCCCTTACGCCGTCGACCCACGCCTCTTGCGCCGTCAGATCCCGCCTTCCAGCAGTCTCGCCACCCGCTGTTCCGTGGGCGGATGGGTGGAGAACAGACTGACGATCCCCTGGCCCGCGAACGGCTGCACAATGAAGAGGTGCGCCGTGGCCGGGTTGGCCTGGAGCGGCAGCCGCTTGGAGGCCACGTCCAGCTTTCGGAGCGCGTCGGCCAGGCCCTGCGGCGACCCCGCGATCTCGGCCCCGCCCTTGTCGGCCCCGAACTCGCGGGAGCGGGAGATGGCCGCCTGGATCAAGAGGGCGGCGATGGGCGCGACGATGGCGGTGGCGAGGAGCGCGAGCCCGCCGCCGCCCCGGTCGTTGTCTCGGCCGCCAATGCCGCCAAAGATCGCGCCCCATCTCGCGATCGAGGCCAGCATCATGATGGCCGCCGCGATAGTGGCCGCGACCGCGCTGATCAGGGTGTCGCGGTTTCTCACGTGCGCCAGCTCGTGCGCCATCACGCCTTCCAGCTCCCGCTCGCTCAGGTTGGCAATGATCCCCTCCGTGGCCGCGACCGCCGCGTGCTGTGGGTCCCTGCCGGTGGCGAACGCGTTCAAGGCCGGCGTGGGAATGATGTAGACCTTCGGCATGGGGAGGCCGGCCCGCTGCACCAGCCGGGCCACGATCCGGCTCAAGGGGTGCTCGGCCCCGACCTCTTTGGCCCGGTACATGGCCAGAACGATCCGGTCCGAGAACCAGTAAGAGCCGAAGTTGAGCAGCGCCGCGAACACGAAGGCGACGATCAAGCCCTGTTGTCCGCCCACCGCCTGGCCGGCGATCAGGAGCAGGGCGCTCAGGACTCCGAGCAGTAACGCGGTCTTGGCTGTGTTTTTCATGGCGTGGTCCAATTCCTGATTTGCGAGTCTCCTGTAATTGTACCGCAATCTCCGCCGGTTGTGCCACTCTGCGCCAGAATACGCGCCGCGGTGCGGTGAATCGGGTACCGGTCGCCGAAGGTAGACGTCCGATATTGCCGCGTAACCCCTGTCGTAACCCTGGCGTCTTGCCCATACTGGAGACATGAGGGTGGGCACCTTCACGATTCCAGTCACCCTGACCAATCCGCGCCGCCCCGAGCGCAGCCTGACCCTGGACCTCATGGTCGACACCGGAGCCACCTGGACGCTGCTACCTGGCGAGGTGGTCAAACATTGGAATTGGAAACGCCCTGGCATCGTCTGGTCACCCTGGCGAGCGGTGAGCAGGTCGCCTACGCCAAGGGAGAGGTGTGCATGCGGCTGAACGGCGAAGAGATGAGTACCGTGTTCTTGGCCGGGCCACCTGGCGCCCTCGGACGGCTCGGCGCCGTCACCCTGGAACAGTTCGGCGTCGCGCCAGATCCGGTACGGAAGATCCTGGTGCCCGTAGGCGGGTTTCTCGCGGCCTCAACGCCCGGGTAACACGGCGGTCCCCACCACCCGCAGCTCGAAGCGCACTTTGTCTTTCACCTTGACCAAGCCCAGCGCCTTGCTGTAGGGCTTGATCCTGAAGTCCGTCTGCTTCACCACGAAGGACCCACTGGCGCGTAGGGTTCGGTTACGCGAGTGCTGCTGGGGGAGGACGACGGGGCCGTGGCTTGTGCGTGGTATGCAGTTGGCTGCCCCGGGGCGGACCAGGCCAACACGATCCAGCGACCTCAGGTTCCAATCTCGCCCCTTGACCGCCCCAAGGACGTTTTGTAGGTACTGACCGTATGGGCCGCATCACACTGAGATCGGTCCTGGTCACTGCCGCTGCACACGGTGCGTGGGTAGCATCCGCGTGGGCCAGCCTTGCATTGAGCTGCGACGATCCGGGTAGCGTTACCAAAGAGCCGGTGATCCTGTGGCAGGTGCCGGCCCAGTCGGCCAGCACCGTGCCGCTGGTGCTGGAGTCGGTCGTTGTGTTCGGCGGCTTGGACGGCTCCGCGATTGGCTTCGACCGCCAAACAGGGCAGACCCGCTGGAAGCGGCAGCTCGCCCAGGCCGAGGTGCGGGGCAGCGAGATCAAAGGAGTGGCGGGGCTGGCCCTTGTGAGCTGTGGGCGCTGGACATCGGGAACGGCCAGCTCCGGTGGCGGTTTGGCGGCCCGGGCTCCGCTGCAGGCAGTCGCGATGTCGCGATTGCAGGGGACGCGGTCTTTACGGGATCCGTGTACGGGTGGGCATCGGCCGTGGACGGGCGTACCGGGCAGCCGTATTGGAGCGTTGACCTCGGCGAGTCTCTCTTTGGCCCGGTCGCCTCCCCGGAGCTCATCATTTACGGCACCCGTGGGTTCCTGGGTGCGAATCGGCAGGGACCTCTGGGTGCCGGGCACCTGATCGCCCTGCGAAGGAGCGACGGGTCGGAGGCCTGGCGGTTCCCGCTCCCGGACTCCGCGGGGATCTTCGGTGGAGCGGTCCACGGCGGTGCCGTGTGGCAGGATCGGGTGATCGTTGGCGGGACCATTGGCCGGGTGTACGCCCTCCGCCTCTTGGATGGCACGCTTCTCTGGCAGCACGCTAACGACCCACAGGTCGTTGGCTACCGGTTACCACCAGCCATCCTCGATGAGGTCGTCGTTTTTGCCCGGGAGGACAACGTGGTGGAAGGACGTGATGTCGCTACCGGTGTTCAGCGGTGGGTGGCAGACCGCGCCACGGGGGTCACTCCTCCGCTCGCTGTCGGGCGATATGTCTACCTCTTTGCTGGCGCGATCACGGTGACCGGCGCAGACGGCAATGTGGTATGGGCGTATGGGGGACTGGACTTCCTGGGTGCCGGCCTGTCGTTTTTCAGGGGAACGGTGTCAAGCGACGGCACGATCTACACCCTGGGCATCGAGCGCGGGACCGGCCGCGATGGCACGTACGTGTTTGCCTTGCGGCCCCCGGTCAGACCGTGAGGCACCCGATCATCGTCTTAATGCCACCATGCGCAGCTCCAATCGCACCTCGTCCTTCACCTTCACCAACCCCAGCGCCTTGCTGTACGGCTTGATCCCAAAGTCCGTCTGCTTCACCACGAACCATCCCGCTGCCCGCAGTGAGTCCGCCCAGACCTCGAGCGTCAGGTCCACGGTCACCGGCCGCGTGCGGCCCACCACAGTGAGGTCGCCGACGACCTGCACGACTGCTTTCCCTGCCGTCCCTGCCGTGTCTTTCAGAACCACCTCGCGTGACACGAACACGATCTCCGGAAAGCTGTCCGCCCGCAGCGTCTTCTCCCGCATGGTCCTGGTGATCTCCGGGATGTCCGCTGAGTCCGCTTCCGGGACCACGAACAGGCTGTCGGTGCGCACGGTGATGCTGACCCGGGATCGGCCCAAGTCCAACGGGAAGTAGACCACGGTGCCCCTGAAGGCGTGGGCCCGTACCTGGTGCTCGTGCCCGAACCCCTTGAGCAGCCCGGACTTGCCCGCGTGCACCAGGAGCCGGCTGGATCGGTCCACGGCGTACACCGCTGAGTCACCGGGAATCGGGCCGCCCTGGGCCTGACCGAGGAGGGGCGGGGTAGGTATGAACCCGGCCCCGGTAAGGGCGGCTCCGAGCAGGCCCAGGTTACGGTGTTTCAGCACGTTGACAGTGGGTATACGCTATTGACACCGACGTACGCAAGGCACATCATGATGCCCAATCTACCAGGCCCCGCGCCCCGGCCCGGCTTAACGGCGATTTGGGTACGTGCTTTTCGAGATCACGGCGGAGAAGTGCGTCAGTTGCCTGGCCTGCGTGCGGGTCTGTCCCGCCGAGGCCGTCGCGGTTGACGGCGCCAGCGTCAGCATCGTGGATGAGTCCTGCATCCGGTGTGGGATGTGTGTGCCGGCGTGTCCTCACGATGCCATCGCGACCGTGGGCGACCTGGCGAGGGCGACGGCGCTGGCGGCCAGTGGCGACGCGGTCCTGATTCTCACGGTCGAGGCTGCGGCGCACTTTTACCCCCGTACGCCGGAGCAGGTGATCAACGCCTGCTACCGGGCCGGGTTCCGAGCGGTGCATCACGGGGTGTTGGGGGACGAGCTGGTGGCCGCCGAGTATCTCAAGCTCTGGGCCGAGCCGGCGTGGGGCACCATGATCCGCTCCACCTGTCCGGTGATCGTGGAGACGATCCGGCACGACTACCCGGAGCTGGTGCCGTATCTGGCGCCGGTGAAGACGCCCATCGCCGCGGAGGCGGAGTACCTGCGGCGGCTGTACGGAGCGGAGACGCCGATCGTGTATGCCGGCGTCTGCCTCACGGATGGGGTGGAAGGCGTGGCGGCGGCGATCACGTTCGAGGAGTTGGGCGAGCTGTTTCGCTCTCGCGGCGTGGCGGTGACCGAGCAGCCGCAGTGGTTCGACCGCATCCCCGAGGAGCGGCGCCGGCACGTGAGCACGGCGGGCGGGATGCCGTTGCCGGTGTTGCAGGAGACGCATCAGGCCAGCCGGCGGTTCCGCAAGGTGCGGGGGATGGGGGGACTGTCGGCGCTGGCGCGGGCGGTGGCCACGGAGCAGGGGGACCTCGGGTTCGTGGACATCCTGCCCTGCGAGGGGTGTCTCGACCACCCGCTCCTGGGCCCGCGCGAGGAGCTGTACTGGCGGCGGCGGGTGGTGGGCGATGCGGAGCCGCCGCGGAGCAAGCTGCCGGTGTTGGACCCGGACGTGGCGGTGGAGGTGGGAACGGCGTTCGTGTTCGTGCGGAACGGCAAGCGGCCGCCGGTGGACGCGGTGGAGCAGGTGATCGAGACCATCGGCCGCGCTCCGAGCGGGAAGCCCTGGGATTGCGGGGCCTGCGGCTACGGGACCTGCGCCGGGTTTGCGGGGGCGCTGCTCAAGGGGCGGGCGACGTATCGCCAGTGTCCGCCGTATCAGGAGCGGCGCCTGACCGAGGCCGAGCGCGAGGCGGCGGTGGACGCGCTCACCGGGCTGGCGACGTTTCGGGTGTTGCGGCACCAGCTGGGCCAGGAGGTGGCGCGGAGCGAGCGGTCGGGCGAGCCCTTCGGTTTGGTGTTCGTGGACCTGGACCGGTTCAAGCGGCTGAACGACAGCTACGGGCACACGCAGGGGAACCGGGTGCTGGAAGGGGTGGGACGGGAGCTTCAGCGGGCCATCCGGTTGACCGACGTGGCGGCGCGGTACGGGGGAGACGAGTTCGTGGTGATGCTCGTCCGGACCGACGCCAAGGGGGCGATGCGGGTGGGCGAGGCGATTCGGAAGTCCATCGAGGCGATGGGGCTGGCGATGGGGTTCGAGCCCGGGCTGGTGACGGCATCGGTGGGAGTGGCCGGCTACGATCCGGAGCGGCCGGGCTCGGACGTCCTGGAGGAGGCGGACAAGGCGCTGTATCGGGCCAAGGCGCAGGGCGGGAATAGAGTGGCGTGAGAGGTGAGACGTTGAGAAGTAAGACGTGGAATTGAAGGGCTGCCGGACAACGGAAACCGGATAGCGGACAACGTTCTTGCATGACCGATCCTGAGCGGGCCCTGGAGACGCGGACGTCCGGCGAGCAGCGGATGCCGGATCCCTGGGGGGTGAAGCGGGCGGAGAACCTGCTTCAGAGCCTCGAGGGGGTGCTGTCGGCGCGGGTGGTGGTCTCGCCGGTGGGCGAGGTGACCGAGGTTCACGTGCTGGCGCAGGCGGGGACCCATCCCAAGCAGGTGGTGCGGAACGTGGAGAGCGCGCTGTTGGCGCAGCTGGGTCTCAAGGTGGATCACCGCAAGATCAGCGTGGCGCAGACGGCGGACGTCAAGCCGATTGAGGCGCTGGAGCAGAGCGCGGTGCGGCAGGCGGCGCTGAAGCGCGCCATCATCTTCCAGAAGGTGGACGTGCGGCCCAGCAGGGCTAGTCGGGTGGCGATCACGGTGTCGCTGATGGTCGAGGGGCAGGACGTCACCGGGGAAGTCGATTGCGCGGACACGTCCAAAGCGCGGGTGCAGGGAGCGGCGCGGGCCACGGTGGGGGCGCTGGACAAGGTCTTGCCGCAGGGCACGGTGGAGCTGGACGGGTGCAAGCTGGTCAAGGCGTTCGACATGGAGTTCGCGTTCGCGGTGGTGCATTGTGTGGAGGGGCGGGGGGACCCGCGGATGTTGACGGGGACCTGCGAGGTGCAGGATTCGGAGGAGCGGGCGGCGGCGCTGAGCGTGCTGGATGCGACGAATCGGTGGATACAGTCGCGGCGCTGAGCGGCAAGCGGTGAGCGGTGACGCGGATGCGTCGTCTCCGCTCAGCGCTCACTTCTCACCGCTCACCGTGAAACAGTACCGGGCGATGTGCGCAAGGTCCGCAGGTTTCTGCGGATAGCAGATAGCGGGCAACGGACAACCGTTCTTAAGAAGGAGGAAAGCGAGGGGGGCCCCCGATCGGCGATCAGCCCACTTAGTGGAGCGAATCGGGCAGTCGGCGAGCGGAGCGTCGGGCGTAGCGTAGCGGGCTACGTCACTTCTCGGTGAAGGTCGGAGCAGTCTGACCTGAGAGGAGGTGACGCTCATGTTCGGTTTTGGTTGGCTGGCTGCACTGCTGAGCGCATTGCTGAGTTTTGTTGTTGCGCGTGCCGGCGGCAATGTGAGCTGGTGAGTTCGGTGCTGGTAGGCGCCTGGGGGCTCGTCTCCTTCCGCATGGATTCTTCGTCCCGTCCCGTCAAGGGCTACGTCTGGGGTGTCGTCTTGGTTGCCGGCGCCGCAACGGTCTGGTCCAGCCAGACCGATCCTGCGTTGCTTCCGTGGGGAACCAGCCGGCTCCTAGGTGCTCTTGTATTCACCCTCCTTGGGCTGTGTCTCCAGCTTTGGGAGCACCGGCTGTCAGTCAGTTCGCTCACCGGATCAGTTGCCGTCGTCGTTTACCTCG
>Ga0209172_10002156_pt1 | contig 36494 bp, 32 predicted proteins | sample LarsenN4metaG_FD_184113 | JGI IMG/M metagenome (GOLD analysis project Ga0209172, IMG submission 184113) | Hot spring sediment bacterial and archeal communities from British Columbia, Canada, to study Microbial Dark Matter (Phase II) - Larsen... ... | reverse complement strand
CCCGAAGCGCTACGCGGAGGCTGAGGCCGCCCTCCGGGGAGAGTGCCTCCCCCAGGTCTCGGTCCTGATCACCTCGCTGGAGACGGTGTGGGCCTCATGAGTGCCCCCTACTTTGAGACAAGCCCCAACCTTCACGAGAACCACCGGCCGCATTCATCTTACCCAAGAATGGAAACAAGGCTCCGTCTGAGCATGAAGAGACCCGCTGATGGTTTGAGCATCGGTCAATTGACGTGATCAGGATACAGAGAGAACTATTTGCAGGTTAGCGGTGTTGAAGCCACGGTTGTGCCAGGCTTTTGGAAGAATTGTGAGAGCTGGGTCGAAGGGAATACCGAGCTGCTTGCGGGATTAGTGAAGCCATCCCCACCAAGTCGGCTGTCGGCGGCTTCATCATACTGAGAGCGGTAGGCATGCAACAGAATGCCTGGATCGCTCCTTGGGACTCACAGGCGGGACAAGTCGCCCGGCAAGATTCCCAGCCTCAGGCGCTGCGCATCCTTCGGTTCGAGGGTCTTCCAGGCGCGGAGTGGGAGGACGCGATCAAACATGCGCCCAGACCCCATCTCTCGGCGGCCTCGGGATGGTATCTGACGATTCAACGGGCCTACGGGCATCTGCCACTCTACCTGTGGGCGGAGGGTGCTTCGGAGGGTTCGGCAGTTCTTCCTGCCTTCCTTGTCCGACGACCGGTCCTCGGTACGGTGGTGACCTCGATGCCGTTCCTGGATGCCGGCGGCCCCTGTGGAGGGTCTGGCCGCATCGCGGACGCGCTGGTGAATCACCTTGTCGCAGAGGCCCGACGCCGTGGGGCGAGTCGGGTGGAACTCCGGTGCATCAGGCCCATGGATCAACCGCTTGAGCCTTCGTTGGAGAAGGTCACTCTGATGCTGCCGCTTCCGTCGGACCCAGACCGGTTGTGGCGCAGTCTCGATCCCAAGGTCCGGAACCAAATTCGCAAGGCGGAGCGCAGTGGCCTTACCGTCGAAGTTGGCGGGATCAATCTGCTGGATGACTTTTACCGGGTTTTCGCAGTCAACATGCGCGACCTGGGCTCTCCAGTTCATGCCAAGAAGTTCTTCCGTACAATCCTGGAGACATTTGGCGAATCCGCTCGAGTGGTCCTGGTCAAGAAAAACGGGGTTTCGCTGGGCGGTCTGATCTCCCTGGTTTTCAAGGACACCATATACGTGCCCTGGGCCTCCTCGCTCCGCGAGTATGCCTCATTCTCCCCCAACATGCTGTTGTATTGGGACACCCTGCGACGTGCGTGCACTGGCGGGCTTTCCCGGTTCGATTTTGGCCGGTCCAGCCGTGGATCCGGCACGTACCGCTTCAAACGCCAGTGGGGCGCAGAAGAAGTTCAACTCTTCTGGTACACGATTCCCCTGGGCGGACAACGGACCCCGACGATCTCTGCGGATGATGGCAAATGGCTTGTGGTGAGGCGGCTCTGGCGTCGGCTCCCTGTCGGGATCAGTCGCGTGCTGGGCCCAAGGATCCGGAGGTACTTGACCCAGTGAGGCCCTGCGACAAATCACCTGAGTTGGGTTTAGGGGTGGAAGCGGCGAAACGGCGCTTCGGCGAACCGGCAACGGCCCGGAGCGATGCCGAATGCTTCCATTGCCCACGTTGCGGGTATTCCCGCCCGCTTAAGCATGGAGTGGACGGATTCCGGATCTACATCTTGCACGAGCAGCGATGTAATCCCGCCCTCGGAGGGCAGATCTGGCTCCCCTTCGTTACCGAAGACGACCTGGTTTGGCCTCCAGCCACTGAGAAGAGAGCTGCCCTCCTAGGTTCCCGTCAGGTGCCACAAGGCGATCGGGAGGGCCAAAGGAGCACTGAAGGAATGGCCAGCCCGCACTTCAGGCAGGCAGCATAAGCCATGAGGATCCAGCGGACTCTCCCTCCAACGGCTGCCCCGGTCGCTCTTACTGATCTTGTCAATGGCATTGTGGCCACCCGTTCGGGGGACAGGCAGCTTGAGAATATTACCGCAGAGCTGAGAGAATTCTTTCAGGTCAAGCACCTCTTCTTGCTCTCCTCAGGAAAAGCCGCCCTGACGGCAATTCTGCGGTCGCTTACATCTCTGTCGCCGCGGACACGAGTCTTGATCCCAGCCTATACATGCTTTTCAGTCCCGTCGGCGATCGTCAAGTCCGGCCTCGACATCGTTCTTTGCGACATCGATCCGACCACTCTGGACTTCAATTTTTCCCATCTCGAAACACTTCTTGACGACCGGACGCTCTGCGTTGTCCCGACGCATCTGTTCGGAATCCCATCTGACCTCGATCGTGTCATGGGCCTGGCAAAGCGCGTCGGGGCGTTTGTCGTCGAAGATGCCGCGCAGGCCATGGGTGGAACCTACAAGGGCCGACCGCTCGGATCCCTTGGAGATGCAGGGTTCTTCAGCCTAGGACGCGGCAAGAACATCACGTGCGGTTCCGGCGGTATCGCCCTGACGAACTGCGAGGTCATCGCTTCCGTCCTGCAGCGCGAGTATCGGGACTTGCCGACCGAACCTCTGGGCCACGCTTTGCGGTCCCTGGCCAGTCTAGCGGCCATGTGGCTATTCATCCGTCCATCGCTCTACTGGCTTCCATCCTCTTTGCCGTTCCTGCACCTCGGCGAGACGTTCTTCTGTCCCGACTTTCCCGAATGGAAACTGGGCCGTGCAAAGGCATCACTCCTCTCCCGCTGGAGGCAGCGCCTGGAGCGGTCAAATCGGATCCGCTGTTATATGACCCAGAGACTCTCAGACCGGCTCGCGCTCAATCTCGGTTCCGGGTCATCGGACTCGCAGACCATGTTGATCCACCTACGGCTTCCTTTCCTGTTGGACACCCCCAAGGACAAACGTGCGCTGTGCCGTATGTCCAGGCGGCAGGGTCTCGGGATAAGCCCGATGTATCCCACGGCCATTGATGCCATTCCCGCTCTGGCTGGCCGCTTTACAGGGAATCGCTACCCTGGCGCCGCCGCCGTTGCAGATCGGCTCGTCACGCTCCCCGTCCACCACCTCGTCAACCGCATGGATTTGGAAAGAATTGTGCGAGCGACAAAGGTCTTTACCGGGTCTGTCCCGGGCGCATTCCCTGGACTGCCACACCTGCCTGCTGTCCCGGTGTTGGTATGAGATCCGCTGGCAAAGCGCATCCGGAACTCATAGCTGGCAGTTGGCAGCGGGGAGCGGGCAGCGGGCAGCTCGCAGGAGAACAACCGAACCACCGACCTACCGAACAACCGAACGTTCTTGCTTGAGTTGCCGAACCACCGACCAACCGAACGACCGAACGCCTTTTGTCTAGTCCATGGAGTCCCTTGAGTCTCTTGAGTTATTGAGTCCGGAATCAGCAGGCAAAGCGCTAAGCGCATACCGGAAGGCGGAGAGCCGGCGCATCATATTTCGACCTTCGAAAGACGAGACCACGGGACCACGGACCACTGACTTCCTCCGGAGGGACGGCATGAAGTCCATGGTCCTACGGTCTTGTGGTCCTGTGGTCTGTGGTCAGAGAAACGACCGAACTATCGAGTCCGCCGTAGGCGGAAACAACTGAACGCTTTCTTAGTCCGTCACGCCCCCTGAACCCCTATTCGAATTCGCATGTTTCCACTCCAAATTATCTTTTGGTTATCCGTCGGACTGGTCCTATACGCGTATGCTGGCTATCCGCTTCTGCTCCTCGCCCTCTCCCGGATCCGATCCCGCACGGTGCAGAAAGCGCCGATCCAACCCCCTGTATCCTTTATCATCACGGCTCACAACGAGCAGTCGCGTATCCGTGAAAAGCTGGATAACACCCTTCAACTTGCCTACCCCCGAGACAAGTTGGAAATCATTGTGGCATCCGACTGCTCCACTGATGGGACAGACGCGATCGTGCAGTCCTATGCCCCCCACGGGGTCCAGCTTGTCCGATCCGCCGAACGCCAGGGCAAGGAATCGGCGCAAAACCGCGCCCTGGGCAAGGCATCAGGCGAGATCGTCGTCTTTTCCGATGTGGCCACCTCTCTCGAGCCCCTCGCCGTCCGCAGACTCGTCGAAAACTTCGCAGACCCCTCCGTCGGCTGTGTCAGCAGTGTTGATCGTGTCATCGGGACCAACGGCGAGGTGAGCGGCGAGCGCGCCTACGTCCGATACGAGATGCTCCTGCGCTCGCTGGAGGCCAGTGTGAACTCGCTTGTCGGCCTGAGTGGATCGTGCTTTGCCGCGCGGAGGACAGCATGCAACCCCTGGCGCGAGGACCTGCAGAGCGACTTCAATACCGTCCTCAATTCTATCCGTCATGGGTTCCGGGGGGTAGCCGATCCGCAGGTTGTTGGGTGTTACAGGGACCTCGCTTCCGACAGGAAGGAATTCAGCCGGAAGGTCAGGACGATCGTGCGTGGGATCACAGTTCTCATGAACAACCTCCCCCTCTTGAACCCATTTAGGTACGGTATGTTTGCCTGGCAGCTGTTCAGCCATAAGCTCTGCAGATGGCTGGTCCCCCTTTGGCTCATTCTTGCGTTCGTCAGCAATATCCTCATGGCAACGGCAGATGGCCTGTACGCCATCCTTCTCATCACCCAAATCGCGTTCTACGCATCTGGTGCTCTCGTCCTTTTCTCGATTGACCTGCCAAGGCTGTCGCTGCTGAAGATTCCCGCGTACTTCCTTTCCTCAAATCTCGCGATAGCCGCCGCCTGGGTCAAGTACTTTCGCGGCGAACGATTCGCGGTATGGCAGCCGTCAGCACGGTGACTCCCACTGTTCCATGCTGAACCACACACGCGGTCACTCCCGCAGTGCTTCCACATTCAAGGGGGTTGTTCGCAGCACCCTCTCCTGGTGCTACTTTTGCTTGGGCCTGGATGCGCTTTCCCACCGCGGAGGCGTAGTGATCCTAATGTACCACCGGGTGCTTCCCGATGGAGAGGTATCCTCCCCTCCCCTTCAACCCGGCATGTACGTCACCCAGTCCTCGTTCGAGCAGCAGACCCGCTACCTGCGTGAGAATTACACGATTCTTTCCCTCCCCGAGCTTCTGGCCGCGTGGGAGAGGAGGTCGCTGAGCGCGGACAGCCGGTACTGCGTCCTGACATTCGACGATGGGTGGGAGGACACGTACACCCGCGCTTTTCCGATCCTGCGTCAGCATCAGATCCCCGCGACGGTATTTCTGACCACTTCGTACATCGGGACAACCCGATGGTTCTGGACCGACCGCCTCTCCTATCTGCTTGATCATGTGTCCCGCGTGCGCCTATCCACGTCTCAGCAGCGGGCGCTTCACGCATTTACCAACCCCGTTCATGGTCTCGACTGCCAGGTGCTTTTCGACGCGGCACTGACGTCGCCTTCGAATCCCGTCGCCTTTCTGGACCAACTCCTCGATGAATTCAAACGGCTCCCCGTCGATGTGGTCGAGGGCTTTCTTGACCGATTCGCAGACATCGTGGAGGTCAGTATTCCAGATCGGCGTGCATTCCTGTCCTGGGACGAAGTGTCAGAGATGTCGCAGCACGGCATCACGTTCGGCTCACACACGTGCACCCATCCCATCCTCACAAACACCCCCCTGCCGCAGGTGGACCAGGAACTGCGGGACTCGTTCGAGGCGCTCCGAACGAAGCCGATAGCCTTTGTTCCCGTCTTCTGTTATCCCAACGGAAGCTACAACCAGGCTATCAAATCCCGCGTTAAAGAGGCCGGATACGTGGCCGCAGTGGCCGTGAATGGCAGGCCCGAGAGGACACAACCTGTTGATCTTTTCGCGATTCGCCGACTCGGAATGCACCAGGACATTACCCGCACACAAGCCCTCTTCAGCCTGCACCTCTCGGGGCTCCTCACCGGGCGCCGTTGTTGATGGAACCGACCGTTCTTCACATCTTCTCCGGAGACCTCTGGGCAGGGGCGGAGGTTATGATCCACAGCCTCCTGACACAGATGCGCCTGAACAATCAGGCTCGGCTGATCGCCCTTTCGATGAATGAGGGTGTCTTGACGGGTAAGCTTCGCGCCGCAGGCGTCGAGACCCAGGTTATTTCCGAGGCACGGTTTTCTTTTCCCTCTCTCCTTTTGAGGGCCTCCCGGCTATTCCGGGCGAGGAGGATCGATGTCATCCACTCCCACCGCTACAAGGAGAACCTGTTGGCATTTTTCCTAGGACAATTCCTGCACGTCACACCGCTCATCGCAACCATCCACGGCTTGCCCGAACAGTCTCATTCTCAAAAGGCCCACACCAATCTCGTTTTGAAGCTGGACAGGTTCCTGCTTCGGCGTCTCTTTTCTAACGTCGTTGCTGTTTCTCACGATATGAAGAGGCGACTGGTCAAGTCTCACCGATTCTCACCCGGTCACGTATCGGTGATCCATAATGGCACTCGAACAGCACATTCTTTATGTCGCGATGACGGCATGAGTTCTCCTGCGCCGTGCCCTCATGCTTTTCATATCGGTTCTGTTGGTCGCCTTGTCCCGGTAAAGGACTTCGAACTTTTCCTCAGGATCGCAGCAGAAATCACCCGGCAGTGTCAGAATGTGCGGTTTAGTATCCTGGGAGACGGCCCATGCAAAAGAGAGGTTGAGGAAAAAGCTGATCGCCTTGGCCTGAACGGATGCTTTTCACTGCTGTCCACCCGTCAAGACGCGGGGCCATACTACAGGACCCTGGATGTCTACCTGAATACGTCGCTTCACGAAGGGATCCCGATGAGCGTGCTGGAGGCGATGGCATACGGTGTGCCAGTGGTCGCAGCCAAGGTCGGCGGGTTATCGGAGGTTATTGCCGACGGGCGGGACGGCTTTCTTGTTGAAGGAAGGAACCCAGAGGATTACGTTCGCAGGTGCGTAGATCTGATTGAAAATCCAAGTCTCCGGTATAGTATTCGCGAATCCGCCCTCCGACGCGTGGAATCGGATTTTTCCGCAGGCCGAATGGCCCGGGAGTACAATTCTCTGTACCTCAGCCTTCTTGGACACCGGTCGCATGCGTCATAGACTGGCCTTCCCTTGTATGGCGGTTTCTTTGTCAGGCACCGCGTGCCCATTCGAGAGCCAGTAGGCGGGACTGCGCATGAGAAAGGTCTTGATTGTGGCATACCACTTTCCGCCTGCGCCTGAGGTAGGAGGAATTCGCGCGGCCAAGTTCGCAAAATATCTGCCTGAGTTCGGCTGGAAGCCGTATGTCCTGACCATTTCAGAGGACTATGTCACGGCGCCAGATCGGGAGAGAATGAAAGACGTCTCCGCGGTAACCATCGTCAGGACCTCCGTCTTACCTACCCTGCCGGAACTGGCCCTGAGGCTCAAGAACTGGGCGCTTGCCCCGTTCAGGCCGGATCCCCGGTTGGAGGATAAGGCCAAGAACCCCGTGCGCGACACATCGTCCATACCACAGCGAACTATCCCCCGGGCCCTCGCAGCTCTGAGACGATATTTCTTTTCGCTGTTCGAACTCCCCGACCAACAGATCGGGTGGCTTCTGCCGGCGATCTATATTGGCTACCGGCTTATCCGACGAGAGGGGATCGAGGCTATTCTCACCACCTCGCCCCCCACATCCTCTGCCTTGGTCGGTCTCATCCTTTCCAAATTGACCTCTGCCAGACTCATCACGGATCTCCGAGACCCGCTGATTCTCCACGACAGAAAGCCCAAGGAGGTCCGAAGCCGCCTCTCCGATGCCATCGAAAGGCGCCTTGAGAGGCTTCTGCTGTTGAACTCGCATAGGATCATTTCAACAACTGAACACTACACAGCGTTTCTCCGCTCACGTTACCCTCATCTACCGCCCCAGAGGGTTCATAGTATTCCAAATGGTTTTGATAGCGCAGATTTTCCTTCGCCACCGAAGGCACAGCCTGCGGATGGCCGATTTGTCCTCTCCTATCTCGGGACCTTTTATTATGGCAGAACCCCGGAGCACTTTCTCCGCGCTCTGGGCGAGCTATTCAAAGACAACTGTATCCCTAGGAACGAGGTCCAGGTCCACTTCGTCGGTCACGTTCGCCACGCGGAGGGCGTGTCCGTCCAGGAGCTTCTCTCGAGGACCGACCTCAATGGTTGCGTGCGCATCACGGACGCCGTCCCTTACCCCCAGTCCATCAGATTCATGCAGGAATCCGACGTGCTTCTTCTGTTCGCACCAGCCCAATACTTTTCCATCCCAGGGAAGGCCTACGAATACTTTGGGGCTCGCAAACCCATTCTCTGCTTCGGCGATTCGGGCGCCACAGCCGATCTCATCCGCAAGGTGGGAGGAGGCATTGTCGTCAACGCCTTCAATATCCCCGAGATAAAGGACGCCATCACTTACCTCTATTCACTCTGGAGGTTCAATCGCACGCTGCCATATCGGCTGAATCCCATCGTCTTTGAACGCCGTGCGCTGACCCGGCAACTTGCCGATCTTCTCTCCACCCGGGCCGCATGAAGCGATGCACTACGTCCTGCGCTATGCATAAAGTTCTGATACTGGATGCGAATCAACGAAGCGCTCTCGCCGCCACTCGATCGCTGGGCAGGCGCGGCGTTTCGGTAACGGCAGCCGATGAGACCAGGACCACCCTGGCCGGCAGCTCAAAGTACTGTCAAGAGCGAATGACGTATCCCTCTCCATTCCGTCATCCGGACCTTTTTCTCGCGACCCTTCGGTCGGAGATCCTCCAGAGGCAGATTGATGTTGTCTTCCCCATGACGGACCTCACAACCGGCATCCTCGTACGCCACAGAGATTCCCTGGGGCATATCCAGATACCCTGCCCCCCCGAAGACAGCTTCGAAAGCGCATCGGATAAGTGGAGCACCTACAATCTCGCGGTCCGACTTGGAATTCCAACACCGCTTACACACTATCTCTCTTCCGAGAAGGCTCTGAGCGTAGTCGTCTCGGACATGGGTTACCCGATCGTCCTAAAGCCCCCCCGCTCCCGAATGCGGCCTGGCACTCCCTGGGACAACTCGAGCGTCCGGTACGCCTCATCACCCGAAGAGCAACGTGCAATTGTAATGGATTTGACGATCTCGACAGATCAACCGGTCTTGGCTCAGCAGTACATCAAGGGAGAAGGCCGGGGGATATTCGCCATCTACGACAGAGGAAAGCCGCTATGCTTTTTTGCGCATCGGCGCCTCCGTGAGCGTCCGCCGTCCGGTGGGGTCAGCGTTCTTAGTGAGAGCATCCCCGTGAACCCTTACCTCGGTGACCTGACCCAGAGAATCCTCGATGCCCTCGGCTGGCACGGTGTGGCCATGGCCGAGTTTAAGATCACTCCAGACGGAACACCGTTCCTGCTCGAGATCAACCCCCGATTCTGGGGTTCCCTCCAACTGGCAATCGATGCGGGAGTGGACTTCCCCTGGTTGCTGTATCAACTGGCTACAGGCGAGGCGGTGAACTCCGTGCCCAATTATGCCCTCGGGGTAATGAGCCGTTGGTTCCTTGGGGATCTCGACCACTTGTACCTCACCCTGAAGAGTCGTGCGAGTCCAGCCGAAAAGCTGAGGACGCTCGTCCGATTCCTTGCCCTTGCCCAGCCGCATACTCGTTATGACGTCAATCGTTGGGACGATCTGCGGCCCTTTCTTTTCGAATGTCGGCAATATGTATTCGGGCCACGGCAATGAACCAGTATAAAGGCCTACTGCACGTCCATTCGACGTCCTCGCACGACGGGAGGCACCCTCTTTCCGAAATTGCCGAGCTCGGTCTGCGGCTCGGGTATCGCTTCGTCTGCATGACAGAGCACGCGGAGTCGCTGACTCCTGCGTCCTATCGGAGGTACATTGCTGAGTGTCGGCATGTCTCGACCGCGCAATGCGTCATCATCCCCGGGCTCGAACTTGAGTGCAAGGGCGGGTTGCACATCATGGGATTCGGCTTGGTCTCCTGGATCAGAAACGACACCGCACCCCGCGTCGTTTCGTCCATTCGAGAGTCCGGTGGCATTGCCGTGATCGCCCATCCCGATCGCTACAACTACCAGGTCTCTCTGGACCTCGCCGATCTCGTACATGGTATCGAAGTGTGGAATCAGGGATACGACGGCCGGTTTTTCCCAAATCATCGTTCGCTAAAGCTCTTACGACTGTTCCGGGGGCAGAATCCCCGGGTTCTTGCCTTCGGGGGGCTCGATCTCCACCGGATAACCCCGGTGTCCCACCTTCGTACCGTCGTCATTGCGCAGGACGGATCCGAAGGGTCTATCCTCTACGCACTACGCAACGGAGATTTTACCGTGGGGAACCTCTGCCTTCGGTTGGGATCGGCTGGAAATCGCCTCAACCTCAAGTGGCTTCCACTTCTGGCGGCTCGAGGTGCGTACAGCTTTGCGAGAGAAATACGACGCCGACTCCGGCCCTCTTTGCAAAGCTAGGTCCTTCGATTCATACATTTGAGGACGAATCTATTCCCTCAGGACTTAGTGCTGAGAGAGCATTCTCCTTGAGTGATCTCGCATAAATGCGTAACCGTAATTGCGAATCGAAGCACTAAGCCAACCGAGGAACACGTGAACGGATCCCTACGGCACAGCTCTGCCGGCGTCACAAGGGACATCCGATCATCCGATACCCTCGGATTTCCCTTTCTGTTGTTTCTGATATACCTCCTCATGGAATATGGTCGTCCCGCGGACCCCCTGGGGATACCTCTCGTCACGTCAATTCTCCTCTTCGTATGGTGGCTCGTTTCGCCCAACAGGACCTGGACCATTCAATTTCCGTACTTCCTCCTCCTGCTCTCCGCGATTGCCGTCATGGGACCCTTTGCGGTGAATTCCTATTCCATCTGGTGGGGCTTTCGCGGCATGGTTGTGCAGCTCCTGTGCATCTCCATGCCCCTCATCCTATTCACCAGCTCGCTCCGAAGGGCTTTCGCTTTTACCTCTGCCTTTCTTGCAGTGCTCGTGTACGCGGCAATCTATGGCATCACGCACGGCGGCGTCGGACCCGGTGGACACATCGGCGACGAGAACGACCTCGCCCTGGCCCTATCCATGGCTCTTCCCTTCGCATTTGTTGGCGCCCTCTTCAAAGCATCCATCTGGCAGCGGCTCACCTCATTGGCGTGTGTCGTTCTCTTGCTCTCTGCAACGATGGTCACATTCTCCCGGGGGGGGTTTCTCGCCCTCGCGGTGGTGCTGATCTACTGTTTCTCCCTCCTCCTAAGGAAAAAGAAGCTCATCGGTTTCCTCCTGCTGTGCATTCTCGTCCTCGCCGGGATGCTCTACGCGCCACCAGGATATTGGGATGAAATTGCCACAATCTCAAAAGATGCCTATGACACCCAACAGGGAACCGGCGCCCTCCGCCGCGAATTCTGGATCGTGGCGCGCAACATGTTCTATCACAACCCCATTCTTGGTGTTGGCCTCAACAACTTCACCTGGAATGTCTCCATGTATCAGACGTCGGAACAACTGCAACGTGCCGGTCGGAGTTATGCAGGCGCCACTGCACACTCTCTCTACTTCATCGTCTTAGCGGAATTGGGGATTTCCGGTTTCCTCCTCTTCTCGCTGATTCTGTATCAGGCCTACAAGGATACGGGCATTGTTCTCCGGCAGGCATCCGGTCAGCAGGATCGCAAACAAACGCCCGCCCATGTCCACACTGATCTTCAAGCTCAAATACACTTTCAACAGCTTTCGCTGGCTGCCTCCTACGCCCATGCGATCCGCGCGAGCCTTCTCGGGTACCTCACAGGTGGGGCCTTTCTATCCGTCTTCGTCTATCCGCATATCTGGTTGATCGTCGCCCTCGCGGCCGGACTGAGAAAGGCGACGGAAGTGGAATGCATCCGTTCCCAGGGGTCGAGTCCCGCCTCCCCCATAGCGTCGGACGTGGCATCCCCGTGAACCACGCTGCGGGCATGCACGAACGCTCCTCCCAGGCTGTGCGAGGCCTGCGGACACAGCGTATCCTCCATCTCATAGAAACCGGCGGCCCAGGTGGTGCCGAACGAATGCTCTTGGACCTGGCCCGCCACCTGGGGCCCGACTTTCACTCAACGATCGGCCTTATCAAGCCGGGATGGGTGTACGAGCAAGCCACATCGCTGGGGCTACCTTCCCTGATGATTGATGCGGGAAACACTGGCGACCTAGGCATCTTTCTCCGCGTGGCGAGATTTGTGCGCCATAACAGAATCGCGGTGATCCATGCCCACGAATTCTACATGAGCGCGATCGGTGCAGCCGTATCCCGCTGGACTGGCGTTCCGTTAGTGATAACCGTTCATGGGAAGAGCTACTATCCAGATCGTTGGCGGCGGCGGGCAATATATCGCCTGGCGGCAGCACAGGCAACAGAGGTTGTCGCAGTGTCACAGGATCTGCAACGCGCCTTCTGTGGAACCACGGGGGCCCCCGTGAATCACGTGCGCGTGATCTACAATGGGGTAGATTGGATTCCACTGCTCCGCGCCAGACGCGAGCCGCTGCTCTTGGAATCCCTTGGGATTCCAGCGAATGCACCTATCGTGGGCACCATCGGCAACTTATATCCCGTTAAGGGACATATCCACCTCGTCCGTGCTGCACACACCATCATCCGCAAACGCCCCGGCACACACTTCCTTATTTTCGGCCGCGGCGCAGAGCAGGACCTCTTGCGTTCGGAGGCCAGAACACTTGGCATTGACCATCGGATACACCTACTGGGATATCGCGATGACGCGGTTAAGTGGCTTGGCAGCATGGATGTATTCACCTTGCCATCCGTCAGCGAAGGCTTGCCGTTATCATTGCTAGAAGCGATGGCCGCAGGGATACCGACGGTGATCACTGAAGTCGGCGGCATGCCCGAGGTCGTGCGGGACGGTCTCACGGGATGTATCGTCCCTCCAAGAAACCCAGATGCTCTGGCCAGCAAGATCTTGTATCTGCTGGAGAACCCGGCCATGGCAGCGGAAATCGGAGCCGCGGCACGCAATTGGGTGCGTGAAGTGTTCTCGCGAGACAGAATGCTCAGAGAATATCGCTCCCTCTACCAGATGGCTCTGGCCTCACCACCCAGAGGCAGCATGTCGAAATTGCGGTTACTGCGAAGCTACATTCCGGTCAACCGATCCTAATAGTGTCCAGTCGGTCGCTGGCCCCGATATGAACCATGAGAATCTGCAAAATCTGGGATGCTGACTATCCGTGGGACATCCGCGTCGAGAAGATCGTCACCTCCCTCGCCGACGAAGGTCATGCCGTGTGTCTTGTCGCCCGGAACCTGTCGCGGCGACCGGAACGGGAGCGGTCAGGAAACTTCCTCATTCGCCGCCTTCCTGTCACGCCCCGCGGGTTGGGGCCCCTTCATCCCGCATGGAACTTTCCGTATCCCGTTAACCCGGTGTGGATTACCGCCATGGCACGGGCCGTCCGGGAATCGGGGGCCGACCTCATCCTCGTCCGCGACATCCCCCTCGCGATCCCCGCGCTATGCGTCGCCAGGAAGTTCCAAATCCCGGTCGTGCTCGATATGGCTGAGAACTACCCCGCAATGCTGCAAGACCGACTTCGGTTCACGCCCACCGGTCCGATCGGTCGGCTCATCCGCCATCCTGCGTGGCCCCGCGCCATCGAGCGAATCACCGTCCGGCGCGTCGAACACATCCTCGTGGTCATCGAAGAGTCCAGGGAGCGGCTTATCCGTGCCGGAGTGCCCCCTGAACGCATCAGTATCGTCTGCAATACCCCGCGACGAGGCCTGTGGGAGGACAAGGCGGTTTCGCCCAGGAGCGCAAGTGCGGCATCCGGCGTGAGGCTGGCGTACCTGGGGAACCTTGACGGCAGCCGTGGGATCGACACGGCAATCCGGGCAGTCGCATGTCTCGCCGCGTCCGGGCGGGATGCCAGACTCACCGCCATCGGTGACGGGGCGTGCCTCAAGCACTTCCAAGAGCTGGCTCGACGGCTTGACGTCCGGGATCGGGTTTCCCTGCCTGGTCGGCTGTCCTTTCGACACGTCCGAGACATCCTGGCGACATCGCACATCGGACTCATTCCCCACTACGCAACCGAGGCCTGGAACAGTACCATCCCCAACAAGCTCTTCGACTACATGGCCCTCGGATTGCCAGTCATCGTGTCTGATGCAAAGCCGACCGGACGTATCGTCCGGGAGGAGAGGTGTGGGGAGGTATTCCACGACAGAGATCCCGCGGATCTGGCGCGTTCCATACGGATCCTCGAAGACGCGGACCTTCGGTCGAGCGAGGGAGAGAGGGGCCGGGAGGCGATTCATCGTCGCTACAATTGGGAGACGGATTTTCGTACCCTGACCAAGGCCCTGGAGACTGTCCTATCCGAGAAGCGCAGATCAGTATGAGCTCTGGGGAGATGATCCTCTCTGAAATCTCGCAGTTCCGGAGCCTCGCAGTCAGAATAGAGCGTTTTAGACGCCACCGGATGCCACCGGATGCTGTTGACACCTGCCGTTTCCCAGCATATCATCCCGCGGGTTCTCCCAGCCCAGCCGGCCGACCATCCAAGCCCGACCAAGAAGGGTTTCGCCAACATGACTTTGGCAGAGGACTTGCCTAAGAGAGAGGAACAGGTCCCGCAGGGACTATTCCCGAGACAGGTCTTGATCGCGGATTCCCCAAGGTGGAAGAGAGCGTCAAATCAATGGGAACCATTCAAGATGTCCCTGTGCTCCTCGTCATTCGATTTGCCCGGCACATGTGTCGTGGTGAAACATGACGGGCAACCTGCTCCTGGCTCTAGTGTGCAGTTCCTGCGCAGAGGAGATCGTCACATGAGTCTACGTTGGACCCTTTGTAGCCTGGCCTTGCTCGTATCGCTCGGGCTTCTGGACACCCTGGATGCTGCCGAGCAGCGGTTTAACGAATTGGGATCCAACGGCATCTGCTCCGAGCCGCTGAATACAAACTCCTACACGAGCACTGGAGGATCGTTCCACAATCCCGGAGACACAACTAGCAGTGACAAGGAGTGCGGCTACGAAACGGCGCGGCATCCGATCAGCCGGATCGCCACGGATATTATCGGGTCGAACGACGCCACGGTTCTCAGTCGGCTGCCAGCCGGTCACTCCGTAAATTACTTCATGCGGGCCAGTGACGGGCACACCGGGATTTTCTATCTCGGCCACACCATGGGGGCAGGCACCCCTACCGCCCGGGTCGCCTACCGGTGGTACCGCTATTACAGCTTCAATCACCAATTCAACGGGGATGGCTCGTGTCAAAACTCGAAGTTTGCACACATCGACCCGATCGTGGACATCACCGGCTACACCGTCCACGCCTATGCGTGGGGGAACTTCACGAATGGCGTGGACTGCTGCTTCGTCGGCCCGAACTACGGGAGCGGTGCCCCAACGACCGCAGCCCAGTGGAGGGATCGGTGGTGGCGCGTTGAGGTCGTGGTGCGAAAGCGTGGGGCGGGGCAGACCGGCTACACGCTTCAGGTGTACGGCAAAGATGTGACCAACAATACCCCGGAAGTCGTGTTCGTGGACAGCACCATACCCGACCTCGGCGCAGGGCCGAATCCTTGGACCTCGACTCAGGCCACGGGGCTCATCCCTAACAGCACGGTCAATTCGATGGTGTCCAACAACTACCGGCAGGGGACATGCACCGGGTTCCAGGGCTTCTCGCACTTTATGGTCGCTGCGTGGGATACCGACCAGGGCCAGCGCATTGGCCCCGCCTATGAGATCGAGGGGCGAAGGCCTAACCCTCCAGGCAACTTGCGCATCCGACCATAGCGCCAATCTCATTCCAACCGGTTTCCGGGCCTCGAAATTCTAGAGATGGCCGGTTTTTGCTTCCACCTTGTTTGATCTGTACCCTTCCAGGAGATGCGGTGGTACGGACCTAACCCCCCGTAATCGCGTGACCTCGTAGTACGAGGGTTTGGTGATGCTTGGCTCGTCACACCCCCAGGTCCTACCGAATTAGCTCAGCCATATTTGCTCTTTGCCTCTACAGCAATATCGTCCTTCCTTCTCCCTGTCCTCAACCATTAAGACACAACTCACCCATCTAGCTGGATCAAGCAAATGCCAACACGCGTCACTCACCCTGATTCACACGTGTACCGGCTGGTGTTCCTTTTTCCTGAGGTCTATAGACCCCTGGCGGTGAATTTTGCTGGCGAGTTCATGAAGCTATCACCCTCATGTACCGGGTACATCTTCACTCTGTGCTCTGACGCATACCGCCATATGCCCATTTCACATTTCCGCCTATACTCGGGTCGCATCACATCGAGCAGTATTGGTAACTTTCTGCGGAGACTTTGGATTCAGACGGCCCTCGCTTGTTGGATTGTCCTTCGAGGGCCGTGCATCCATGCTATCGTGACGTGGGATCCGTACACATCAGGCTTGTCCGGAGTATTCTTGAAATTCCTCCTCCGCACAAAGCTCATCGTCCAAATCGTAGGTGATTACCACCGAATGGACCCCACGGAGGATTCCGTAGGAGACCCGAAGGCACAGAATAGAATCTTTAAGCAAATCAAAAAAGCGTTGATGAGAAGTCTATTCCGGCTCACAGTTTCCCTCGCGGATGCCGTCAAGGTCATAAACACGGATCTCGAGCGCTTCATCCGCCACACGTATCCGCGCAAACCGGTATTCCGTTTTCCCTGTTACGTGGCTACCGGATACTTCCAGTCCCTTCCGACCTTTCAAGGAGATTACCTGCTGTCCATCGGCCACCCGTTCTACCGAAAGGGAGTGGACATTCTAATTCAAGCTTTCAAACTGGTCGTCAGGAAGCACCCACATGTGAGGCTTCGGATCATGGGCTATTCTCCCGAGAACGAACTCCAGACCTACCGACTCTTAGCTGCGAATGATCCACATATTGAATTTGTTAGACCTGGATGGATCGAGGACGTCGCAGAACAATTGCGGGGATGCTATGCACTTGTCCATGCGGCACGTTCTGAAGCTATGGGCCGGGTCTTATTCGAAGCCATGGCCTGTCGTAAGGCTGTGGTGTCCACCCGAACGAATGGAGGAATTGAGTACATCGAAGATGGACGATCGGGAATACTCTGCGAGATTGAAAATGTCGCGGACCTGGCTGAGAAGATGAACCACTTGCTCGCAGACCATAATTTAGCAACACGAATGGGTCAGGTCGGTTACGAACGAGTTGTGAATGAGTTCTCTGAAGAGAAATATGTGAGTTCCTTTAGAGCAATGCTTAGAGATATTCTAACGGATAGTGTTGAGCAGCTTCCGATTGAAAGAAGGACGATCGCATAGCGTTCGCTCTCCAGATGCGGATACTGGAATGACACCGCGAGAGCTTCCTGGTAATCTCTCATGGCGGACCGTTTTTTCACCTTCCGTGAACGAGTACCGCCACATGCCTGGATGGCAGGCCTTCCTCCCCTTCAGGAGAGCCTTCGGGGCTGATCTTTACTATGCGCTGACCTGTGGAGGTGAGCCGAGGGCCCTTCCTCTTCCAGCCGCCCCCCCCGGCTACCCAGACGACAAGGTCTCTACATTAGCAATCCTTCCGGTAGAAGGGTGAGCTTCACAACAGCCTGAGGGATCTGTCAAGCAACCCATTTGACGGTCAAGGGAGTCGCACATGAACATCTCCGTGATCGGCACCGGCTGCGTGGGCTTGGTCACTGGGGGCCGGCATTCTCGGCTCCCAACTCTGCGAGCACCTGCTCCAGATCAATGCACCGCGGCGCCTGAGGCCCTGCTGTGGAGATCTGCCATGCACCACAGGCCCCTGGTGGCAGGTAACACCCTTGTCTACTGTTGTCAGACCCACTGGAACGAAGTCGGGCAGAGAATCTTTCAACTTGCGACTCGGGCAATGCACCCTAGCCCTGGCACCGCCGATTAGGAGTTCGATTGATCCATGTGTGGAATCGCGGGAATTCTTCATTTCGACCAAGCCCGGGAGGTTCCTGCAGATATGATCCGCCAGATGTGCGACACGCTAATGCACCGCGGTCCCGACGCCTTTGGAGAGTACATTCGTGGAAACATTGCCTTGGGGATGCGCCGCCTGAGCATCATCGATCTCCAGACTGGCCGGCAGCCGATCGCCAATGAGGACGAATCCCATTGGATCGTTCTGAACGGAGAGATTTACAACTACCGTGAACTCCGCAAGGATCTCCAGGCGAAGGGCCACCGGTTCCGGACTCTCACCGACACAGAGGTGATTCTTCACCTGTACGAAGACCTCGGGGAGTCCTGCGTCGAGCGCCTGCGCGGGATGTTCGCGTTCGCCATCTGGGACGCCCGACGCCAGGCGCTCGTGCTGGCCCGTGATCGCCTCGGGATCAAACCCCTCTACTACGCCCATCTGCCGGATGCGCTCCTCTTCGCCTCGGAGATCAAAGCTCTCCTGGCGCATCCCCGAGTGCTTCGGGACCTCCGTCCCGAGGCGTTGTCCGAATACTTCCTTCACCTCTGTGTCCCAGGGCACCTGTCAATTTTCCGTCAGATCTCAAAACTGCCTCCCAGCCATATCATGACCATCCGAGGGGGACATGTGTCGATCCGCCAGTACTGGGATGTCATTCCAACCCCTCTGGAGGGACGGTCGCCTGACCTCTGGATCGAAGAGCTGAGATCCCGCCTCGAAGACGCGGTGACCTCGCACATGGTCGCCGATGTTCCCATCGGAGCGTTCCTGAGCGGCGGCTTGGACTCTGGCGCCATGGTCGCGCTCATGTCGAGAAGCGCCACCGCGCCGGTTCGGACATTCACCGTCGGGTTCTCCTTTCCCGAGGGGAACTTCGATGAACGGGTGCCGGCACGTCAAGTCGCGCAGCGGTACCTTACAGACCACACCGAATGCCTGCTTGAGTCCCAGATTTCCGAAATCTTCCCCAACCTGGTGCGGGCATTTGACGAGCCATTTGCCGACTCGTCGGCTATTCCCAACTGGCTGATCTGTCGAGAGACATCCTGCCAGGTCAAGGTTGCGCTCTCCGGGTTGGGCGGGGATGAGCTCTTCGGCGGCTACGAACGGTACGTCGGTTTCAGGCTTGCGGAGAGGTACCAGCGGCTGCCGGAAGGTATCCGCTGGCTCGTCCGCGCGCTCGCCTCGTCCCTGCCCAGCGGCAATGGGTCCTCCTACACACTCGACCGATTGAAGCGGTTTGCGACATTCGCCGACCTACCTCCTGCAGAACGGTATCGGTGCTTTCTCGCCGCCTTCGAGGATCCCGCCGAGATCCTGCACCCGGACCTTCATGACTCGGGCCGGTCTCGGCATGCTCGCTACCAGGAAATCGTCCAGGGGCTCCGCATTCATGACCCCTTGGACTTGCCGCTCTTTGCGGACCTGCGCCTCTACCTCCCGGACGATCTCTTGACGCTGACCGACCGCATGAGCATGGCCCACTCGCTCGAGGTGCGCGTCCCCTTCCTCGATCACACCCTCGTCGAGTTCGTCGCCCGAATGCCCGCAGCGCTCAAGGTCCGAAGCCATCAGAAGAAGTACCTGTTTCGCCGCGCCGTTGCCTCCTGGCTGCCCCATAGCCACCTTTCCCGTCCCAAACAGGGATTTTCGATCCCGCTGGCGTCATGGTTTCGGGGAGGCCTGCGCACCCTCTTGACCGACTTGGTGGAGAGCCGAGCCTGCCGGGAATCCCCATGGTTGAAGTGGACCGCGGTGAAGAGATTGGTTGCCGAGCACCTCTCGGGTGGTCAGAATCATGAAAATCGCCTGTGGGCACTGCTCTGTTTCCTGGAATGGGAACGGCAGTACATGTCGGATGTCCCGTCGAGGCCGCTCGACTTGGTGAAACCTTCAGCGACGTCCAGTGCATAGCTCCCACCAGTTATCCATGAGCACGTCTCTTCGTCCCTTAGCATGCCCCATGAGCCGGACCAAGACGGTCATTTATTCGGTGCTTCCCGCCCTCATCCTTCTCGCTCTGGGTGAGGTGGGGCTTCGCGTCTGGGCGCACTATTTCCGGACGGCGTACGAGCGGTATAACTACCAGGCGGGTCGGTTGGAGCTGGTGCCAAACACCTTCATCCCTCGCTCCGGAGGCTCCGCGATGCGGATCAACTCCAGGGGGTTCGTTGGCGCGGAATTCGAGGTCCCAAAGCCAAGGGACACATACCGCATAATCGCCGTCGGTGACTCCTGCACCTTCGGAACCGGCGATCCCGCCCAAGCCTACCCGTATATGCTCGAGCAGTTCCTCAATGCCCCCGCCGGGGGAGGGGGCAGGATCGAGGTCATCAACGCGGGGATCGAGGGATACAATTCCGAGTTTGCACTCAGCCGGCTCAGGGATGAGCTTCTTGGCTACGAGCCCGACATGGTCATCCTCTACATCGGATGGAACGACCTGATGAAGATCAACCCGGAGAACGCCTCTGCCGCCAGCCAGCATTCGTGGCTCGCCACTCTGCTACAAAGGAGCTACCTGGTTAAGGCGTACAATAAACTCTTCTTCTACTACATACGCCCGACCGTGCTCAAACCTCGCCTCGATTTTGATGGCGTGGACGCCCACACCTACGACCACTTCGTGCCTCTCTCCTTCAGGTCGAACGTCGAGGGAATGATTCAGCTCACGCAGAGACACCGGGTCCGCCTCGTGGTGGTGACACTGCCGACCGTCGTCCGGCCGGGGCTGACGCATGCGGACATCGGCCGCTTGAACGTCATCTTCCCCTACTACGCAGGCACCTACAGCATCGGGAAATTCCTGAGCCTTCTCCGAGCCTACAACAACACCATTCGGTCCCTCGCCGTCGATCACGGCGTCGCCCTGGTGGACCTCGACATCATCTTCAACCGACACGATAAGGACCTGCTGTTCTGGGATACCATGCATCCGAGTCTGCGGGGCCACCAGTTGATCGCCAAATCGCTCGCCGAGGCGATCCGCGCGACGATCAGTCAGCAAGCCCGCTCAGGTTGATGGAGGGACCAACGGGCGCCCGCCGCATCTCGGCCATCGACGACCTCGGGGACCAGGGTTTTCCCACGAAGGGGATAGTTCCCGTCATGGATACGCAAGTGAGGACATACTTCGACAAGAATCTAAAGGTCCTGTGCTGTCCCAAGTGCCAGGGCGAGTTCGTCATGAGCGACGACTGTCTTATCTGCTCCCTCTGCCACCACCAGTTTGAAGTGCGCGATAACATTCCTCTCCTCTTCTGGCCAAATGAATGGGACCCCTCCAAGAGTGATGTAACGGATACCATCAAGGCTTTTTATGAGAAGTCCCCCTTCCCGGACTATGACGACTTCGACAGTGTCGGCACACTCGTTCGGAAGGCTCGAGAAGGACTATTCGCCAAACTTCTCGACGACCAGATTCCATCGGGAACACGCATTCTCGAGTGCGGTTGCGGCACGGGACAGCTCAGCGCCTTTCTCTCCATCGCAAATAGGACGGTCTTTGCCACTGACATCTGCCTCAACTCGCTTAGGCTCGGGCAGCAATTCACAGAGAAAAACAATCTGCAAAGAGTCCACTTCATCCAGATGAATCTGTTTCGACCCGTTTTTAAGTCAGAGCTCTTTGATCTTGTCATATGTAATGGTGTCCTGCACCATACATCCGACCCGTTCCTTGGTTTCCAGAGCATTGCAAAGCTCGTGAAGCGCAATCGCTACATATTGATCGGTCTGTACCACCGGTACGGGCGGACAATTACCCGGATCCGGCGATCGATTTTCCGGGTCTCCGGCGACCGATTCACGTGGCTGGACCCAAATCTCCGAAACACGGATAAGAGCGTCGCCAAGAAACGAGCTTGGTTCATGGACCAATACAAGAACCCACACGAATCCACCCACACAATTGGAGACGTGCTGAGGTGGTTTAAGGAAACTGGTTTCGCATTCGTCAAGAGCCTACCCAACTCAGTGCCGTTTCAACGTTTTTCGGAATGCGAAAAGTTGTTCGAGCGTGAAAGACCCGGCAGCTGGCTGGAAAGATTGGTGACGGAGATGGGGATGATTGCGACCGGAAACAGTGAAGGTGGCTTCTTTGTTGTAATCGGAAAGAAGCTTTGAGGGGCTAATCGCCCTTGACCGAGCTTGGAGGAGACCCCTGACATGCACCCAGTCCATATTCTGGGAATCTCGGCCTACTACCACGATAGCGCCGCCTGCCTGCTCCGGGACGGGGAGCTGGTCGCGGCGGCCCAGGAGGAGCGGTTCACGCGGAAGAAGCACTATGCCGGCTTCCCGACCCACGCGGTGCGGTACTGCCTCCGCGAGGCCGGGATCGGGCTGGAGGTCCTCCGCTACATCGTCTTCTATGACAAGCCCCTGCTGAAGTACGAGCGGATCCTGGAGACCTACCTGGCCTTCGCCCCGCAGGGCCTGAAGTCCTTCGTCACGGCCATGCCCGTCTGGTTAAAGGAGAAGCTCTTCCTCAAGAGCCTCCTCAAGCGGGAACTGCTCGCCGTCTCGCCGGGCGTGGACCCGGCCGCCCTGCCGCCTCTCCTCTTTACCGAACACCACGAGTCCCACGCAGCCTCCGCCTTCTATCCCTCCCCCTTCCGGGAGGCGGCCATCCTCTGCATGGACGGGGTGGGGGAATGGGCCACGACCTCTGCATGGCGCGGTGAGGACAACCGCTTGACCCCCCTCTGGGAGATTCCTTTCCCCCACTCCCTGGGCCTGCTCTACTCTGCCTTCACGTACTACACGGGATTCAAGGTGAACTCCGGCGAGTATAAGGTGATGGGTCTGGCGCCCTATGGCGAGGCCAAGTACGTGAAGGCCATCTATGATAATCTCATTGACGTGAAGCCGGATGGTACGTTCCGACTCAATATGGAATACTTCAATTACTGCACCGGACTGACGATGACCAATGGGAAATTCGACACCTTATTTGGCGGACCTCCCCGGAAACCAGAGACACTGCTGACTCAGCGAGAGATGGACTTGGCTCGATCCATTCAGGAGGTCACTGAGGAAGTAATGTTGCGGTTAGCCCGGGCGCTGCATCATGAGACCGGATCGGAGCATCTCTGCCTGGCGGGCGGTGTGGCCCTGAACTGCGTGGGCAATGGGAGAATTCTCCGGGAAGGGACTTTCAAGGACGTATGGATTCAACCCGCAGCCGGCGATGCGGGGGGCGCACTTGGCGCTGCGTTAGCCGCCTGGTATCAATGGGAGAACCGCCCTCGCCGGGTCAATGGCACCAGTGACTCGATGCAGGGGAGCTTCCTGGGTCCATCTTTCTCCAATGAGGAGATCGAGAAGTTCTTGGAGAAACGTGCGATCCCATATGTTCGCTTGACGGATCAGGCGCTGTTCAGCCGAGTTGCCGATGAACTCGCCTCCGGAAAGGTCGTAGGCTGGTTTCAGGGACGCATGGAGTTCGGCCCCCGAGCCCTCGGCGCGAGGAGTATCCTCGGGGATGCCCGCAATCCCACAATGCAATCGGTGATGAACCTCAAGATCAAATATCGAGAGTCCTTTCGACCCTTCGCGCCATCGGTGCTCCGGGAGCGTCTCTCGGACTACTTTGACCTGCAGACGGATAGTCCCTATATGCTGCTCGTCGCTCCTGTCGTGGAAGAGCGTCGGAGGTCATCGACGAAGGAACAAAAGGCATTGTGGGGAATTGATCTCCTGAATGTGCCCCGCTCAGATATTCCCGCCGTCACTCACCTTGACTACTCGGCCCGCATCCAGACCGTCCACGAGGAAACGAATCGCCGTTACTATCGAATGCTCAAGACTTTTGAGGCCAAGACGGGATGTGGCGTTCTTGTCAATACTTCATTCAACGTTCGCGGGGAGCCCATCGTCTGTACCCCAGAGGATGCATACCGATGCTTCATGCGCACGGAGATGGATTTCCTAGTGATGGAGAACTACTTGCTTGACAAAGGTGAGCAGAAGCCCCTGGCGGCCGATAGCGACTGGAAAACAGAGTTTGACCTGGATTAGCGAGAGGACCCCGATGATGAACAACGCGCTTGGAGCGAAGCAGTGCCGGTCCTTTGGACTATTGGTTGGCGGGATCTTCGGCGTCATCGGCCTTTGGCCGTCAATTTTCCGCGGGCAGAGTCCTCGACTGTGGGCAATTCTTTTTGCCGGGACGCTGCTTCTCCTGGCGGTACTCCTTCCGAAGAGCTTGACACCCGTCTACCGAATCTGGATGGTTATCGGCCAAGCCCTTGGCTGGATCAACACACAGATCCTCCTGGGTGTGGTCTTCTACGGACTCCTCACACCCCTGGGGCTTGCCATGCGGATACTGGGCAAGGATCCGTTGCATCGTCAGTTTGACCCGAATTCCGATTCCTACCGCGTTGTGCGTGTGCCGCGTCCCGGATCCCATATGAGCCAGCAGTATTAGTCCCAGAGGGAGGCAAAGATGGGCGAGTTTCTTTTGGAATTCTTGGCCTTCATGAAGGAACGGAAGAAGTATTGGCTCTTTCCAATTTTCCTGGTCCTGCTGCTCGTGAGTGTTCTGGTCGTGTTCGTCCAGGGCTCGGCCATTGCCCCCTTCATCTACACCCTCTTCTGAGCCGGGCTGGCACGGGGCATTCGCGGTGGCCGGAAGGCTGCCCTACCACGTCACCGGGGAATCTGAAGCTCCCTCAACTCCCCTTTGACTATATGACAGCTCTGACCGGTCAATGTCTGCCCACCTTGCCCGAGGCATTTATCGGTCCGACATAGCTTGTTGCGACCACCACGTCATCGAACCAGACCGTTCCCACGAACCCCAGGGGATTCCTGGTCACGTAGTGCAAGAGCATCATCCAGTTAATTTGCAGTTGATCCGTATTTCGCCATTGAAATCCCTCGAAAGGTTGCCCGCGGGGGGTGCGATGAAAGCTGTCCACGATCCACTCGCCGAGGGGAAACCCCTCACCTAAGTGAATGACTGGCCTGCCGTCTATCCACAGAGCCAGCTCTCCATTCCTTGAGCTTACAGGGGAGTTCAGCTTTAGCATAACCTCCACACACATCCAGCGCCCTCTCGGAGCAGTCAACTGGGCATCCTGAACAAAGTCGTTTCCCCAGAACTCCCCATTGGGGTCTCCACGCATGCCCATCCAGTAGGTATACAGGTCGAATCGAAGGGATGAAGTCACCGGTTCTGCCCCCACTGAGAACCGATCGTCCCCCCTCGGTTGGTATCCCGCAGCTCCCTGAGGCGAATCTCTCGGGGGATGGTAGCCACCCAGGTAGCCGCCTGTGTGGTGATAGCTCCCCTTTGCTGCGTACTTGATGTAGTAGCGCAGATATAGTTTCTCGAATCCCACCGGTAGCCTCTTGTAGAGATGTCCCCCCGTGTTCATTCCACCCAGCGCTGTCATCTGCAGGGAGCGCATCCCACCGCTTCGTACCGGTACATCCCGCGACAGCGAGATTCCCGCAACGTTCCTGTGATGGGTCCAACGCTTAATGATATCGCTGACAGATTCGCTTTCAAAATTCTCCGCAAAAACGACCTCGGGGTCCTTATCGATTCCTCTGTCCGCTACATAGCGCTGAGCGATGCCAGATGCTTCTGCAAGAACCCCTGGGACTATGGAAGCGACCAGGAAAGAGAGAATCAAAAGCAAGGCTTCGATTTGAAACCTTTCGCTGGGTTCACGCCTTGTGGCCGGCGCAAGCGGCGGAGGACTATCGTGAGCAAGGTCATCCATGGGGCGAATCCTCTTCTCCCTGGGTAGGATCAGCAGACCGCGTTTCTCCTGGCCAGCGCGGCGATCTGCACCTGCAATGGACCGGCCGGCCTGAAGAGCGCATCGTCGAGGCTATGAACCGGCTTCGACCCGACTATCTGGTCATTACCGGCTCCCCGACCCGACAGGACGGCTTGCGATCCCGGGGGACTGGAAGCACCTCTGTCGAGTTGATCTTCAGGTGCTTGAAACGGTCTACTCTCTTCGGACAGGAGGTTTCGATTTCCCGCTTGAGTGTAGCAATCCCATGATGGGTCGTCAAAGGCCATCTCTGCTCGGGGGTGTGCGCCAATCCCTTCTACCAGCCGAGCAGGTCAGCGTTGTCAGAAGTCAGATACAACGTTCCCGAGACGAAGAGAAAAAGGGATGCTAGTCGGCCTGCGAAAAGATCTGATTCGTTTAGGCCTGGAAATCCCCATCTGGCAACGCCCGTTGGCTCTAAGCAAGTGCGCCATCAAGATGCTCCTGTCGGCCATGTTCTTTTCCACGGGTCTGACGGGGTATCTTCTGCGTGAACTGCTGCGTTCCAAGGGGATGGCGATTATCCTGGGATACCACGGTGTCCGAGAGGCGCCCTCTGACCTTCTTGCTGGGGGAATTGCCGTGTCGAACCTCGAGGGTCAACTGAGGTTTCTGGCACGGCACCTCCGCCCGGTTCCGTTAGAGGCGATCATTGCCCCCCTCGCCCGGGGGGAAGAGCCACTTGGGGGAACCTTTGCCGTTACCTTCGACGATGGGCTTGTGAGCAATGTGCGCCTGGCGGTCCCACTCCTGGAGCGCCTTGGTATTCCCGCCACCTTTTTCGTCCCCAGCGGGTTGATGAATTCCGATCAAACCCTGTGGTTTGAAGAGTTACGCTTAATCGTGCGCACTTGCCCCGCTTCTGCGATACTGGGAGAAGCGGGTCTCTGGCCGACCCTGCCAATGACTAGTCTGAAGAAGCGTTACGCTGCCTTCATCCGCATGAGGGAGGTCTTGAAATCGCATGAGGATCGGCGGGAAGAAATCTTGACACGTCTTGCCGGCGACTCGGCGCCGCTCAGGGACGCGCTGGAGGAAGATCGGGTGGTGGACGCGGATTTGCTGCGCCGGCTGATCGGGCCCAACTTCACGGTGGGTGCTCATTCCCGGAATCACCGTATCTTGGCAGGCCTGCCTCCTGCCCAAGCGGAGGAAGAGATCCATGGCTCTCGGAGGGATCTCGAAGCGCTGCTCAACCGCTCGGTGGTGCATTTCGCCTATCCAAACGGGCGATTCTGCGACTTCAACCTATCCACCCGGGACCTGCTGGTCAAGGCTGGGTTTCGCTGCGCTGTCACCGCCGAACCCGGAACTGTGCGACAGAACGATGACCGCTTTGCCCTACGGCGCTTCATGCCGGGAGATCTCCCCGTGTTCGTGGAGTCGTTTGATCTCCTTCGAGCCGTATGGAACGATCGAAACCGCCCCGGAGACATGACCTACCCACTCGGGCAGCGACTGTCTCACCTGGCTTCTCCGAGAACGGAGGCAGAATCAAGAAGCTCGCAGAGACCGCTCCACCGACTTAGCGGGTTGAAAGACTGTTCGGGGGCTCGACGCAAATGATAGGAGAATCAAGGGAGGAGTCTCGCAACGGATGGACAGTCCAGAATTTCCCTTCGGGAGAAAATGCGCTGTCCCGAGATTGCAGTTGCGTTCACAAGGATGTTGCGCACCCTCGCTCGTCTCGCTCGACGAGCTAAAAGCCGAGCGGAAGTGACATGTGCGGAATAGCGGGATACCTGAACCTCCCTACACGGGGACAGGCACCGTCTGTTGAGCTTGACCAGATGATCGGCATCCTGCGGCATCGGGGACCGGATGACACGGGGTACTACGTGGACGCCGACGTAGGACTGGCGCATGCGCGGCTGGGCATCATTGACCTGACGGGGGGAAAACAGCCGCTCCACAACGAAGATAGGACCGTATGGCTGACTTTTAACGGCGAGATCTTTAACTACCTGGAGCTACGACAGGAACTGAAGGCGCAGGGTCACGCCTTCTCCACGGCCTCCGATACTGAGGCCATCGTCCACTTGTACGAGGAGCACGGACTCGACTTCGTGCGCCATCTGAACGGTCAGTTTGCCATCGCGCTCTGGGACCGGAAGAACAGACGCCTGGTCCTCGCCAGGGACCGAGTGGGCATCCGCCCCCTCTTCTACACCACCGCGGGAGGCCGCTTCCTCTTCGCCTCGGAGGTCAAGTCTCTTTTCATGGTTCCGGGCGTGGAGCGCCGCCTGAACCTGCGAGCGCTGGCGGAAGTCTTCACCTTCTGGTCTCCCTTGGAGCCCTCGACGCTTTTCGAAGGCATCAGCTCCCTGCCACCGGGATACGTCATGAGCGTCAGCGCAGACACGGGCTCCCACACCGTCAGGCGTTACTGGGACTGGACCTTCCCTGAAGCGCGCGTCGTGGACGGCAGGCCCCTGGACGATTACGCCGAGGAATTGCGGACCTTGCTGATTGATTCCGTGCGTCTCCAGCTCCGCGCCGATGTCCCGGTCGGCGCCTATCTCAGCGGGGGGCTTGACTCTTCCATTATTTGCTCAGTCGTCAAGCACCACACCTGTGCCCCCCTGCGGACGTTCTCCATCGTCTTTGAGGACGAAGAGTTCGACGAGAGCGCCTCGCAGAAGGAGATGGTGGAGCACCTCGGGACCCGCCACACCGCCCTCAGGTGCACCCGGGCGGATATCCGCGAGGCCTTTCCCCGGACGGTCTGGCATGCGGAATCGACGATCCTCCGCACGGCGCCCACGCCGCTGTTGCTCCTGTCCTCCGAAGTCCGGCAAGCCGGCTACAAGGTGGTGTTGACAGGAGAGGGCGCGGACGAGGTTTTCGGCGGCTACGACCTTTTCAAGGAGGCTCAGATCCGCCGGTTCTGGGCACGCCAGCCCCACTCCAAGATGCGGCCGTTTCTCCTGGAGCGGCTGTATCCTTATCTGAAGAACTCCCCCACCTCGGCCCGAGCCTACGCCCAGCAGTTTTTTCGGCTGGGTCTGGACCAAATGGACGCCCCGTACTTCGGGCACCTGCCCCGCTGGTCCACGACCCGGCGGGCCTGGCGCTTCTTCAGCCGAGAGGTAGCGGAATCCCTGCAGAAGTGGGATCCTTATGGCGCCATCCAGGATACGCTCCCCCGCGCCATCCGGAGCTGGGCCCCCCTTAGCCGCGATCAGTACATCGAGGCGCACACGCTGATGTCGGGCTACCTGCTTTCCTCGCAGGGCGACCGGGTGGCCATGGCGAACTCCGTCGAGGGCCGGTTCCCCTACCTGGATCATCGGGTGATCGAATTCGCCAACCGACTCCCTGTTCGGTACAAGCTCATGGGTCTCCAGGAGAAATACCTGCTCCGGCGGGCCATGGCGGATCTCCTGCCGCCGGCCGTCGCCCAGCGGACGAAGCAGCCCTACCGTGCGCCAGACAGCCAGAGCTTCTTTCAGAACGGCACGCCGGCGGACTACGTGGCCGAACTCTTCCGGCCGGAGCGGCTCAACGCCAGTGGCCTATTTGATTCCGAGGCAACCGCCAAGCTCTTTGACAAGTGCCGGCGGGGCCAGGCCATCGGGTTCTCCGACAACATGGCCTTCGTGGGCATCCTCTCAACTTTGCTGCTCGAGGAGATGTTCATTCGGGATAGCCACAGGGAGCACCGGGTAGCCACAGAGATCAATTGGGCTAAGCCACAGAGGACACAGAGCACACAGAGGGTCCGCGACAGGGATAAATCGACGGAACAGGTCATCGGCCCGGCCATCCACGCACATCCGCAGTCTTGATCGGTTGTCTTCATGATTTTAGAACCTCAGTGATCTCTGTGACCTCTGTGGCTAGGGGCCTACATGGCAGACAGGGATGAATTGACAGAACAGATCATCGGGGCGGCCATCGAAATGCATCGGGTTCTCGGTCCTGGCTTGCTGGAGTCTATCTACGAAGAGGCACTCGGGATTGAGTTTGAGTTGCGTGAGATTCGCTTTGACCGACAGGTTGAGGTCGATGTTCACTACAAGGGCCATGTCATCAAGGGCCAGCGTGTGGATCTCCTTGTTAACCGTGAGGTCATCGTTGAGCTGAAATCCGTGACCAATCTACCAGAGGTCGCATCAGCCCAAGTTCTCTCGTACCTGAAGGCAACCGGATTGCGTCGCGGGCTGCTGATCAACTTCGGCACCGCCCGACTCGTCGATGGCGTCAAGCGCCTGTCGTTGTAGCCACAGAGGGCACAGAGGCTTATGTCGTCGGCTCTTCGAGCCATTTTGTGCGTGACGATAATCCCCAAACTGCCATTTAGAGGTTGAGGAATAGCGAGAATGCCCGATTTGACATGGTCTGAAACTGTGCCAGGGTGTAGCCATGAAAAGCCATGAGCGACATGGTGCTCACGGGACTGTAGCACGTAGAAGCTATGACTTGAGGTTTCGATCAGGGTTCAAGCACCTGCAGGGCGGGCGGGGGGCCCCCGGTGGCGCCATCCGAGCTCGCCCGGGGGCTGCCCGCCCTCCTCACGCTTTTGCAATCAAACCGGCAATTTCTCTAGGCGGGCGCAGAGAGACAGGTCACGTCTGCGGCTCCTTAGGTCTCAGTGACCTCTGTGACCTCTGTGTCCTCTGTGGCTAAGGGGTTCAACATGCTTTTACACAATCAATTTGAGGCGAGCGCGGAGCAGTCGCCGGACAGGGTGGCCCTCGTCGTCGAAGGGCGCCGGTACACCTACGGCGAGATCGACCAGCTCTCGGCCCAGCTTGCCGCCACGCTCCAGCAGCGGGGGGTCAAGCGGGCGGATCGCGTGGCCATCTTCCTTCCGAACTGCGTCGAGATGGTAATCAGCATCTACGCGGCGCTGCGCGTCGGCGCGATCTTCATGCCCATCAGCCCTCAGACCAAGGCAGGGAAGCTGCTCTACATGCTTCAGGACTCGACCCCGACCTGCCTGATCACGGACACCCGCCTGGCGCCCTTCTGGGAAGACGTCATCCGCCAGGCCGGAAGCCTGCACACGGTGGTCGTCTCTGGTCATGGCGACGAGCGTGGTGATCCCTCAGGGATGTTCCTGAGTTTCGCGGCAGCCACGGCTCCCCGCAACGGGCGCTTCATCTATCCGGGGACAATAGACCAGGACCTCGCCGCGATCATCTACACCTCCGGCTCCACCGGCGACCCCAAGGGCGTGATGCTGACGCATCTCAACATGATCACGGCTGCCAATTCCATCAGCACGTATCTGGGGCTGCGCCACGACGACGTGATCCTGTGCGCCCTGCCCCTTTCCTTTGACTATGGCCTGTACCAAATTCTCATGGCGTTCAAGAATGGCGCCCGGGTCGTCCTCGAAATGTCCTTTGCTTTTCCCGTCAAAGTTCTCGAAGTTATGGCCAAGGAGCGCGTGACGGTATTCCCAGGCGTCCCCACGATGTTTTCCATGCTGATGGCGCTGGGCAGTCTCCCGCAGTTTGACCTCGGCAGCCTGCGCCTGATCACCAACACGGCCGCCGCCCTCTCCGACCGGCACATCCGCGAGCTGCGCGCGCTTTTTCCCCAGGCCACGCTGTTCTCGATGTACGGCCTGACGGAGTGCAAGCGCGTCTCGTACCTGCCCCCAGACCAGCTTGACATCCGGCCGACCAGCGTCGGGCGCGGCATGCCGAACGAGGAGGTGTACTTGATTGACGAAGACGGGAAACGTCTCTCGCGTGGGAGCGTGGGGGAGCTGGTGATTCGCGGAAGCAACGTCATGCGCGGCTACTGGCGCAAGCCTGAGGAGACGGCAAAGTGCCTCAAGCCCGGCCCGTACCCCGGCGAGTTCGTCCTGCACTCCGGGGACATCTTCCGGATGGACGAGGAAGGGTACCTCTACTTCCTGGGCCGCAAAGACGACATCATCAAGAGCCGGGGTGAGAAGGTCGCTCCGAAAGAGGTTGAGAACGTCCTGTACGCTCTCGACGGCGTCCTGGAAGCCGCAGTGGTCGGTGTACCGGACCCGCTGCTCGGGCAAGCCGTCAAGGCCTTCGTGGTGCTCAGGCCGGGCCATCAGTACAGTGAACGGGACATCATCAAGCACTGCCTGGCGTCCCTTGAGAGCTTCATGGCGCCCAAGTACGTGGAGTTCGTGTCCAGCCTTCCCAAGACCAGCACCGGGAAGATCGACAAGATACCCCTCAAGGCACAAAAAACGGATTCTTAACCGCCAAGACGCCAAGAACGCCATGATCGAAATGGCTCAATTGGTGGAAAAGAACCAAACTCCTGAAGGTCCCATGAACCAGGTTTCGCGTTTTTCGATGGAGAGATCGAAACCTCGTATCCCTGGCGAACTTGGCGCCTTGGCGGTTGATAATCTCAGATTGGGGCTAACAAAGGAGGAGCGGTGCAAACCATCAAAACGCAGGTGAAGGCTTTTGTCATTGACAATTTCCTCATGGGTCGCCGCGCCGACGGCCTCGGCGATGACACCTCATTTCTGGAAAGGAGCATCCTGGATTCGACGGGATTCTTGGAACTGATCGCCTTCCTTGAAGAACGCTTCGGCATCCAGGTGGCCGACGAGGAGATGATCCCGGCGAATCTCGACTCGCTGAACGCCATCGAGTCCTACGTCCATCGGAAACTTCCGGAGGGCGCGCTCCTGGCTAAGTCAAGGACATAGCACCGAAACACCAAGAGCGTTCGGTCGTTCGGCGTCAACCGAAAGGCGTTCGAGCGTACGAGGGTACGAAGGTACGCTGTCGGACGAGAAAGCGTTCGGTCGTTTCCGTCTATTATCGCTTGGCGCATGGCGTAGAGCGCAGAGCGTGTGGAGCAGACGGCACGACGCTATGCGCTATGCCCTTAGCGCTTTGCGTTTTTGGGGCTGCCAGATAGCTTATCGGACTCAATAACCCAACAGACTCAATAGACTCTACAGACTCAAGCAAAGCGATTTGCACACAGGTAAAACGTGGATCGTGAGCTTCCCGCACCACTCAGCATTGACTGCCCCCGCGAGGTCGAGCGTATCGCGAGCCGACTTCTCAAGATCGTGGTTGACGACCTTCGCCGGCGAGGTGTTGTCGTTGCCCTCTCGGGCGGGGTGGACAGCTCGGTCTGCGCGGCCCTCGTATGCAAGGCGTTTGGGCCCGCGCGGGTCCTGGCCCTCCTCCTCCCAGAGAAGGAATCTTCTTCTCAGAATACGGAGCGGGGCCGGCGAGTGGCCGAGCAGTTCGGCATTCCGTACATCGTCCAGGACATCACACCGGTCCTGGAGGCGATCGGGTGCTACGCCATCCGCGATCAGGCGATCCGGGCGGTCTTCCCCGAATACGGTAATAACTGGAAGAACAAGGTCGTGATCAGCGGGGGCATGGAGGGCCGGGTGCACTTTTTCAAGCTTGTGGTGCAAGCCCCGGACGGGCGTGTGGTGGAACATCGCCTCCCGCACAGGGAGTACCTTCAGATCGTGGCCGCGCAGAACTTCAAACAGCGCGTCCGCAAGACCGTGGAGTACTTCCACGCCGACCGGCTTCACTACGCAGTGCTCGGCACACCGAACCGGCTGGAATACGATCAGGGATTCTTCGTCAAGAACGGTGACGGCTCGGCCGATGTGAAGCCAATTGCCCACCTTTACAAGACGCAGGTGTACTCGTTGGCACGTCATCTGGGCCTGCCAGAGGAGATCTGCAGCTCTAAACCCACAACCGACACCTATAGCCTAGAGCAGGGACAGGATGAGTTTTACTTTGCCCTTCCCTACGAAAAGATGGACCTTGCATTGTGGGCCCACGACCACAGCATGCCTGCCAAGGACCTCGCCCCTCTTCTCGACATCAGCGAGGAGCATGCGGCATTCGTGTATAACGATATCCGTTCCAAACGCATGGCGGCGCGTTACCTGCACGCAAAACCCTGTCTGGTGGAGGAACTCGACGGGACCCCAGGCGTCGCATCGAGGTTCCCCGAGTAAAGTAGAGCTGGAGGCTTTTCATATGGAACCGAGTGCTCATTCCTACCATATTGACCCTCGACCTATCTTCTCGCGGAGACACTTCCTGCTGGGCTCTCTCTCACTTGGTGGCGTGGCTGGATTAGGACTGGCCTTCTCCCGTCGGGTCCGCAGTCGCCTTTCGACGTGGACGCGACTCAAAGAATTCGACGCGACCCCCCCCCTCCTACCCCATGATCCCATCAAGGAAAGGCGGACCATTTGGATGGCGCAGGGCAACACCCCGGCCGGCAACATCGATTCGGTTGTGGACAAGATCGGTGGCTTCCACAAGATCGTTGGACAAGAGGATCTTGTCATCGTCAAGGTCAGTGCCCAGTGGTGGAACCAGGGCATGACCAACGTGGCGGCTGTCAAGCGGGTAATCGAGCATGTCCTGGAGATCCCGGGGTTCCGTGGTGAGGTGATCGTTTTCGAGAACACCCACTTCCGCATGCCCGACGGATCCGGCCTGTCCCGCGCGTGGGTGTGCCCCAGCGAGCGGAATGTTGACGTGCCAGGTTGGAACAAGCTCGGAGACTTGATTCCACACTTCGAATCCAAGCGCGCCCCCGTTAGCTTTGTGGGCCTCGTCGATGCGGGTCCAAACAGTCTCAGCACGGGAGGCTGGGCTGACCCGGGCCACACCTATGGCATCTATGGGGGAGACGGTCGTGGCCCTATTGAGCCTGGCGAGGTGCGTGACGGTTATTATTGGGACTTCGAGCATACCTTCAGGAAGAGGCGCAGCCTGGTGGATTATGCCCAGACGCCCCTGACGTGGCCCGTGTTCAAGTCGCCTAGAACCGGGCTCACGGTTGATCTGAAGCACGGGATCTTTCGCCGGGAAGGGAATACACGGGTCCCGGTGGACCGCAAGCTCACCTGGATCACGTTGGCAACGGCGAATGAGCACGAGGACACCGGACTGACATGCTGTTGCAAATCGGCGATGGGCATCGTGGACATGAGCGCTGGTCGATTTGGGACCGATCCGCGCGTTCGCGACTATCACTCAGTGCACTTCTTCGGTTCTCCCAAGTCCCCATGGCGCATGGCAGGCCCCCTTGCCCACTTCGCCAAACACGTGCGCATTCCCGACCTGTACATCGCCGTCGCAGAGTGGGTGGCCGCAAGACCGAGCAATGGCTGGGACGGATCTAAGCATACCCGGCTCGATGCTGCTGCCGCGTTTCATATGAGTACGGTTGTCGCTGGAACCGATCCGGTGGCAATGGACTGGTGGTGCGCGAAGAACCTCCTCATGCCGATTGGAGGCGGAAATAAGCATTTGAACGACGTCGAGAATCCAGATTCCCTTGTCTCTCGGTTCCTTCGTTACTACCGCGAGGTGTATGGGAGCGGGACCCTGGATCCACGCCTTATTCGGGTCGTATAGCCGTGAGCAGCCATGTTCCGCCCTATCTCGATGTTGCGACACCCACTGCCCATCTGAAGCCTGACGCATGCTTCCTTAGCACGGTGCTGAATTACTCTCTTTTTTCCAGGCTGCTCAAACGGTCCAAATGCAAGGTGGCGCCCGAGGCGAGGTGCGAGGCCTAGTTGGTCCGTACGTCGCAGCGCCGCGCGAACGCACCAACGCCGCAGATGGGCCTTTTTCAGCAGCCTGTTAGGTTCCGAACTGCTGGGGGCAGCACAAGATGCCACAAGTAAAGATTAAGGCACCGCACATCGTTGGTATTAGTACCTGTGTACCTTCAGCCCGCTTCGACAATCTGAAGGACACCTCACAATTCAGCGAAATGGAAGTTCGGAAGGTTGTCGCAATGGCTGGGGTTGCCGCACGACGCGTCGTGGATACGACTACGTGCACTACCGACCTCTGCTTTGCTGCCGCAACCACCCTTATCCAATCAGTGGATTGCAAACCCGAGACTATTGATGGCTTGATACTGATCACCCAGACGCCTGACTACTTCATGCCGTCGAGCAGTTGCCTTCTTCATAACCGCCTGGGGTTGTTCACAGATTGCGCTGCGTTTGACATAAACCTTGGTTGTTCGGGTTACGTCTATGGCTTATGGTCAGCTGCAATGATGCTTTCCAGTGGCGGTTGCCGCAAGGTTCTTCTCCTTCATGGAGACACACCCACTCTTTACGCGGACACAGCAGACCGATCCGTCTCCCTTCTCTTTGGTGATGCCGGGTCTGCAACTTTGTTGGAAGCTGCGAACTCCGGCGCTCCTGATTATTGGTATTTTGTTCTTAACACCGATGGCGCGGGTTTTGCTGATCTGATCATCGAAGCCGGGGGATTCCGGGAACGCTTTTCCTCTGATCCCCGAAAGTACTGCGTTTCGATGAACGGCGCTAATGTGTTTAACTTTACCATTACGGTTTTGCCCCCGCTGATCCGTGATACCCTCACCGTGTCCGGGATGTCACTCGATGAGATCGATTACTACATCTTCCATCAGTCAAACCAATTTATCATGAACCACGTGATCAAGAGAGTAGGAATCCAGCCACAGAGGGTCCCGATCATTCTGAAAGAATTCGGCAACACGGGCGGTCCATCCATTCCATTGGCAATAACCCAGGGAAACCTGATCCGACCCAACGAGCATCGGCTGAGGCTCATGCTCTTGGGCTACGGCGTCGGGCTCTCTTGGGGATCAGCGCTGGTCTACCTCGACACGTCGGCCGTATTGTCTCACGTAGAGTGGCCTGTAACCTGACCCCGATCGGGAATCGGAAGTAGAGTCAAAGTCAGGCGTGGTCCAGCCTCCGTCCCCGAATCGGTCGCCGCACGCGGCTACTGGAGACCACGACGGGGCAGGCCGTTTCCCACCCCTGCTCATCGAACCGGACGTGCGGTTTGCCCGCATCCGGCTCTCGGACGGG
>Ga0209172_10002154_pt1 | contig 36525 bp, 26 predicted proteins | sample LarsenN4metaG_FD_184113 | JGI IMG/M metagenome (GOLD analysis project Ga0209172, IMG submission 184113) | Hot spring sediment bacterial and archeal communities from British Columbia, Canada, to study Microbial Dark Matter (Phase II) - Larsen... ... | reverse complement strand
GTCCAGCGCGACGGACCAACCAAAGTACCAGGCCAGCGGGTCGCCGGGAGTCAGTCGCGCGCTTTGCGTCCAGGTTCGCCCTTCGTCGCGAGTGAAGACGTACGCCGCCCCGTCGGGCCCATCCTTGTAGGCGCCGACGAGGATCGTGTGTGCGCGGATCGCAACGGACCAACCGAAGCGTTCCAGGAGCGACGGATCGGGGTCGAATCCGCGTCCAAGCAGCTTGGCCGCCTCGACCCAAGCGCCCTGTGGCCTGCGCTGGAACACATACGCGGCCCCCTCGATCTCTGGGTCATTAACCGCTCCCGGCGCCCCCACAACCAGGGTGTCACCTTGCAGTGCGACAGACCGACCAAAGAACGCCCCGGGCTCGGCGTCGCTGCCGGTCACAATAGCCTCGCGCTCCCACTGACCGTTTCGGCGCGTGAAGACGTAAGCTGCCATGAGCGAAGGCGCCCCGAAGTCCGCCGGCACGCCCACGGCGACCATGTCACCGCTGATCGCGACGCCAAGTCCGAGTTCGATGACGTCCCAGTCCGCGTCGAACAGCTGTTGAATCTGGCAATCCGAAGCCAAAGCAGTGTCATCGGCGCCCGCCGCGAGGGCCAGGGCGACGGCAACCAGAACGGCTCTCGCCTGCACGTCGGGGAGTTTCATGGGAGTAAGATCTGACTTGACCAGATCACCGACTTGTTCTCATACGGGTCCCGCGGATAGGGCGCGTGACCCATGAAGCTGGTCCACACCCGGCCGGCGCCTACGTCGATGCCGATGTAGTCACCGAAGACGAAGGCCATCGCCGGCAGCGCGAAGTCCACGGCCGGAACGGTCGCCAGACAGTTGTTCTGAGGGTCGTCACACAGCTCAAAGGTGTGCCCGGGATCCTGGAAGTTCAGTTGGCTGCCTGAAGCCCAGGCGTAGAACACGTCGAACCGCGGAGTAGGGTCGTCGTCGGCCTGCGGGTACTCCCGGTCGTCGTAGTAGATGATGTGGACGTTTCCGTTCGGCGCTACGTCGACCCTCGGCAGGAACTGGTCCGTCTCATTGAACGGGTCATCGTCGTCCGCCACCAGAATGGCCGGGCCGACCGACCACCTGCCGGTCGTCGGATTCCGCGTCAACACGCGCAGATCACCCGGTATAAGAATGATCGCCGCCCACCGGCCAGCCGTGTGAGTTGTCACCACAGCCGGTGGACGCCGTGATTCCGGCGAACGAGGCACGCGGCGATGAGCCAGGATGCGCCGACGATCTTCCTGTGCTACGACCCGCCGGACCGCGTCTGCGCAGACAAGTTCGCCGACTGGCCGCGTACCAACGCACTCGCGGCCGCGTACGACGCGCGCGTGGAGACGCTGTTCGACCGCCCGGCGGCCGAGCCGCTCCGCGCCGCGCTGCGGGCCCAGATTCGGGCGGCGGACGTGACGGTCTGCCTGATCGGCGAGGACACCTGGCGCAGCCCCTGGATCGACTGGGAGCTGCGGATGTCCAAGGAAAGCCCGCGGCGCAACGGCCTGGTCGGCGTCGTGCTGCAAACCTACCATCCGCGGCCGGCGGCGATCGAGAACAGCGGCGCCATCTTCGTGCCCTTCAAGCGCGACGCCGTCGCCCGCGCCATCCGCTGGGCCGCGACCGAGAGCTATACCCAGGATGACTTCACGCTGGTCGACGAATGACCTCCGCAGCGGTGACAGGTGTCAGGTGACACCTGACAGACAGCCCAACGTCGCTTGCACCACCGAAGCGCCTCCGGCGCACTGGCACTTGACACTTGTCACCTGTCACTCTGGTGCCGCAGGAGGGCGAGGCGTCTGCTGGGCCGAATCGCCGCCGGCGAACGCGCTCTCCGGCCGTGGGTTGAGCCGCCTGAGAAGTTCCACGATCATGCCGCACACCAGGAGACAGAACCGACGCGATGGTTGACCCGCTGCTACAGATCGAGAACCTGCGCGTGCAGTTCGACCGGTTGCTCGCGGTCGACGATGTGTCGTTCGACCTGCACGCCGGCGAGCTGCTCGGCCTGATCGGCCCCAACGGCGCCGGCAAGACCACCACACTGCGGGCCGCCGCCGGCCTCCAGCCCGTCAGCACCGGCCGCATCCGCGTGCTGGGCCACGACGTGTCGCGCGAGTCGACTTGGGTCGGCCGCCACCTGGGCTTCACACCCGACACGCCGCAGCTCTACGACACGCTGACGGTCGACGAGTTCCTGGAGTTCGTCGGCCGCTGCTACGGCCTGCCGGCCACGCTCACCCGCGAACGGATCGACCATTGGCTGGAGGCGTTGTGGCTGGTCGACAAGCGGTCGGCCCGCGTTGGCACGCTGTCGCGCGGCATGAAGCAGCGGTTGGCGGTGGCCCGCACGCTGCTGCCCGACCCGCACGTCATTCTGCTGGATGAGCCGGCCGCCGGCCTCGACCCGGCCGGGCGCATCCAGTTCCGTCGCCTGCTGGCCAGCCTGCGCGACCAGGGCAAGGCCATCATCGTCAGCTCGCACATCCTGGCCGACCTGGCCGAGTACTGCACGCATATCACCATCATGGGCCACGGCCGGCTGATCAGCTTCGGCACCGTCGCCCAGATCGCCGGCGCCGAGAGCCGCGAGCGCACGCTGTATCGCATCGTGCTGGCGCGGCGCATCGACGACCTCAGCGCTCGGCTGGAGCCGCTGCGGCGGCTGGAGGGCGTGCGGCGGCTGGAGCAGGACGGCGACGTGATCACGCTGGAGTACGAGCGTGACCGCGAGGCTGCGGCGCGGCTGCTGACCAAGCTGATGGATGCCGAGCTGCCGGTGGCGGAGTTCCGCCCGCTCGCGCCGGATTTGGAGCAGGCGTATCTGCGCAGCGGGATCGGACAAGTGGACTAAAGAGGTGACACGTGGCAGGTGTCAAGTGACAAAGGAATCGAACGGCGTCTGTGTCCACTGTCACCTGTCACTTGTGACGTGTCACTCTGCTCAGCGCCGGACGTTATGACTTCGCTGAACCCATTCCTCTGGCTTCATCCGCGCATCGGCGGCAACCTGCGCACCTACCTCCTGGCGGTGGCGGCGTTCCCCGTGCTGGTGATCGTGTTCGCCGGGTTCAGCTACTGGGTGGTCGACCCGAAGGATCGCGCGCCGCTTGATGGCGTCTGGCTGATGATCATCAGCGTCGCGCAGGGCGCATTCCTGCTGCTGCTGGCGCCGGCGGCGGTGCGCAGGGCGGTGCAGCGTGACTTCCAGAGCGGCATGATCGAGTCGCACCGCATCTCGCCCATGAGCAACCTGACGGTCGTGCTGGGCTACATGATCGGCCCGCCGCTGCAATCCATGCTGCTGTACGCGGCCAGCGTCGCGCTTGGCACGTTCTTCCTGTCGCGTTTCGCGCTGACGCCGGGGCAGGCGGCCGTCAGCGGGCTGGGGCGGATTCTGGGGGGCTGGTACTTCGCCCAGGGCTGCCTGCTCGTGCTCGCGTTCGCGGCCACGGCCTTCGTGCTGGTGACGGCCCTGTCCAGCGCCGGCAAGACCAACGCGCTGACCGCCCTGATGATCGCGGGCATCCTCGGCGGCTGGTCGATCGTCTACCTCGTGCCCGGCCTGGCGCTGCTGCTGGGGCTGCTCAGCACCGGCGTACTGCTGTCCTGGATCCTGCCCGTGCCTACGATCCGCTCCGATCCCGGCGTCATCTTCACAGCGGCCGTCCTGCAGCTCGCCACCGGCCTGCTGCTGCTGGGCGCCGCCTGCCGCAAGTTCCGCGCCCCGCACCGCTCGCTCTTCAGCATCCCCGCGGCCCTGCTGCTGCTGGTGGTGTTCGGCGTGGCGCTGGCAGCGGGCGCGGCGGCCAGCGTGAGACATGCCTGGCTGTTCGCCGACTGGGGGAAGGATCACCTCCTGCAGCACATCGCTTCGGTCGTCGCGTTCATGCTGGTGGCGCAGTTCGCTGTTGTGGCCGCGGCCGACCGGCAGTTCCAGCGCGACCGGGCGGCGGCCTTCGGGCTCCGCGCGGGCTCTCGCGGACTGGACACGCGGCTGGTGCCGATCGTGCTGGCCGCGCTGACGGCCGCCCTATTCGCCCTGCTGCTGCCGCTGTTCGAGATGAACTTCCCGCCCGTTGCGCCCAGCGAGTTGGCGAAGCTCTGGGCGACGGTGGCCGCCGGCCTGCTGCTCAGCTTCTGGACCGACTACCACCTCGTGGTGGTGTTGCGGCGCGGGAAGCGGCTGCTGGTGGGATTGCTGATCTTCATCGCCATGTTGAAAATCGCGCCCGTGATGATCGACACCGCGGCCAACAGCATTGCCCAAGACGCGACCGGCGCGCCGCTGCCTTGGCGCGGTTTCCTGGCGGCCTGCTCGCCGATCGGCACGCTGCTGCTGAGTCTGGAAGCGCACCCCGCCCTATGGCCGGGGCTGGTCGTGCAAGTGCTGCCGGCCATCGTCGCCACGCGTTGGGCGCGCCGCACGCGAACGGCCCTGCGCACGACGCCGCAGGTGCAGCCCGGCACAACGCCCACGACCTGAAGCGGCCTACTAAACGCATTCAACCTATGTCCATACGCAGATTGCGCATGTACAAGCGGCTGGCTCAGCGCGACGCAGTGACGCGCGATGCCCGCCGCGAGGCTGGCCGGCGCGCGGGCCGCCGCGCCGCGCGTGGCGCACGGCTGCCACCGCGTCCCTCCTCGATCGCCGCCTGCGCGGCGGCCAGGCGTGCGATCGGCACGCGCAGCGGCGAGCAGCTCACGTAGTCCATGCCGACGCGGTGGCAGAACTTGACGCTGGCCGGGTCGCCCCCGTGCTCGCCGCAGATGCCGATCTTGAGCTTCGGTCGCGCGGCACGGCCCTCCTCGATCGCCAGCCGCACCAGTCGCCCGACGCCCGCCTCGTCCAGCGACTGGAACGGATCCTCGGGGAAGATTCCGGCCTTGTCGTGGTTGAAGTAGTCCGGCAGGAAGCGCCCGGCGTCGTCGCGCGACAGGCCCATCGTCATCTGCGTCAGGTCGTTGGTGCCGAAGCTGAAGAACTCGGCCACTTCGGCAATCGGCCCGGCGGTCAGGGCCGCCCGCGGCGTTTCGATCATGGTGCCGACCAGATAGGGCAGCTTCACGGGCGGGACGCCCGTACCACCCTGACTTGCAGTCGATTTGGCGATGATGTCATCGGCCACCTGCCGCGTGCGGTCGGTCAGGATGCGCAACTCCTTCGCGTCGATCGTCAGCGGGATCATGATCTCCGGCAGCACCGTCACGCCCCGCCTCTGCACCGTGACGGCCGCCTCGATGATCGCCCGCACCTGCATGTCCAGGATTTCGGGATACGTGATGCACAGCCGGCAGCCTCGGTGCCCCAGCATCGGGTTGGCCTCGTGCAGCCGCTCCGCACGCCGGAGGATCTCCTCCGCCGGCACCCCGGTCGCCCGCGAAAGCTCCTCGGCCTGCTCCGGCGTCTTAGGCAGAAACTCGTGCAGCGGCGGATCGATCAGCCGGATCGTCACCGCCTTGCCGTCCATCGCTTCAAAGATGCCAATGAAGTCCTGCCGCTGGTACGGCAGCAGCTTGTCCAGCGCACGCACGCGGTCCTCCCGCGTGTCGGCGAGGATCATCTCCTGAATCGCAAGCTGCCGCTCGCGCGTCGAGAAGAACATGTGCTCCGTGCGGCACAGCCCGATGCCCTCCGCACCCATCTCGATCGCCACGCGTGCGTCCTCCGGCGTGTCCGCGTTCGTCCGCACCCGCAGCCGCCGCCGCTCGTCCGCCCATTGCATCAGCGTGTAGAACTCGGGCGGCGGCGTGGGCCGCACGAGCTGCATTTCGCCGCGGTAGACCGTGCCGGTCGAGCCGTCGAGCGTCAGGTAGTCGCCCTCCTCGAACATCTGGCCGTTCACCGACATGCGCTTGGCCTGGTTGTCGATGTTCAGCGCCTCGCAGCCGACGATGCAGCACTTGCCCCAGCCGCGGGCGACGACCGCCGCGTGCGAGGTCTTGCCGCCGGTCTTCGTGAGAATGCCCTTGGCGGCCTGCATGCCGCCCACGTCCTCCGGGCTGGTCTCCTTGCGCACCAGCACGACCGGCTCACCCGCTGCCGCCCGCCGCTCCGCCTCCTGCGCCGTGAACACGATCCGCCCGCAGGCGGCGCCGGGCACGGCGTTGATGCCCTCGGCGATCCTGCGCTGCGCGACTTGTTCGCGCGGGATGTCCGGGCTGATCACCGGGTAGAACAGCCGCTCGATGTCGGCCGCCGTGATCCGCGCGATGGCCTGATCCCTCCTGATCACCGGCTTCCCCGCCGCCTCCAGGTACTTCTTCGGCAGGTAGCCCTTGCGCACCAGCTTGCCCGCCTCCGTCTTGCTCATCAGTGGTTGCGACGCCTGCTCGACCGCGATGCGGAACGCCGCCGCCGGCGTACGCTTGCCCACGCGGCACTGCAGCATGTACAACCTGCCGCGCTCGACCGTGAACTCCAGGTCCTGCATCTCGCCGTAGTGAATCTCCAGCATCGCCCGCACGGCCTCGAGCTGCTCGTAAATCGCCGGCATCCGCTCGCGCAGCTCATTCAGGTGCAGCGGCGTGCGCACGCCGGCCACCACGTCCTCGCCCTGCGCGTTCATGAGCAGGTCGCCGTAGAACTCGTTGGCCCCCGTGCTCGGGTCGCGCGTGAAGCACACGCCCGTGCCGCTGTCCTCGCCCAGGTTGCCGAACACCATCTGCACCACGCTGACCGCGGTGCCCTTCAGGTCGGTGATCTTCTCGACGCGCCGATACGTGACGGCTTTCTCGGCGTTCCAGGAATCGAAGACGGCGTTCACCGCGCCGACGAGCTGCTCCCACGGATCCTGCGGGAACTCGCGGCGTGTCTGCTCGCGGAAGAAGCTCTTGAACTCCCCGCACAGCTTCTGCAACGCGTCGGCCGGAATCTCGGTGTCGAGCCGCACATGCAACCGCTCTTTCAGCGCGTGCAGCTTCTCTTCCAGCGTGGCCTTGCTCAGCCCGACCACGACGGTCGAGTACATCTGCAGGAAGCGGCGGTACGAGTCCCACGCGAAGCGCGGATTGCCGCTGGCCACCGCCAGTCCCTGTACCGATTGGTCATTGAGCCCGAGGTTGAGGATGGTCTCCATCATGCCCGGCATGGAGCGGGCCGAGCCGCTGCGCACGCTGACCAGCAGCGGGTCGTGCCGCTCGCCGAGCTTCTTGCCGACCACCTTCTCCAGCCGCGCCAGGTGCTCCCGCACCTCGCGCTCCAGCCCGGCCGGCCAGGTGCGCTTGTGACTGTGGAAGTAGTCGCAGGCGTCGACCGAGATCGTGAACCCGGCCGGCACCGGCAGCCCGATGTGGGTCATCTCGGCCAGGCCCGCCCCCTTGCCGCCGAGGACCTGCTTCATGTCCCCGCGGCCCTCGGCCTTGCCGGCCCCGAAGAAGTACACGTACTTGCGCTTGGCGTTGCGCTTCATGGCCATGCTCCGTCGCAGCGCCCGACCGCCCCACGCCGGACGGCCCGCCGCGCTCGCAACCTCGGATCATACGTCATCGGCCCTCTGCGGCCAGCGTCCTGCACGCACGCTGGCATCTCCGCATGGCGTGCGCTATCATGCACCGACCCAACCGGTGGGCGAACTCGACCTGCACAGTGGTGACTGCACGATGGCGCCGCGATCCCCTGCGTCTCCGACCGTCCGCTCCAGGACTGCCGCCCAGGCCGCCCGCTCCAAAGCCGCCGCCTCCGCGGCGGTCAGCCCCAGGACCGCGGCCGCGCCGGTTGCCGGCGCATCACAAGCGCGGCCGCAGTACACCCGCGTGCTGCTGAAGATCAGCGGCGAAGGCTTCTGCGAGCCGGGCGGGTTCGGCATCGACCGCGCGGCCCTGGACCGCGTGGCCGGCGAGATCGAGCGCGTCGCCCGGCTGGGTGTGCAGATCGCCGTCGTCGTGGGCGGCGGCAACTTCCTGCGCGGACACGACTTCGCCCAGGAGCTGGGCATCGAGCTGGCCACCGCCGATTACATGGGCATGCTGGCCACCGTCATCAACGCCCTGGCGTTGCAGGAGGCGCTCGAGCGCCGCGGTCTGGACACGCGCGTGCAAAGCGCCCTGACCATCACGCGCGTCTGCGAGCCGTTCATCCGCCGCCGCGCCCTGCGGCACATGGAGAAGGGCCGCGTGGTCATCCTGGCCGCGGGCACCGGCAACCCGCACGTGACCACCGACTCGTGCGCGGCGCTGCGGGCGGTCGAGCTGCGGGCCGAGGCGCTGCTGAAGGGCACGAAGGTGGACGGCGTCTACGACGACGACCCGCAGCGCAATCCCGCCGCCCGCCGCTACGACCGCCTGAACTACAACCAGGTCATCGACGGGCGGCTGAAAGTGATGGACGTGAGCGCGGTGGACATCTGCCAGCAGCACCATCTGCCGATCGTCGTCTTCAACCTCTTCCAGCCGGACACCATGCGCCGCGTGATCCTCGGCGAGCCGCTGGGCACGACCGTCAGCGAAGGGTAGCGTCCGCCCCCCGTGGCGGACGCAGGCAACGAGCAGCGTCCGCCCCCGCGGCGGACGCAGAGGACGAAAGCTTCTCCCCTCCCACGCCCCCCGCAGGGAGCCGACGCTACCGATCCCAATCAGAACACGCGCTCCGTCAGGTCGCCGGCCAGGAACACCGGCCCCACCATTCCGCCGGCGGCGCGCCAGTCGCGCACGCGGAAGACGAACTCGTGCCGACCGGCCGGCAGGTCCAGCTCGAACTCGCGCGGGATGTCGCGTGTGCCGTCCCACGTGCCGCGCCGCGGACCGGCTTCGGCGAACCGCTGCCCATCGATGAAGATCTCGTAATAGTCGCCCACCGCCTCGCACCGCAGCACGCGCTTTCCACCGGGATAGTCGACCTGCGTGCGGAACGTCGCCCAGCCTTCGAAGACGTTGGCGCCGCGGTTGACCAGCGGCGTGTCGCACTTGACGCGCACCCACGTGCGGCGCGGATCGTCCAGCGCCGGCCACGGCTCGTCCACGAAGATGGACGACGAGACCGGATCGACCGACATCTCCCAGTCCTCCAGCACGATCGAGCTGCCGGCCAGCGGCCCGATCTCGGGGGGTGGAGCCGGCCGCACCGCCCCCCGCCGTCCTCTGCCCAGGGGTTGTACGGGCGTCCCGCCGGGTGGTACGGCCGTCCCGCTGGGTGGTACGGGCATCCCGCTGGGTGGTACGGGCGTCCCGCTGGGTGGTACGGGCATCCTGCCCGTCCGCGCCTGAAGGATGTCCCAAAGCTCGCGGCCGGAACGCGTATCGTGCCGGAACGCGGACACGACGTGCCAACGGCCTTCGCTGAGGAATTCGATCACCAGCGGCAGCTTCCGCAGCTTGCCGGAATGCACATCCCAGACTTCCACCAGCACGCGCGTGCCGTCGGCGTGCGAAAGCACGCGGCCCGACAGCAGCTCGAACACGCACTCGCGCTCGATCAGCGCGCGCGGCAGCGAATCATCGAGCACCTTTACCACCGGGCTCCACCAGGTGAACTCCGGGCATTTCCACTGCCCCTTGCGCGGACCGATGATCGGGCCGACCGGGTCAGGGATCTCTCGCGACCAGCCCTGTTCATCGCTGCGGCGCCGCGGCGTCACGGCGCCGGCGGGACGCCGACGCTCCCCGTGCCAGGCCCACTGCTGCGGGGTGTACTTCGGCCGGCCGGCGAACGTGAACAGCCCCACCGGCACGTCCTTGATGTCGCGGAGGGCATTCACGACGTAGCCGGCGTCCGGCAGTTCGCGTTCCAGCGTCTCGATCTGGTACCGCCGCACGGCCAGCCCCGTCTCATAGTGCCCGTCCGCCAGCGTGTCGGCGCACATCGTTTCGCCCAACAGCAGCGGTTTGCTGAGTTTCCCGCGCATCCGTCGGCCGTAGTACTTCCACTGCGCGTTGTGCAGGTACGGATGCTCGTCGTGGAAGTCGCCGAATCGCTCGCTGCACAGCCAGCCGCTGTTGTCCAGGAGCAGGCAGCCGGGGATCAGCTCGCGGGCCAGGTCGATGATCGCCGCGGCCGCGTCGGCGTCCACGCGGTCGTTCTCACACGTCAGCGTGCGGAGAATGATGCACGGGTAGGCGCGATCCTGAAGAAAGAACTCGCGGAACTCGCGGAGGAGCGCATCGTCGCCGTCGCGTCGGTCCGGCGCGCCCCGATCCCCCAGCCCTGATCCCTGATCCCTGCCCGCCATTCCTTCCTGCCTTCGCGCCTTCGCGGCTTCCGACGCCAGCGGCGCATCCCACACCGGGTACTCCTGCCAGACCAGCATCCCCAGCTCGTCGCACAGCTCGTAGTACCGCGGCGGCGGCACCCACAGGCAGAACTTGATCAGGTTGAAGCCCAGCGCCCGCAGCGCGACGATCTCACGCCGCATCTGCTCCTCGCCCGGCCACGGCTTGCCCAGCTCCGGGTAGTAGCCCCAGTGCAGGATGCCGCGCACGCGCAACGGCCGACCGTCGACCAGCAACTGCGTGCCGCGCGTCGCCGAACGCTGCGCGGCCGGCGCCCGCGGCGGCGTCGGCTGCGGCAGGATTTCGACGCGCCGGGCGCCCGTCCAGCGCACGTCCAACCTCGGCAGGAACCCGTTGGTGACATGGAGGCAGTCGCGGCAGGTCAGCTCCAGCTCACTCTCCACCGCCGCATCACTGCCGCGGCTCGGACCGTCGTCACGCAACCAGGACGTGATTTCAACTTCCCATGGGGTCCAGGCCCCGACATGCGTAGCGACAGGCTGTCCGTTGACGCGCAGCTCGGCCCGCGTGGCGGCTTGCTCCACCCGCACCCACGCCCGCGGCCCGGGGCGGCGAAACGTCCTCCGAAGGACGGTGGCCGGTGCGAGGCTCGTCTCCGGCACAGCTTCCCAAGGCCCGACCTCGCGCGTCAATGAAACGGCCTCCTTCCGGCACCCGAGCCGCGACCGTCAGCGAGCGGCTTCTCGCGCATCGGGAGCCGATCGCCCCCTTACGCTCGCGGCTCGGATCGTTGCACGGATTGCGGCGCTACGCTGGAAGAATACCGAACTCCACGCGCTCGTTCACGGGCGTCGGCGATCGTCGATCCACCAGCGTCTCGGCGTGCGCCCGCAGCTTGTGCAACCGCACCTCGCACCCGCGCGCCTCCGGCGCCCCGCGATAGCTGCCTTCCGCCGGCCCGATCGTGACCCGCACGCCGCGGGCCGAGGATTCGCACACGATCGGCGTCCAGCGGCACTCCCCGCGCTGGTAGCCCAGCGACGCGCCGTCGTCCTCGTACAGCCGCGTGCGATGAGTGGTCGCCCCGGACCCCGCGAACACGTGCAGAATCAGCGGATCGAGCGGCCTTTCGCGCGCGTGCCTCATCGGCGGCGCAGCCGGGATCGTCGCCCCCGCGCGGACGAACAGCGGAATCTGTTCCAGCGGCACCTCCAGCCGCACCTCGCAGGACCCGACATAGCGCTCCAATGTGAACCAGCTCACCCACTCGCCCGGCGGGAACCACAGCTTGATCGGCGCGCGACCGGTCCTGCGGCTCACGCGCCTCGCGACCGGCGCGACCAGCAAGTCGTCGCCGAACAGGTACTCGTGCGGGTTCTCGTACGCCTCCTCCAGCTCCGGCCAGTGGTAGTACAGCGGCCGGCACAGCGGCAGCGCCTGGTCGTACGCCTGCCGCGCCGCGGTGTAGATGTACGGGAGCAGATGATAGCGCAGCCGCCAGGCCTCGCGGGCGACGCGGAAGATGTGCGCGTCGAACGCCCAGATGCGCCGCTCGGCGTTCGGATGCTTGGTGGTGTGCGTGCGCAGCACCGGGCTGAGCGCACCCCACTGGATCCAGCGCGCGTACAGCTCCGGCTCGACCGGCCCGGGAAAGTGCCCGCCGATGTCGTGGCTCCAGTACGGGAAGCACACGTTGCCGGCGGTCGCCGTGAAGTACGGCTGGAACGCGAGCGAGCGCCAGTTCGAGTACGTGTCGCCGGAGAAGCCGATCGGGTAGCGGTGGTTCCCCAGCCCGCCCCAGCGGCTGAAGTTCAGCGGCCGCGCGCCTTTCGCGCCGCGTCCGCGCTCCTGGTCGGTCCAGTGCAGGTAGTTCAGCCACCACAGCGGATCGAGCCCGGCGAGGTTCGTTCGCTTGCCCTGCTGCCAGTCCAGCCACCAGAAGCTCACGCCCTGCCGCTCCAGCGGGCGATGCAGGTACCTGAAGTACGCCTCGACGAAGCGCCGGTCGGTCGGATCAAACCGGATGCGGTCGATCTTGGCGGGGTCGTAACCCAGCGCGCGGGCCATGGCTTCGAACGCCGCCTCATGCCGCCCGACGCCTTCATGTGGATGCAGGTTGAGCGCTACCTTCAAGCCTTCGCTGGCCGCCCAACGCAGGAAACCCTCGGGGTCGGGGAAGTACTTCGGGTTCCAGGTGTAGCCGCTCCAGGCCTCCAGGTGCCAGTCCGTGTCCACCACCAGCACGTCCAGCGGCACGTCGTGTTCACGGAACTCCCGCACCAGATCACGCAGCTCCGCCTCGCTGTACGCCCAGTAGCGCGACCACCAGGCGCCGAAGACGTACTGCGGCGGCAGCGGAACGCGGCCGGCGACCGCGGCGAAGTCCTGCAACGCCTGCACGTAGCTCGTCCCGTAGGCCAGGAAGTACCAGTCGATCGCCCGTGCGTCGGGCCGCGGCACGACCCACGGCCAGCCCTTGACCCGGCGGGGCGAGCGAAGCTTTCCGATCGCTGTGCGATCGCTGCCGCTCTGCGGCAGCCGCCGTGGCAAGGGCCAGTCGCCGTCGTCGAACAGCAGCCGCCTCGAGTCGTCGATCAGCGTCCAGCCGTCGCGCGACAGCAGCCCCGGCTCCAGCCGACATGGGCCCGAGACCTCGTCCAGCGTCCGCCACGTGCCGCCCAGGTTGCGCCGGTTGCGTCTTCCGGGATGCCAGATTGTTGGTCGAGAGCCAGCGTTGTATACGGCAGGTTCGCTGGTGGATTGCGAACCCGGAGCGGAAGCGACTTGCCTTGAGAACGAAGGACTCGAGGAATGCAAGGCCCCTCGCTGCCGCTCGGGGATCGGAATGAGGCTCGACCCACCTTGCGTGCCCGCAGCGCGCGGTTGGAATGCGATGGACAGATTCTTTGCGTTGAACCGCCCCCCCTTGACGCGGTACCGCAGCGCCAGCGCGTCGGTCCCAATCTCCAGCCAGCCGCCGTGCTCACGCCGCTCGAACCGCGGCACCGGCAGGCGGCGGTGGACGAACACAAATGAGGCCCGGTCCTCGAACCTCGCGGTCGGCGACCACTCCAGCCGGATCATCCGCGGCGTGAGGACGGTGAAGCGCGCGTTGCCGGCGACAACCATCGCGCGCGCCTCAGCCTTCGGCTCGTATCCGTGAACACCCGCCATTGGGGGCGACAGCGTAGCCGTGCACATGATGGGAAGGAAGCCGGCCGGCGCCGCTCGCCGCGCTGCGCGGGCTGGCGTAGGCGCGCTGGCGGAGCCCGCCCTGCCAACTCCGTTTCGGGTGGCACGGTCTGGCGAAGGCAGGCCCTGCTCGACCGGCTTCAGCCCGGCCTGGACACGCACCGGCGAACGCGGAATGCGAAGCGTCCTGTGCGGGCAGGTAAGATGCCTCTGTGAGTGACCTGCGGAGCGAGCTGGGGCAGCGCGGCGAGAAGCTGGCAGAAGGCTTCTTGCGCAAGCAGGGAATGAAGACCGTCGCCCGCCGTTACCGCACGCCGGTCGGGGAGCTGGACCTGGTGATGCGCGAAGGTGAGACGATCGTGTTCGTGGAGGTCAAGACGCAACGCGACACGCGCTACCAGGAGCCGCAGGAGCGCGTGCGGGCCGACAAGCGCCGCAAGCTGCTGAAGGCCGCCCGCTGGTTTGTCGCGCAAAAGCCCTGGGCCGACCCGCCCTGTCGCTTCGACATCGTGGCCGTCACGCTCCCGGAAGTCGGCGAGCCGCGGATCGTGCACTTCGCCGACGCCTTCGTACCGCAGCGGTGGTAGCGGTTTGCTTCTCAACCGCGACCGCGCCGCGACGGGCCGCCCGGGCGATGGGGCGCTCCGTCTACGGCTGGCTCTCGTCCGTCTGGTCGCTGCCCAGCTCGAACACCGCGAACGCGCCGTCGATCAGGCCGGTGGCGATCGCCGTCACGCCGGACTGCAGGCTGCTGGCGGCGGCCTGGCGGAAGGCCCGCTGCGCCTCGTCCTCGTTGCAGCCGAGCAGCAGCGCGCCAGCGCTCAGCGCGAGCGCTGCGCCCCAGGCGCGGATCGTGCGCGGCGCGAACTTCGGCACCCCGCGGCGATTCCTTGCGTTCTTCATCGCAAACTCCGTGTGTTTCAGGTGTTGGGCGGCCCTGCCGGCTAGCCGCAGCGCGCCGCCCCGCCACCGGCGCCTGGGGTGTGCAATCCCGGTGCCAGCCTGCACGCGGCGCGGTACACTGGCCGCAAACGTGAAAAACGTGAGAACGGGATAACGTGATAAGGGGAGGGGTTGGCCCTCGGAAGCGGCGCCCTTCATCACAGTATCACGTTCGCACCTTATCACGTGCGATGTGGCCCATGCGTCCGGTCCGCTGGGTAGAAGCCCCCAACCACTCTGAATCGCTCGCCGTTTGCCTGCGCGCCGTGCTGGCCCGCTACGGGTACGACCGCGCCTACGAAGAGCTGATCGCCGTGCTGGGCCTCGGCGCCGCCGTCGTCGCCGCCCGCGAGGACGCGCTCGGCTGGTGGTGCGCCTACGCGCGCGACGCCGCCCTGCCGCAGACCGCGCCGCTCTACGGCCTGCGGCTGCGCGAACTGCATCCCCCGCAGGCCGCCCGCCGCCTGCGCACCTCGGCCGAGTTTCCGCAGCACTTCCGCGACAGCTACGTGCCGCTGATCGAGACCGCGCTGCTGCACGACCAGTGGGTGCTGGCCTGGCGCGGCTGGCCCGCTCCGCGCGACCGGTTGTGGGGCCTGATCACCGGGCAGCGTGGCGACATGCTGATCGGTTACAGTCTCTGGCACAATGGCCAGCCGCTGCCCCTGACCGGCGCGGCGCATCAGACCTACGTCGTCGAGGACTGTCAGCCCCCGGCGCCCGGGCCGGACGCGCCGACGCTCTTTGGCGTCGCCCTGCGGCGCGCGCTGGCGATGTGGGACGACCGCTGGACCGCCAACGAGGACATCCACTCCGGCGAGCGCGCGTATCAGGCCTGGATCGCGGTCCTGCGCGAGCCGCGGCAAGCCCCGGGCGACTCCCTGCCGCTGTTTCGTCAGCACGCGCAGGCCACGCGGACGCTGGTCTCGGCGCGCCGCTGCCTGGCGGAGTGGCTGCGCGCGACCGCGGGCGAACTGCCGGGCGATCTCGTCGCCCTTGCCGCCCACTGGGCCAGCGCGTGCGACCGCGTGGCGGACCGGCTGGGGGATTTCGGGGCCGACCAGGCCGTACGCGAGCTGCTGGCCGCGGGGCGCGCGGGCGAGCTCTGCGCAGCGCTACAGGACGCGTGCGCGATCGAAGCCGAATGCGTCGCGTCGCTGCGGCAGGTCGCCCCGCCGGACGCCTGAGCGCGCGGCAACGCGGCTGACCCGGCGGCTGAAGTGGTTTAGCGTGCTCTCCAGGCCGTCGCGGGCGCGGTCTCGCGAAGCGAGGCCGGGCGATGCCCGCCGGGCATGACTGGATCGCACCGGACCGCGCGAGGCGAAGTGAGGCGCTTGTGGTTCACGAGGAGCTCAGCAAGCCGGTGATCTCGCCCGCTGCCCGCGCGCATCTGCGTTGGGCGCTGACGGACGGCGTCGGTCCGATCCTCTTCGCGCGCCTGCTGGAGCGCTTCGCCGGCGCCGAGCAGGCCCTGGGCGCGCCGGCGGCGCAGTTGGCGCTGGTCAAGGGCATCTCGCGCGACGGCGCCGAGCGCATCGCCCGCCTGCGCGACGCAGCGGAGGTTGAGCGCGAGGCCGAGACCGCCGCCGCGCACGGTGTCCGCATCATCTGCCGCGCCGACCCCGAGTATCCCACCAGTCTGAGGCAGATTCCCGATCCCCCCATCGTGCTGTACGTCAAGGGCGAGCTGCGGCCCACCGACGCGGTCGCCATCGCCGTCGTCGGCAGCCGCCGCTGCTCGATCTACGGCAGCGAACAGGCGCGGCGCTTCGGCGAGTTGCTGGCGGCGGCAGGCTTCACGGTCGTCAGCGGGCTGGCGCGCGGCATCGACGCGTTCGCGCATCATGGCGCAGTCGATACAGGCGGCCGGTCCATCGCGGTCTTCGGCCGTGGCCTGACCACTGTCTATCCGCCGGAGAATCGCGCCCTGGCCGAGCGAATGCTGGAGAACGGCGCGTGGCTGAGCGAGCTGCCCATGCAGGCGACGGTGCGCGGCACCAACTTCCCCAGCCGCAACCGCATCATCGCTGGCATGACGCTGGGCACGCTGGTGGTGGAGGCGGCCGCCCGCAGCGGGGCGCTGATCACGGCCCGGCTGGCCTCGGAGTACAACCGCGAGGTCTTCGCCGTGCCCGGCCGCGCCCAGGATCCGACCTCGCACGGCGCCAACGCGCTGATCCGCGACGGCGGGGCCAAGCTCGTGACCTGCCTGGAGGACATCCTGGTCGAGCTCGGTGAGACTGGCGCCAAGCTGCGGCCGATCACCACCCCCGTCGCGACGGCCGCGGCCAGCGACCAGGCCGCAGCCGACGCCGGGCTGGCGGCGCACGCCCCCGCGCCCGCGCTCTCGTCGGCAGAGCAGCGCGTCTACGATGCCATCGGCGCTGAGCCGCTGCTGCAGGAGCTGGTCATCGCCGCCGTGCACCTTCCGGTCGGAGAGGTGCTGGCCGCGTTGACCGCGCTGGAGCTCAAGGGTCTGATCAAGCGGCTGCCGGGCCAGCTCGTGCAGCGAACCACAAATGCTTGACCGCAGCGGACGCACAGGAACGCAGAGAGTCACTCCCTGGCGGTCTCAACCCGCGCGCCACGGGGGTCGCGCGACTATCGTCGCCGCCAGCGTTGCGTGCCTGGTTCTCGGGTGCGATCGGCACAAGCCGCGGACACAGGACGCGGGCGCGACCGTCGCAGCCCCGTCCGCGCGCGGCTTCAACGTGCTGTTGATCTCGCTCGACACGACACGGGCCGATCACCTCGGCTGCTACGGGCACCCCGCCCGGGCGACGCCCAACTTCGACCGCCTGGCCGCCGAAGGCGCACTGTTCGAGCAGTGCACCACCACGGCCCCGCTGACGCTGCCGGCGCACGCCAGCCTGCTGAGCGGCCTGTACCCCTTCGCGCACGGCGCCCGCGACAACGCCACCTTCCGCGTCCCGCCCGAGGTGACGCTGATCAGCGAATCGCTCAAGCAGGCCGGCTATCGCACCGCCGCGCACCTCGGCGCGTTCGTCCTCAACCGCGAATACGGGCTGGATCAGGGCTTCGACGAGTATCAGGACGTGCGCGGGCCGGCCGGCGGCGGCGTGGAGGCGGAACGCCTCGCCGAAGACGTGGGCAACGGAGCGATCCGCTGGCTGCGCGCCAGCCCCGCCGCGCCGTTCCTGCTGTTCGTTCACTTCTTCGACCCGCACCAGCCCTACCACCCCCCGCCGCAGTTCGCTTCGCGCCTTTCTGATCCCTACCTGGGCGAGATCGCCTATGCCGACGAGCAGGTCGGCCGGCTGCTGGCGACGCTGGAGGAGCTGCGGCTCGCCCAGCGCACGCTCGTCGTACTGACCGCCGACCACGGCGAAGCCCGCGGCGAGCACCACGAAGACACGCACGGCATGTTCCTCTATGACGCTACGCTCTCCGTGCCGCTGATCTTCCGTTGCCCCGCTGTGATTTCGCCCGGCCGCCGCGTCGCGGCCCAGGTCCGCCTGATCGACGTGACGCCAACGATCCTCGCTCTGCTCGAACGGCCGCCCCTGCCCGACGCCCAGGGCGTCAGCCTGCTGCCGCTGCTGCGCGGCGAGCAACGCGACCTGGGCCTGAGGGCGTACGCGGAGACCTTTTCGCCGAAGTTTAACCTGGGCTTCGCACAGCTCCGGGCGCTGCGCGCGGGCGGCTGGAAGTACATCCACGCTCCGCGGCCGGAGCTGTATCACGTCGCCGAAGACCCGCACGAGACCGGCAACCTGGCCGCGGTGGAGTCGCCCCGCGCGCAAGAGATGGCGTCGCGCCTGCGAGAACTGCTCGAAACCGCGCCGCGCGTCGCGCCCACCGACACCGCGCAGCGGCCAACGACCACGGAAGACGCTCGCCGGCTCGCCGCCCTCGGCTATCTCGGCGGCGCATCCGTCCAGGAGGACGAGCGCGGCGACGAGCTGGACCGGTTCGAGCCGCGCGGCCCGAACCCCATGGATCGTGCCGAGGAAATCCGTCTGACGACCGAAGCCTCCAATCTGCTCGTGATGGGCAGGCTCGACGACGCCGAGCGCATTCTGCGGGGCATCACGGCCGACGCGGCCGGCGGCGGCGGCGGCAATGCCTGGGCGTTCGCGAATCTGGCCGGCGTCCTGGCGCAGCGCGGCCAATATGAGGAGGCCGTCGGCTGGTTCGAGAAGGCCCTGCAGTTCAACCCGCGCGACAGCCTGACGCGCACACGGCTGGGCCTCGCCCTGCTCATGGCCGGGCACGCCGATCGCGCCCTGGCCGAGCTGCGGACCGCCGCCACACGCGAGCCGGTCTCGCCCTTCACGCGGCAACACCTCGCACTCGCACTGGCGGCCCAAGGGGCGCTGGACGAGGCGGTCACGGAGTACGAGCGCGCTGCGCAGGCCAACCCCGGCCTGCGGGCTGCGTTCGAGCGACTGGTGGCCGATTACCAAACCCCTTCCCCGGTCGCTTCTCAAGCGGCCGCACCCGACCGCAACGGCCGACCGCTCGAACTCGCGGCTCTGGCGCGGGAGGCGAACCTCCCGGCGGCCGCCCGAAACCTGCTGGCCGACCTGACGCAGCGCGATCCGCAGCACGCTCTGGCGTACGCCTTGCTCGGCGAGACCCTGCGCCGCCTCGGCCAGGCCGACGCGGCCATCGCCAACTTGCGGCGGGCCGTCGCGCTCGACCCGTCGATGTCCCATGCCTGGGACGTGCTGGCCTATGCGTTGATAGAGCAAAGGCAGCACGCGGCGGCCATCGACGTGTTGCGGGGCGGCTTGCAGCACAACCCGCAGCATGCCTCCATGGCCAACAATCTCGCCTGGCTGCTGGCCACCGCTCCGCAGGCCGCGCTGCGCAACGGTGCCGAGGCGCTGCGCTGGGCGCGGGTGGCGAGGGATGCCGCCGGCCGCCGGGATGCCAACGTCCTGGCGACGCTGGCGGCGGCGCAGGCCGAGGCGGGAGACTTCGACGAAGCGGTGCGTGCACAGCGGCGGGCGATCGAGCTGGCCCGCCGCGACGGACCGGCGGACTTCGTCACGCGGCTGGAAGCACGGCTGCGCCTCTACGAATCGCGCCAGCCGTTCCACGAAGCGCCGTAGGATCGAGCCGGCCGATTGCCGCTGATCCGGCGGGCGCTACCCGGGCGTCAACGTGAAGTTGACATCGGCCGTCTGCTGCCCGGCCGTGACGCTCACGTCGCTGACGGACGCGTCCGCGAACCCACTGGCCGACACCTCGACCCGGTACGTCCCCGTCGGCAGCCCGCCGAGTACGTATGTGCCGTCGTCCGCCGTCGCCGTCGTTGTGACTTCCTCGCCGTCCTCGTTGAATGCTGTCACCGACGCGCCTGCGATCGCGTTGCCGTCCGGGTCGCTGACGCGCCCGGCGATGCTGCCCGCCTCAAGCTGCTGGATCAGCCGCATGGCCAGCGACGGCTGGAAATGGAACCCGCGGATCGTGTCCGCGTCGTCGATGTGCCCGGCGGGGATGGCCAGGAACGCCCGGCTCAGGTCCACGTCGAGGATCAGCGTCGTCTCCTGCTCGTCCTGCACCTGGAACGCGAAGTGCAGCTTGATGCCCGTCTGCTCGCCGCTCGGCACACGCAGCGGGAACACCCGCCCGCCCTCCAGCGTCACCTGACCCTCCGTCACGATCAGACGCATCTGCGTGTACGTGCCGGCGGGGATTTCCGCGTCAGCCAGCAGGTCCGCGCGACCGTTGCGCAAGTCCAACAGGTCGAAGCTCCTGGAGCCTTCGAAGATCGTGAGCCACTGCCCTTCCTCGTCATCCTCGTCGCCATTGTCGTCGTCGCCGGCCTCATCCGCGTCGTCGCCGGCCTCATCAGCATCGTCGCTGGCGTCCTCGGCGTCGTTCGGCTCATTCGGCTCGTCCGGCTCGTCCGCGTCCTCCGCCTGACGGACCTCCACGCGCGTGATCGTGATCAGCGCCTCTTCGAGCAGGTCGAACGGGTACGGCTTGTCGGTGATGAGCACGCGCAGCGTGCCCGTCCCGCCGCCGCCGTTGCCCGCGCCGACGAGCTGCTCCAGAAACGTGCACCCGCCGCCGAGGGCGATCAGGGCCAGCAGCGCAACGGTACAAGTGGATCGAGTCTGCATCATCAACTCCCTGTGTACGACCCCCCGTGACGCTCCGCCTCATACCTCAATTGTACGAATGCCGTCAGGCCGCACGGACGCGAATCCTCCCAGCTTTTATGGGAGGATTCCTCATCTCATATGCGACCAACCGGGGAAAGCTGAGGGGAATGGAGACGACCGGGATCGAACCGGCAACCTCCGCATTGCGAACGCGGCGCTCTCCCAATTGAGCTACGTCCCCGAAACTTCGCGCACATTATAGATCGGCGACACACGCCCACAAGCGCCCCTCGCCAGCCGCCAAGGCGGCTGCGTTACAGCGGCGCCGCTGAAGGTCTGCTTGCGATGCTGCTCTTCCTCCGGCGCGATGTAGCGGCTGAGTTGCGCTGCTGAAGGCCACGGGACCGACTACGACGAGCGCCACCTGTTTGGTTGCGGCTTCATCCGCCCCTCCGGGGCGGAGCGCCTGGAGCCGCCGTTAGTACGGGCTCCGCTGCGCTCCGCGCGTGGCCACAATCGTGGCACATCGGGGCGCCCTGAGGGGCGGACAAGCGCATTCTGTTCAGCGGGAAGCTTCCTGGTGCAGCCCGAAGGGGTCGGCGACCGTTGCCGCGGGCGGAGCGCTGCGGAACCAGTGGTAAGCGCGCGCTGCCGGAATACAATCGCCCCGCAAAAGGCGGATGAGAGCCGCGCGCCCAGCCAGGACCTTGCGAGCGTGCCGGACGACACCACTCAGGCGCGACAAGCCGTCGAGCAGCTTCAAGCTGTCGGGGCCAGCCTGCACAACCGCGACTGCCTTGCCACCTGGGACTGCGCCGTCAACGACCTGACGGCCGTCCTGCTTGCCGCCGAGGTGCTGGAACAACTCTATCGCGCGAACATCTCCTGCCGCGTCTTCGAATCCGGCCTGGCGGTGTCGCTCTTCCGCGACCAGTCCACGCGCACACGCTTCAGCTTCGCCAGCGCCGCCAGCCTGCTCGGCCTGACGCCGGTCGACCTGGACGAGGCCAAGTCGCAGATCGCCCACGGCGAGAGCGTCCGCGAGACCGCCAACATGATCTCCTTCCTCACCGAGGTCATCGGCATCCGCGACGACATCTTCCTGGGCCAGGGGCACGGCTACATGCGGCAGGTCGCGGCCGCGGTCGAGGAAGGGCGCCGCCAGGGCGTGCTGTCCCAGCGGCCGGCCGTCATCAACCTGCAATCCGACCTGGACCATCCGACACAGTCCATGGCCGACCTGCTGCACCTGAAGCACACCTTCGGCTCGCTGGAGGCGCTTCGCGGCCGCAAGCTGGCCATGACCTGGGCCTACTCGCCATCCTACGGCAAGCCGCTGAGCGTACCGCAGGGAGTCATCACGCTGATGACGCGCTTCGGCATGCACGTGACGCTGGCGCACCCGCAGGGCTACGACCTGGTCCCGCAGACGCTGGAGATCGCCGCGCGGCACGCACAGGAGTCCGGCGGCTCGTTCCAGGTCGTGCACAGCATGGAGGAAGCGTTCCACCACGCGGACGTGGTGTACCCCAAGAGCTGGGCGCCGTTTCACGTAATGCAGGAGCGCACGCGGCTGCTGAAAGCCGGCCAGCGCGACCAGCTCGCCGCGCTGGAAAAGGAAGCGCTGGCCGCCAACACGAAGCATCGGGACTGGGAATGCACGGAGAAGCTGATGGCCCTCACGCGCGGCAAGACTCCAGGCGGCGCGCTGTACATGCACTGCCTGCCGGCCGACATCAGCGGCGTGAGCTGCGAGTCCGGCGAGGTCGCCGCCAGCGTCTTCGAGCGCCATCGAATCGCGACATACCGTCAGGCGTCGCACAAACCGTTCATCATCGCGGCGATGATCCTGCTGACGCGCTTTGACCAGCCGGCGGCAGTCCTCAACACGTTGCTGGACCACAGCCGACCTCGCCGGGCCGAATGACGCGGCCATTGACCACAAAGACGCGAAGACGCGAAACGAATGGCGTGCCCTGCTGGCGGCCGCTCATCGTTGAAGCAGCCTGTACTCTTTGTGTCTTGGTATTGCGCCCGCCCGGCATCCTCGCAACTCACGCAGATTCTCTCCGGCCACAGCCCCACGCGGTTCCGCTCGCGTTCTCTGTCAGCTCAGCGCCTCTGCAGTTGCATCGGGCTCGTTCGGACCTCAGTCGGCCCGCCGGATTTGCAGCTTCGCCATCATCTGCCGCAGCACGTGCACCGACACGCCGAGCTGCGCCGCCGCCCGCGTGAAGTTCCAGCGGTTCTCGTGCAACGCCCGCGCCACCAGCAGCCGCTGCGCGTAGGCCAGCGACGTGGGCGACTCACCCGCCAGCGGCGGCACGAACCCGCCCAGCACTTCGGCCGGCAGGTGCTGCGGCTCGATCCGCTCGCCGATCGACAGCAGCAGCCCGCGCTCCAGCACGCTCTGGAGCTGCCGCACGTTGCCGGGCCAGTCGTAGCTGATCATCGCCGCCAGCGCCAGCCCGCCAATGCCCGACTGCCGGCAGCGGTGCTGCCGCGCCGCCGCCGAAAGCAGGTAGGTTGCCAGCGGCGGGATGTCCTCGCGCCGCTCGCGCAGCGGCGGCACGTGCAGCGGGAAGACGTTGAGCCGGTAGAACAGGTCCTCGCGGAACTCGCCGCGCTGCACCATCGCCCGCAGGTCGTGCTGCGTGCTGGCGATGATGCGCACGTCGGCCTCGAACATGGCCGTGCCGCCCAGGCGCGTGAAGCGCCGCTCCTGCAGGATGCGCAGCAGCTTGGCCTGAGCGTGCAACGGGATGTCGCCCACCTCGTCCAGCAGCAGCGTGCCGCCGTGGCTGCGCTCGAACACGCCGCTGCGCGACTGGATCGCGCCGGTGAATGCGCCGCGCTCGTGCCCGAACAGCTCGCTCTCCAGCAGCGTCTCGGGGGCGGCGTGGCAACTGAAGACCGTCATGGGCTTGTCGCGGCGGGCGCTGTGGCGGTGGATATAGCGGGCGATCAGCTCCTTCCCCGTGCCGGTCTCGCCCGTGATCAGGACCGTGGAGCGCGTGTTGGCCACGCGGCGGCACAGCTCCAGCACGCGCAGCAAGGCCGGGCTGGACCCGATCAGCTTGCTCGTTTCGCCGACCGCCGCCGGCAGCGGGCTGACCGGTCTTGGGAGCGCGGCGTTCATGTCCGCTCCGTGCCGCGGGCCCCGGCACGAGAAAGCCACGGGAACGTGGAGCGAAAGCAGTGTGGCGGAACATACCATATTTGTCCATGCGGCCCTGGCGGTTCCGGGCGCCAGGTTTACCCCGCGCGTCCAACCAACCCAACAGGCCAGCGGATATCGGGCCTGCTCTTGAACGAGCTGGCCTTCGGCCAGGTTCTCTCCGGCCGTTGGACCGCACCGCCTCCCGTTTCGCAGGATTGACGGGGTGCAACCCCTGCGCTGGGCACGCCGCCCGCGACGCCGTGCGGCTCCCCATTCGGCGTGCGGCAAGGATGACACATGAACCGACTGGAAGTTTCGCGCGCCGCGTTCCTGGCATCGTTCTCAGCACTCATCTTCCTGACGCCCCCCGCTACGGCACAATGGCGCTACGAAACGCGGCTGGCCGCCAGCGATGCGGCCGCGGTCGCGGAGTTCGGCTCAGCGGTCGCCCTGGACGGCGAGGTGCTCGCTGTCGGCGCCCCCAACGACCCGCGCCCGGCCGACCACGCCGGCGCCGCGTACGTCTTCCGTCGCAGCGGATCATCGTGGCTGCAGCAGGCCCGGCTCGCTCCGCCCGACGCCGCCGCGTTCGACGAGTTCGGCTCGGCGGTGGCGATCTCCGGCGACGTGCTGGTGGTCGGGTCGCCCTTCGACGACGACGCCGGCCGCGACTCCGGATCGGTCTACGTGTTCCGCTTCGATGGATCGAGCTGGGCGCAGGAGGCCAAGCTGCTCGCCGTCGCCGGCCGCTCGTTCGACAACTTCGGCTACGCGGTCGCTACCGACGGGCAGTGGATCGCGGTCGGCGCTCCCTTCGACGACGACCGCGGCAGCAACTCCGGCTCGCTGGTGCTGTTCCGGTACGACAGCGGCGCGTGGGTACAGTTCGCGCTCCTGACGGCCTCCGACGGCGCCGCGGGCGACCAGTTGGGGATGTCCCTGGCGCTGAATGGCGGGCGGCTGCTGGCCGGCGCCCCGCGCGACGACGCCCCGGCCACCAACGCCGGCTCGGCCTATCTCTTCGCCTTCGACGGTGCGGCCTGGAACGAGGCGGCCCATCTGCTGCCGTCGGCCGGCGCGGCCAACGACGAGTTCGGCTTGGCGGTGGCGCTGCACGGCGATCTGGCCCTGGTGGGTGCGCCAAAGGATGATTTCGACCGCGAGGTCGACGTTGGCGCTGCCTACGTGTTCCGCTTCGACGGATCGAGCTGGCAGGAAGAGGCGCGCCTGGCGGCCTCCGACTCGTCGCCGAACGATGCACTCGCACACGCGCTCGCCCTCGGCGACGACGTGGCCCTGCTGGGCGCGCTTCAGGATGACCGCGGCACCAACTCCGGCTCCGTGTACGTCTTCCGCTTCAACGGCTCAAGCTGGCAGCAGCACGATCAGCTCTTCGCACCCGACGGCGCCGCCTTCGATTCATTCGGCGCCGCAATCGCTTGCTCCAGGCAACGAGCGCTCTTCGCCGCGCCCGGCGACGACGACGGCGGCGACGCCGCCGGGGCCGTCTATCTCTTCTCCGCCGGCCAGTCGCCTGCCTGCGACGCCGGCGGCCCGTACGCGGCCGAGTGCCAGGGCCCGCTCAGCACGCTGCTGCTCGATGGTTCGCGCTCCAGCGACCCGGACGGCGACGCCCTGAGCTACCTGTGGAGCAGCGACGATCCGGCGTTGAGCTTCGACGACCCGACCAGCCCGACGCCGACGCTGAGCATCGCCGCGTCGCCGGCCTGTTCGCAGGACTTCAGCGTGACGCTCACCGTCAGCGACGGCCAGTCCGACCCGGTCTCCTGCAGCGCCGGCGTGACGCTCGCCGACACCACCCCCCCGAGGCTGAGCTGCCCCGCCGAAGTGGTCGTCTTCAGCGGCGACTCGACCGACCCGGCCGACGCCGGCGGCGCCAGCGCCGGCGACTGCCAGCCGGACGTGCAGCTCGTCTACAGCGACGCCGAGCAGCCTTCCGAGTGTGCCGCCGACCCGGTCGCGCGCACCGTCACGCGCACCTGGACGGCGACGGACGCGTGCGGCAACTCCAGCTCGTGCGAGCAGACGATCCGGGTCATGCGCGTCGTCGTGGTGCTCGACATCCTGCCCGGCCAGTGCCCCAACGTGCGGAACAGCCGCAGCCAGGGCGTGTTGCACATGAACCTGCTCGCCAGCCCGGGCCTCGACCTGGCCCACGTCGATCACAACGGCCTGCGCCTCGCCCGCCTCGACTGCGCCGGCAAGCCCGTCGCGCCCATGCCGCCGGAGAAGCTCGCCCGACAGCTTGATTTCGGCTCGCCCCCCGCCGACCAGGGGCTGTGCGCGTGTCCGAACGAGTCGGCGGACGGGCTGGCGGACGCGTCGCTGAAGTTCCGCTGGAGCGACGTGCAGTCGGCCTTGGACCTGGTCGTGGGCGACGGCGCGACGGTGATCGAGCTGGTCGTGACGGGTGTCGTCTACGACAAGGCGGCGGCGTTGTCGCGCGAGTTCGTCGCCGTCGATTGCCTGACGCTCGTGCCGCCGGGCTACCGCGCCGCGTTGAACCACGGCGACGCGTCGCTGGAGGACCTGCCGCCCGAGCTGCTGCCGGGCCTCGAAGCGTGCGGCCTCGGTGCGGCGGCGGCGGTGCCGCTGACGATGCTGGGGCTGCTGTGCACCGCCGGCCGCACTCGCGCTGGCGCATCGCGGACCGCCGGGCGTCGCCGACTGCGCGTGTGACTCGTCGGCGCATCGCGGACCGCCGCGCGTAGTCCCGCGACGACCTGAATCAGGTGGATGGTCCGCACGGCGGACCCTGCCCTCTACGCTGCGCTCTCTGCCCCCACTGCGCCTCTGCGGTTGTCTGCACGACCGCGTCCGGCAGGACTCGAACCTGCAACCCCCGGTTCCGAAGACCGGTGCTCTGTCCAGTTGAGCTACGGACGCACGCACCGCCCCGTGCGTGTGCGGAAGACTCTACGCCGCGCCTTTGCGGGCCGCAACGCGAGCCGGGGCACCGGATGGTTAGCGCGCGGAGGGTGCGCGGGTTGAAGTTGTCTGAGGATTGCGACCGGGAGCTGCGATGGCTCTTTGAGCGCCGGTTCCGCAGCGTCGATTCGCCGCGGGAGGCGGCTGAAGGGCCCTGCGTGGGCCCAAGGCACGAAGGCACGGAGGCACGAAGGCATGGGGGCACGAAGGCACGCAGGGTTTGTCACGCGTGCAGGCGCAGGCCGTGAGCACGCCGGGCGTCCGGACGCGCACATTTCGATACGAACGGCGAGCGGAAGCGACCATCACGGCGTTCGCAGTCGGAGACTGGTCGCGGTGCGAGGCCGGTCGCGGTCAGAGACCGCTCCTACGGCCTGCCGGCGGTCCGCACGCCCGGCGCGCATACGGCCTGCCGGCGGTCCGCACGCGCCGCGCGTATACAGCCGGCGGCGAGTGGTCCGCACGCCCGGCGCGCATACGGCCTGCCGGCGGCCCGCACGCGCCGCGCGCATACGGCCTGCCGGCGGCGAGTGGTCCGCACGCCAGGGACACCGGAGGGAGTTCCGGATGGACTCGCGGCGGGCGGCGCGTCTATCCTGTCCTCGGCGAGCGTCTGTGCGGAGACCGTTCCCCATGCGAACTCGTGCCGGCGCGGCGTCCCTTGTGATCCCGTTGGTCCCGATCCTGGCGTCGGTCCTGGCCTGCGTGCCGGCCACCGCCGGGGGCGGGAGCTACACGCAACTGGCGGATTTGCAGGTGGCGCGGCAGGAGACGGGCGCGGCGATGCTGCGCGGGAGGATCTACGTCGTCGGCGGGCTGGCCGCCAACGGCAGCGCGCTGCGGAGCGTCGAGCGCTACGACCCCGACACGAATGCCTGGGAGTTCGTCGCCGATCTGCCCGCCGCGCGCGACCACATGGGCGTCGCCGCCGCCGCCGACCGGCTGTACGTCATCGGCGGGTACGCGGGCAATTTTCAGGCCCAGAGCACGGTGTACCGCTACGACCCGGACGCGAACGGCTGGACGACCGTGGCCCCGCTGCCGCAGGCGCGCGGCGCGTGCTGGGCCGTCGCGGTGAACGACAAGATCTACGTCTTCGGCGGCGTGGGCAGCACGCCCGGCGCGCGGCGGAGCACGTTCATCTACGACCCGGTCAACGACCTGTGGAGCAGCGGCGCGCAGATGCCCACCGCGCGCGAGCACCTGACCGCCGCCGCCGTCGGAACCGACATCTACGTCATCGGCGGGCGGCCGGGCGACGCGGCGCTGGTGGCGAACGAGAAGTACAACACGCTCGACAACACGTGGGAGACGCGGGCGCCGATGCCGACGCCGCGCAGCGCCATGGCGACGGGTGCGGTCGGCGGCCGGATTTACGTGATCGGCGGCGAGGTGCCGGAGCTGCGGGACGTGAACGAGGCTTACGACCCACAAACGAACACGTGGTCGACGCAGACGCCGATCCCGGTCGCGCGGCACGGCTTTGCGGCGGTGTCGCTGGGCTGCGGGCTGGTGCTGGCGGGCGGCGGCGTGGTGCAGGGGTTGGCGCCGACGGTGCGGGTAGACCTGTTTGAGCCGCGCATCCTCGGCGACCTGGACGGTGACGGCGCGGTCGGGCTGGGAGACCTGGCGATCCTGCTGGCGAACTTCGGCGCCTGCGAGCCCGAGCCGTGCAATCCCGAGGACGGCGACCTTGATGGCGATGGGAGCGTCGGTCTTGGCGATCTGGCGACACTGCTGGCGCACTTCGGCGACGTGTGCGCGTAGGGCCGGCGCCGGGGGCGCATCCCCGGGTCGAAGGTCGGCTGGGCCGGCGAAGCCCCAGCGTTGGTGCCAAGGCCACGGAGCGGAAGCGACGGGCCTGAAAGCCTGCATTCTGGGGCATCCAAGGCCCGTCGCTGCCGCTCGGGGTTCGGAACAGGGCGCCGGGTTGTTCGGCAAACCCCAGAAACACGACATCCGGTCGAGCGTTACGCGGCGCGTACCTGCCGGTTGAACTCCTCGATCCGGCGGTCCCAGTCGGCCACGTGTGCGTACGTCTCCGCCCAGAAGTCTGGGTCCCACAGGCGGCGCAGCTCGTCGGCGGTGCGGCCCTGCTGCTCGACCCAGGTGAAGTACTTGAGGTTGTGCAGCGCCTTGCGGTCCGCGTAGCTCAGTTCGCGCAGGTGGTCGGTCGTCACGCCGTCCAGAAACCGCGCCGCGTCGGCGATCGCGTCCGCCTCGCGATGCGGCCCGCGCTGCCGGCGGTACTCCTCCAGCCGCGAGCCGTAGAGCTTCATGGAGTCGGTGAACACGGTGAACACCACGTCGCGCGCGTCCAGCTCGTAGTACTTCGCGAGCTTGATCGCCGCGACCAGGTTGCAGATGCTCGAGATGCCGATATCCGGCAGCCGATCGACGATGCCGCGCGGCACGCCGCGCCGCTCCAGCACCGTCCGTCCCGCATCCTCGTTGAACAGCCGCATCAGGCGGACGCACTGCTCGTCGTCGACGGCGGCAACCATGTCGGTGTTACGCACGTTGTGGATCCACGGCACGTGCTTGTCGCCGATGCCCTCGATGCGGTGCTCGCCGAAGCCGCATTGCAGCAGCGTGGGGCATTGCAGGGCCTCGGCGGCGACGACGCGGACGTGGGGGTGGCGCGTTTTGAGGTAGTCGCCGGCGGCGATGGTGCCGGCGCTGCCGGTGGCGGAGACGAAGGCGGCCAGGCGTGGGGGACTGGCCCTTCGCTCCCGCTCGGGGTTCGGATCAAGCGGCGCAGTCCGTGTGGCACGGTCTGGCGCAGCCAGGCCGTGCGCGGTGCGGCCGCGCGTGCTCGCCGGCACGGCCTCGCTGCGCGAGACCGTGCCACCCGGTGCAGACACAGCCGAGGGCGGCTGTGCCACACTCGCAGGCGGGGGCGGTTGTGCCACACTCGCAGGCGAGGGCGGCTGTGCCACACGCTGGTAGACCTCGTCGATGACCCCGCCCGTCAGGTGGTAGTGCCAGGCTGCGTTGCCGAACTCCTCGAACTGGTTGAAGATCACGCAGTCGGGCCGGGTGCGGCGGATTTCCCAGCACTTGTCGTAGATTTCCTTGACGTTCGACTCGCTGCCGGGTGTGGCGATGACCTCCGCCCCGATCGAGCGCAGCCACTCGAACCGCTCGCGCGACATGCCCTCCGGCAGGATCGCGACCGGCGTGCAGCCCAGCAGAGCGCAGTCGTACGCGCCGCCGCGGCAGTAGTTGCCGGTGCTGGGCCAGACGGCCTTCTGTGTGGTGGGGTCGAACTGCCCGCCGACCAGCCGCGGCACCAGGCAGCCGAACGCCGCCCCGACCTTGTGCGCCCCGGTCGGGAACCAGCGGCCGAGCAGGCCGATGATGCGCGCGTCGACGCCGGTCAGGATGGACGGAAACTCGATCCAGTTGCCACGATTGAACCCGCCGCCGCGCTCGACCGGCTCGTTCTTCCAGGTGATGCGGAACAGGTTGGCCGGGTCGAGGTCCGAGAGACCCACGTTGGCAAGGCGCTGCTTGATCTTCTGCGGGATGTTTGTCGGGTCCTTGAGCTGCGCGAACGTGGGGATGAGGACGCCGCGCTCGCGGCAGCGGCGGACGGCGCGCTCCAGGGGGGAGTCGGTATGGATGTCTGGCATGTGCGCTTTCTGCCTGGGGCGGCACGGTCTGACGAAGTCAGGCGGTGGTTGTCAGGTCGCGCCACGCTGCGCGAGACCGTGCCACCCGCCAGTATACTGGCGGAATGACCCCCGCAGGCCGGCCGGTCGTCGTGGCCCTGGGCGGCAACGCCATCTCGCCGCTGCATGCGGAGGGCAACATTCCGCAGCAGTATGAGGCTTCGCGCGGCACGGCGACGCGTCTGGCCGACCTGATCCAGGCCGGGCAGCGGCTGCTCATCACGCACGGGAACGGCCCGCAGGTGGGCAACGTGTTGCGGCGGGTCGAATTGGCGGCGCACGAGGTGTACCCCCTGCCGCTCGATACGTGCGTGGCCGACACGCAGGCCGGCATGGGCTACATGATCGCCACGTGCCTGAACAACGAGCTGCGTCGTCGGGGCTTGAGGCAGACCGCCGCCACGCTGATCACCACGGTCGAGGTTGCGGCCGACGATCCCGCGTTCGCTGACCCCAGCAAGCCCATCGGACGCCCGCACCCCGCCGACCAGGCCCGCGAGCTGCAGCAGCGCTACGGCTGGCAGATGGCGGAGACGGCGCCGGGCGAATTCCGCCGCGTCGTGCCCTCGCCGCGGCCGCTGCGGATCGTCGAGGAGGAGGTGATCCGGCGGCTGGCGCAGGCGGGGGAGGTGCTGGTGGTTTGCGGCGGCGGCGGAATTCCGATGGTTCGCGGCGCAGACGGAATGCTGCAGGGCGTCGAGGCGGTGATCGACAAGGACCTGACGTCGGCGTTGCTGGCGCGCATCGTTGGCGCGAAGCTGCTGCTGATCGCGACGAGCGTCGAGCGGGTGGCACTCGACTACGGCAAGCCGACGCAGCGCTGGCTGGACCGGCTGACCGTGGCCGAGGCGCGCCGCCACCTGGCCGATGGCCAGTTCGCGGCCGGCTCGATGCGGCCGAAGATCGAGGCGGCGATCGAGTTTCTGGAGCATTCGCCCCCGCGCGACGCGCGCGTCGTGATCGGAAGCCTGGGGCAGCTCGGCGAGCTGGCGGGCGGGCGGGCGGGGACGGCGATCGTGCGTGCCTGACGATGACTCTTTGAGTGGAGCGACGGGTGTCGTACGTGAGCGAGCTGGTTTGCGTTCACTGCGGTAGCGCGTACCGCGAGGGCGCGGTCCTTACCTGCCCGCAGTGCGGCCCGCATGACGGCATCCTCGACGTGCGCTACGACCTGGAGCGCGTGCGTCGAAGGCTGACGCGCGAGGCGCTGTGCGACCGGCCGCGGTCGCACTGGCGTTACGCCGAGCTGCTGCCGCTCGAGGAGAAGTTCACGCGCTGGGACGGCTCGATGGGCACCATCGGCTGGACGCCGATGATCGACGCGCCGCGGCTGGCGGAGGCGGTGGGCGTGCGGCGGCTGCGGCTGAAGGACGAGGGCCGCAGCGCGTCGGGCTCGTTCAAGGACCGCGCCAGCTCGGTGGGCGTGGCCCGGGCCATGCAGGAAGGCTACGACTCGATCGCCTGCGCCTCCACCGGAAACGCCGCCAGCAGCCTGGCGCACTGTGCGGCGGCGGTGGGGATTCAGGCCAACATCTTCGTGTCGAGCGTGTGCCCGGAGGGCAAGTTGGCGCAACTGCTGGCGTACGGTGCGCGGGTGTTCAAGATTCAGGGCACGTACGCGCAAGCGTACGAGCTGTGCACGCAGGCGTGCCAGCGCTTCGGCTGGTACAACCGCAACTGCGCCGTCAACCCGTACCTGGTCGAGGGCAAGAAGACCGGCGGGCTGGAGGTCGCGGAGCAGTGCGCCGACGACCCGCCGGACTGGGTCGCCATCAGCGTCGGCGACGGCTGCTCGATCGCCGGCGTGGGCAAGGGCATCGCGCTGATGAAGGCGCTCGGGCTGATCGACTGGGACGCGCGGATGCTGGGCGTGCAGGCGGCGGGCGTGGCCCCGATCGCGGCGTTGTGGCGTACGGCTTCAGACGTGGCAGTGTCCGCCCGCGGCGGACGTGGGAGTGCGGAGGATCGTCGTGAGCCTACGGCCGCCGCGGGGGGCGGCCGCTACGGAGCGGACGGCGGACCGACAAACACGGGTGCCGCGCCCCGTAGCGCGGCTCGGGGTGGGGGAGGGAGGGCTACGCCGGCGACGGATACCCCGCTGCCCCCGGCCGCTGGCGAGACCTACGCCGACAGCATCAACGTGCCGGTGCCGCGCAACTGGCGCAAGGCGCTGCGGGTGGTGCACGACAGCGGCGGCGCGTTCGTCACGGTGAGCGACGAGCAGATTCAGGAGGCGGTACGATTGACGGGCCGGCTGACCGGCGTCTTCGCCGAACCGGCCGCCGCCGCGGCCGTCGCCGGCGTGGCCGAGGCCCGCCGCCGCGGGATGATCGGAGCGAGCGCGTCGGTGCTGGCGATGATCACGGGCAGCGGGCTGAAGGACGTGGCCGGCGCGCTGCGCGCGGTTGGCCGGCCGCATGAGATTCCGGCGGAGCTGGAGCGGGTAGCGGACGTCGTCGCGGCGCCAGCACCGCAGGCGTGCTGAGGGACGGCAATGGCGTCGGTTTACATCGAGACGACGATCCCGAGCTATTACTGCGAAACCCGAACGACCCCGCGCGTCGTCGCGTGGAGAGAGGCGACGCGGGATTGGTGGGATCACCACTCGCATCGCTACGAGCTTGTCACATCGCAGGCCGCTCGATCGGAGCTGATGCGCGCCCCACCGTCCAAGGCGCGGCGCGCGCTGCTGTTGATCAAGCCGCTGCCCATCCTGACAGAGCCACGGGAGCTATCACACGTGATAGAGTACTACGTGCAGCAGCGGCTGATGCCCGCGGAGGCGGGTGGGGGCGACGCGTACCACCTAGCGATGGCGTCGCTGCATCGTGTGGATTACCTGCTGACGTGGAATTGTCGGCACCTGGCGAATGCCAACAAGGTTCGGCACATTGCGGTCGTCAATGCCAGGCTTGGACTGCACGTGCCCGTGATTACGACGCCGCTGACGCTGATACCCGAGGAATCCGAATGATGCGCAAACCGAGTTTCTCCGACGATCCGGTCGTAGCGGAAGTGCGTGCGATCCGCGCGGCCATGTGGCGCGAGGCGGGCGGGACGGTCGAGGGCTACCTGCGGCTGCTTGACCGCGAGGCGAAGACGCGCAAGCCGGCGAGTTCCAAGAAGCCTCGGCAACGGACCACGGTTGTCAGTCGCCGTCGGGCAACCTGATCGCCGGCCCACCTTTCGAGTCGACCGGGATGGGCCAGGTCCTCACCAACGCGCTGCTCTGCGACCTCGACCCGCCACGTGTCGAGACGGGCGCGCTGCGCATCGACGCGGGCCGGATCGTGGGCCGGGGGCCGACCGTCGCCTCCCAGCCGGGCGACGAGGTCGTCGATTGCGGCGGGGCGGTTGTGCTGCCGGGGCTGGTGAACGGACACACGCACGTGTATTCGGCGCTGGCGGTCGGCATGCCGCCGCCGCCGAAGGCGCCGCAGAACTTCCTGGAAATCCTGAAGTTCGTCTGGTGGCGGCTGGACCGGGCGCTGGACGCGGAGGCGATCGAGCTGTCGGCGCGGATCGGGGCGCTGGAGGCGCTGCGCTGCGGCACGACGACGCTCATCGACCACCACGCTTCGCCGAGCTGCATCAAAGGCGCGCTCGACCTGGTGCAGAAAGGGATCGCCGACGTCGGGCTGCGCGGCGTACTGTGCTACGAGACGACGGATCGGCACGGACCGGATGGCCGGGCTGCCGGCATCGAGGAGAACCGCCGCTTCCTCGAACGGTGCTCCAACGCCCGCGATGGCCGCATCTCGGCCCTGGTCGGCGCGCACGCGTCGTTCACGCTGGAGGATGAGGTGCTCGAGCAGCTCGCGACCCTGGCGGACGACTTCGACACCGGCGTGCACATCCACGTCGCCGAAGATCCCTGCGACGAGGAAGACTGCCAGCACCGCTACCAGATGTTCCTGGTCGACCGGCTCGCGGCGTACGGCCTGTTGCGGCCCGAGTCGGTGTTCGCCCACTGCACGCACCTCGACGGCCTTGCCGTGGCGAAGGTCAACCAGATCGGCGCGACGGTCGCCCACAACCCGCGTTCGAACATGAACAACGCCGTCGGCTACGCCCCGGTCGCGGCCTTTCGCTGCCCGGTGATGCTGGGGACGGACGGGATCGGCGGCGACCTGTTCGCCGAGGCGAAGGCCGCGTGGCTGATCTCGCGGCACGAGCAGGCGGGCCTTGGAGGGCCTGTCGAAACCTCGACACGTGCCGCTGACTTCAGTGCGCGCGGCGATGCCGTTCGATCCGAACCCGGAGCGGCAGCGACGGGCCTTGATGCACGCGCGGGCCGCGAGGCCGCAGGAGGCTCCGCGCCAAGCCCCCTCACTTCCGTTCGGGGTTCTGATGCCCGCGGCTCTCTGGTTGCGTCAGACGCTCTCACGCCAACACAGATCGTCGGCATGCTGGCGGGCGGCGCGCGGCGCGCGTCACAGTCCCTGGGCGTCACGCTCGGGAAGCTGGAGGCGGGCGCGGCGGCGGACATCGTGGTCACGGACTACGTGCCGTTCACGCCGCTGACGAGCGAAAACCTGCCGGGACACATTCTGTTCGGGCTGTCATCGAATCGGGTCCGCAGCGTGCTGGTCGACGGCCAGTGGCGGCTGCGGGACCGAATCGTGCGCGCGTGCGATGAGCAGGCTGAACGCGCGCACGCGCGCGAAGCCGCGCAGCGGCTGTGGCAGCGCATGGCGGAGGTTCCGGCCTAGCGCGCAGCCCCCGTGTCGGAGGTCGGTTGGGAAGCCAGGCCTCAGCCCCGCGTCGCCGATCCGGTCGATCCGCTCGCCGTCCAGGAGGACGTCAAAGCGGCGGAAGCGACTCAGCCACTGCGAAGCGCGCCGCAGTTGTAGACAAGCCATGTGCGCAACCCTCACGCGCAGGGCTGGTTCGGAACCCAAGCCAGCTCGAAGGGACCTTCGACCAGCCGCGGCGCATTCTGGCGGCGGAGTTGCACCAGCTCGGCGGCGACGCTGACCGCGATCTCGGGCACCGTGACGGCGCCGATCGGCAGTCCGATGGGCGTCCTGACGCGCGCGAGCTGCTCGGACGGCACGCCGGCCGCCCCCAGGTCCTTGAGGATCATGTGGCTCTTGCGCTTGCTGCCGATGAGGCCGAGGTAGGCGGCGGGCCGGCGGACGACGGCGTCGAGGGCCTGGTGGTCGTGCTGGTGGCCGCGGGTGACGATGACAACGTAGCTGGCGTGGTCGAGCGGGTAATTGCGCAGCGCGCGGGCGATGTCATCGACGATGACCTCGACGCGGTCGCCGAGCCGCTCGCGGGAGGCCATGTCGGGCCGGTCGTCGACCACGACCACATGGAAGTCCAGGTCGACCATCAGCCGCGCGATCGCCCGGCCGACGTGGCCCGCACCGGCAATCAGCAGGATGGGCGGCACTTCGAGATGCAGCCGGTACTCCAGCAGCTTGTCCTCGTGCTCGATGCGTAGCGGGACCGACGCGGGCCGGCGTCGCCGGGCAAGCTCCAGGGCGCTGTGCACGTCGCGGACGCGCAGGGGGACCGGTGCGCTCGCTTCGCTCGAGCCGTCCGATGCCCCGACCGCTGCTTCGCGACCGGTCGGGTAACCCCGCTGCTGTGCGGACACAGTCGGGGCCGGCTGTGCCACACGCGGGGCGACGGGCGTCACGCCGATGAACATCCGGCCGCCGCAGATCAGCCCGTCGTCCCAGCCGTAGTCGTGGTTGAGCAGGAAGTCGAGCAGAGCCGAGCGATTGTGCTGGAGCAACTCGAACGCGCGCTTGCGGACCTCGGCCTCGACGCAGCCGCCGCCCAGCGTGCCCAGCGTGCTCATGTCCGAGCGGACCAGCAGGGCGGCGCCGGGCTGCTGCGGCGTGGAGCCTTTGGTTTGCAGGATGGTGCACAGTGCGGCCGGCCGGCCGGCCTCCGCGTCGGCGACCAGGGCTTCGAGGATGGGCAGCAACTCGCTCACTCGTGTGATTGTAGCACCGCCCCGCGCATGCTAAGCTAAGTTTAGGGCGCGCAGCGAAGGTAGCTCGTTACATGCAGCACTCTCTCGTGCTCGCTATTGGATATGCCAGTGTGTGTGCGCTCTGGTGGGGAGTAAGTCGCGTTGTGCCGCTGTGGCGCGATCCGGAGCGTCCTCAGTTCGCGCATCCGTGGCGGGAGGTTGGCGCCGTCCTGCTGGGCGTCGTGGGGGTCCTCCTACTGGGTCAACTGTGGGCGCGCGGCATTCGTCTCGAGGTGCAGGGGGCCTGGGCGCCTGTCGCCGAGTCGATCAACCAGATAATCATCTTCGCGCCGGTCGTCGCGGTCCCGATCCTTCGTCGACAGGGCTGGGCGAGTGCTTGGGTACGATGGACGGTATCCT
>Ga0209172_10002151_pt1 | contig 36585 bp, 28 predicted proteins | sample LarsenN4metaG_FD_184113 | JGI IMG/M metagenome (GOLD analysis project Ga0209172, IMG submission 184113) | Hot spring sediment bacterial and archeal communities from British Columbia, Canada, to study Microbial Dark Matter (Phase II) - Larsen... ... | reverse complement strand
GCCACTTCGATCGTTGATCCTGACTTACCCGCGACGACGACAGCGACGTCGGCGCGCGTTCCGTGGCGGCGCGCACGGCCATCGGGATCCACACGCGACGTGCGGCCGCATGCTGTCGATGGCGGGGAGCACCAGGGCGATGTGCGATGGCGCCCTGCAGAGCAGCGTGGCTCGATCACACGCGACGCGCCCAAAGCGCATCAATGACGCCGTTCCGTCGGAGACGAGCGCAGGCGCACGGGGCGGCTACAATGAATCGGACGGACATGCCCTGGATCCTTCGCTCTCTTGTCGCGCTCGTGCCCCTTATCGCGGCCGCGTGCGGTTCCCCGGAACCGACCCGGTCCTCCTCGACGCTGGAATCGACCGCGGCCGCGGCGCCGGCGGAGGCGGGAAACCCGTCGCGTCCTCGCATCGTATTCCTGGGTGACAGTCTGACGGCGGGGCTCGGCCTGCCGCGCGAGCGGTCGGTGCCGTCGTTGATTCAGGCGCGGCTCGACGCCGAAGGCTATCCCTATGAAGTCGTCAATGCGGGCGTGTCGGGCGACACGTCGGCGGGCGGACTGCGCCGGCTGGACTGGGCGCTCGAAGGGGACGTCGAGATTCTCGTCGTCGAGCTTGGCGCGAACGATGGTCTGCGGGGTCTTCCCGTGGCGGAGATGAAGAACAACCTCGACGAGGTCGTCACGCGTGCGAAGGAGCGTGGCATTGCGGTCGTCCTCACCGGAATGGAAGCCCCACCCAACTACGGGCCGCTCTATACCCTGGAGTTCCGGCGCGCGTTCCGCGATCTCGCCGACGAGCACGACGTCGTATTCGTGCCGTTCTTTCTGGAGGGTGTCGCCGGCGTGCCGGCGCTCAATGGTTCCGACGGCATTCATCCGAACGCCGCGGGCGCGAAGGTGATCGAAGGGACGATCTGGCGCGCCCTGGAGCCGCTCCTTCGTCGGGGTTCGGAAACGCGATGATCGAACTGCGCGGCGTCTCGAAGACGGTCGAGAGCGGCGGCCGTCCCCTGACGATCCTGCACGCGCTCGACCTGGTCATTCCGTCGGGCCAGTTCATCGCCGTCGTCGGGCCGTCGGGCAGCGGCAAGTCGACGCTGCTCGGGCTCATCGCGGGTCTCGACGCCCCGAGCTCGGGTCAGATCGCGATCGACGGTACGGACATCACGACACTCGGCGAGGACGCGCTGGCGAAGCTACGCGGCGACAAGATCGGGTTCGTCTTCCAGTTCTTCCATCTCGTGCCCTCGCTGACGGCGTTCGAGAACATCCTGGTGCCGATGGAGATTGCGGGCCGGCGCGACGCGACGGCTCGTGCGCGGCAGCTGCTCGACGAGGTGGGGCTCTCGGACCGCGGCCATCACTATCCGTCGCAGCTGTCAGGCGGCGAGCAGCAGCGCGTCGCCATTGCGCGGGCGCTGGCCAACGATCCGGTGATCGTGCTGGCAGACGAGCCGACCGGCAATCTCGACTCGACGACAGGGCGGCACATCATGCAGCTGCTGCTCGACGTCCACCGCGCGCGACACGCGACGCTGGTGCTCGTCACGCACGATGCGGAACTGGCGGCGCTGGCCGACGTCCGGCTGTCGCTGCGCGACGGCCGTCCCGTTGAGACCCATTCGCGCGACGCGGCCACGCGCGCCGGCGATCGCGTCCGCGCGGAGGCGCTCCGGTGAGGTTCGTCCTCACGATGGCGATGCGCGAGATCCGCGCGTCGTGGCGGCGCCTGCTGTTCTTCTTCGTCTGCATCGCCATCGGCGTCGGCTCGATCGTCGCGCTGCGATCGCTCATCCAGAGCGTTCGTGTCGCGCTGGCCGGAGAAGCGCGGACGCTGCTCGGCGGCGACCTCGTGATTTCCACGAACCGCGCCTGGTCGCCGGCAGTGCTCGATCGTCTCGCGGCCGAGCAGGATGCCGGCCGCATCACGCTGCGGTCGGAGACCGTCGAGATCCCGACGATGGTGCGATCGGCAGATCCTGCGCGAGCGGCGGCCCGGATGATCGAGCTCCGGGCGGTCGGGCCGGAGTTCCCGCTCTACGGGACGCTCGTGCTGCAGGAGGGCACTTATTCGCACGCCCTCGTCTCCGGCGGTGGGGCGCTGGTGCGGCCGGAGCTGCTCGCCCAGTTCGAGCTCGCCGTGGGCGATGCCATTCAGATCGGCTCGCGGACGTTCCAGATCCGCGGCGTGATCGTCACCGAGCCGGGGCGCCGCATCGGCGCGTTCACGCTCGGGCCGCGCGTCATCATCGATCGCGCCGATCTGCCGTCGACCGGTCTTCTTGCCTTTGGCAGCCGCGTCTCCTATCAGCAGCTGCTGCGCGCGCCCGATGAGGTGTCCGAACAGCTTGCATCCGATCTGCGCCAGGCCTTCGCCGACGAATTCGTGAACATCCGCTGGTACCGCCGCACCGAAGACCAGATGGGGGAGAACCTCACGCGGGCCGAGAACTATCTGAGCCTCGTCGGCCTCGTCGTCCTGATCCTCGGCGGCATCGGCGTCTCGAGCGTGACTCGGGTGTTCGTCCAGCAGAAGGTGCGCAGCATCGCGATCCTGAAGTGCGTCGGCAGCACGTCGGCGCAGATGCTCGCGGTCTACATGACGCAGGTGCTGCTGCTCGGGATCGGCGGCAGCGTCCTGGGTGTGGCGCTCGCCGGCGGCGTGCTGGCGGCCGTTCCGGCGTTCGTCGGCGATCTGGCGGCCGTGCTCAAGGTCGACGTCGGCTTGACCTGGTCGGCGGTGGTGCAGGGCCTGGCGATCGGTCTGCTCGTGTCCCTCCTCTTTTCGCTCGTGCCGCTGCTCGAGGTGCGGCACGTGAAACCGTCGCTCCTGCTGCGCCAGGACGTGCCGCGGCCGGCGACGTTCGACTGGCTCAAGTGGGGCGTGACGGCCGGCGTGGCCGCAGCCCTCGTGGCGGCCGCGTCATGGCAGGCAGGGTCGCTGGAGGTCGGGCTGCTGCTCTCGGGGGGCTTCGTCGCGACGGCTGTCGTGCTGCACCTGGCGGGCGCTGCGCTCGTCCGGGCGGTCCAGCCGCTGCGCAGCTCACGCTCGTTCGCGCTCCGCCACGCGGTGCTGCACATCGCCCGCCCCGGCAATCAGACGCGCGTCATCCTGCTCGCCGTCGGCCTGGGCGCGTTCTTCATTCTCGGCGTGCGGTCGCTCCAGACCAATCTGCTCCGCGATTTCGCCGTCCAGGCCGGCCCGGACGCACCCGACATGTTCCTGATCGACGTTCAGCAGGATCAGCGCGACGCGCTGGCCGCCTTCCTCGACGAGGCCAACGGCCCTGCGCCGCCGCCCAGGCTGATTCCCACGCTGCGCGCCCGCGTCACGGCGGTGGAGGGGCGCGAGATGGACATCGACAGCTACCGCGAGACGCGCGGCCGCGGTCTGTCGCGCGAGTACACGGTGACCTACCGTCCCCACCTCGAGGCGAACGAGGAACTGGTCGACGGCGCCTGGTGGGACGACACGCCCCCGCCGCCGCCCGGCGAGGCGCAGGTGTCGATCGAAGAGCGCTTCAACGATCGGGATGACGACGGGAACTTCCGGGTCGGATCGCGGATTCAGGTCGGCGACCAGATGCGGTTCGACGTGCTGGGCCGCACGATCACCGCCCGCGTGACGAGCGTCCGCCGCGTCGACTGGCAGGATTTCCGCGCCGGCGGCTTCATGTTCGTGTTCCGTCCGGGCACGTTCGACGGCGCGCCGCACACCTACATTTCCGCGCTCCAGGCGCCGCGCGATCCCGTTGCGCGCGCGCGCATGCAGGCGGCCCTCGCGAACCGGTTCCCCAACGTCTCCGCGATCGACCTGCGCGAGATCCTGCAGATCATTCAGACGATCGTGAGCAACGTGACGCTCGCGGTCACCGTCGTCGGGCTGCTCGTGCTGCTGAGCGGCGGACTGATTCTGGTCGGCGCCGTGTCGATGACGAAGTTCCGCCGCGTCTACGAGGCCGCAATTCTCAAGACGCTCGGCGCGAGCAGCCGCCGGATCGCCGCGATGCTCGTGCTGGAGTACGGCGTGCTGGGCGCCATTGCCGGCACGGTCGGCGCGATGGGCGCCATCGTCCTGAGCTGGGCCATCGCGCGCTTCGCGCTGGAGCTGCCCTGGGAGCCGACGCCGGCGATCACGATCGGCGGCATCGTCGCGACGGCGCTGCTCGTCGCGGCGATCGGCGTGCTCGCGAGCGTCGACGTGCTGCGCCACAAGCCGCTTGCGACCCTCCGCGCGGAATAGGCTAAGATCGGTGGATCGCGGGGGTCAGTGGTCAATGAACGTGGAGACATACCGGGCCGCGCTGCTGCAGAAGCGCAGTGAGCTGCTGGGCGGAAGCGCCGCGAAGCCGCTCCAGTGGACGATGGAGAACAACTCCGGCCGCCAGGGCGACATGGCGGATCAGGCGAGCGGGAACAACGAAGTCCACATCCAACTCAAACTGAAGCAGACCGACGCCAAGATCCTGCAGGCGATCGAGGAGGCGCTGCGCCGCATCGAATCCGGCACCTACGGCGTCTGCCGCGACTGCGGTGAGCCGATCGCGGAGGCGCGGCTGAAGGCGATTCCCTGGACGCGCGTCTGCATCACCTGCAAGGAAAAGCAGAGCGCGTGAAGGCTTCCGAGCTGCAGCAGCGTCTCGCCGAGTTCGCCGCCGAGCGGCTCGCCCTGCTCGAGCGCCACGAGGCCGGCGCCCGCGCGGTGAGCCACTACGACTTCAACAACGCCTACCAGTACGTCATTAACCGCGGGGAGACGCAGCTCGGCTGGCTCCAGGCCGCGCTCGCCGAGTACGGCGCGCCTCTCCCGCCGCCCCCCACTGCGCTGCGCGTGCCCGAGGTGCCGAAACCGGGCAGGCGCGTGGAGGCGAGCGCCTTCCGCACCGTGCTCGACGACGACGCGCGGCAGCTTGCGGCGTTCGTGGAGCGCTGGCGGCCCCGCGTCGACGCCGTGACGCACGCACGCCATCGCCTCATGCTCGACGTGATCCTCGGCGAGTCGCGCGAGCACCAGCGGATCTTCGAGCAGGCGGCCGCGGGGATCGAGGACGTCCTCGGTCGCCGAACCGGCGGCGTGCCGCGGCAGGGCGCCGTCTTGCCCGTGCGCTGGCTGGAGTAGCCCACCCGGCCGATAGCTGGTCGTCGGCAGTCGGTCGTCACCGACTTCACTCGATCTGCAGGGCTTCGATCAAGCCGTTCAGCATCCTGCCTACTTCGGCGACTCGGTTCGCAACCGGTTCGATGCCCTTCTGCGTCGCGAATCCGAGGCGCTATGCCGGCGTCTCGGATGAGATCGGATCGGGCCAGTCGAGATACGCGCGCTCTTCGTGGCGCAGCCGCCGATATCGCGCGAAGGCGTCGCGCGATGTCTCGAGGCCGATGAGCGAGCGCCACGTGGTGCCGCGGAAGGTGTGCGCCAGCATCTCGGGCGCGTGCTGCAACACGAACAGCGGATCGTGCCGAAAGGCCGCCGGCATGTGTCGCACCTTCATCCAGCGCTCGGCTTTCCAGCGCAGGAACTCCACCTCCTCGGGCGACAGGCGCGACGTGCGCGTGACGGCGGTCGTCCCGTCGTACTCCTCCACGCGGCGCGTCACGATGAGGTTCCGCTCCTCGAAGTCGCGCGTCATCGGCGTCCCGGGGTAGGGCGTCGGGTGCTGGATGTACGGCCAGTCGACGAAGCGCCGCGCGAACGCGAGGTTTGCCGCGACCGCTTCGGGGCCGTCGTCGGGATTGCCGACGATGAGGCCGCCGACGACGAACATGCCGTGGCGGTGGAGGACGTCGATGGCGGCCGCGGCCGTGTTGACGCGCGCCTCTCCGCGCCAGCGGCTGTTCTTGGCGCGCGCCTTGAGGAACACGAGATCCTCGTCGAGCACGTTTTCGATGCCGAGGAAGACGTACCGGAAGCCCGCACGGCGCATGAGCGGGGCGAGGGTGGCGCCGTGCGACGCAATCGACGCGGTCATGGCCTGGACCAGGTAGTCGATCGTGTGCAGGCGCGCGTCGATGATGGCCCGGCAGAGCGCCTCGAAGCGCGGCACGTCGAGCGTGATGTTGTCGTCGACGAAGAAGACGGCCCGGGCGCCGCGGGCGCGCGCGTCGGCGATGTCGTCGATCACGCGCGCGATCGGGAACCGATGAAAGTTTCGGCCCCGCATCTCGATGATGGAGCAGAAGCTGCAGTCGAACGTGCAGCCGCGCGACGTCTCCACCACGTCGACGGTGCGCCCGAGCATGGTGTAGCCCCCGAGGACCCGTGCGGCGCGATTCGGCGGGCGGACCTCGCCGCGGTCGAGCGCCGCCGGCCGACGCGGCGGGTTCCGGCGGAATCCGTCGCCGTCGCGATACCACAACCCGGCGATGCCGGAGAGCGGCTGGCGCGTCTCGAGGGCCCGCAGCAGTTCGCGGAACGTGACGTCGCCTTCGCCGCGCACGATCGCGTCGACGCCGAGTGCAGGGTGCGTCCAGGCTTCCGGGGCGAGGCTCGGATCGTAGCCGCCGACCACGATATAGACGTCGGGTTCGAGCGCGCGGACCAGCGCGATGACCCGCCGCGCGGTGCCCCGCTGAAAAGTCATGGCCGAGAGTCCCACGACGTCTGGGCGCATTTCGCGCACCAGGCGCTCGATCGTCGTCCGCACGGAGCGCTGGACGAGCACCAGATCGGCGATCGCGACCGTGTGGTGCGGGTCGACGTTTCCCGCCAGCGAGCTGAGCGCGCCCGTTGGCATGCGGATCGCCACGGTCGGCGTGTGCTCGAAGGAATCTGGCATGGAGAGCAGCAGTACGCGCATCGCGAACGGCGCGGAAATTGTACGTCTTTACGTGGCCAGCGCGAGCACATCCGCCCGATGGAGCGCGCGGCGATCCGTCGCCTGTCCGGATGGTCCATGCAGCGCCGGACTCACACGAGCTCGCGCACCTTGTCCGCCAGCACGGTCAGGGCGATCCTGCTCCGGTTCGGCTGTCCCTTGGCGAGCGACTCGGCGAACTTCGCCGCCTGCTCGACGCTGATCTTCGGCGGCATGGGCGGCTCGAATGGATCGACCACGGCGTCGACGATGACCGGGCGGCACTACTCAACGAGCACGGCGGCCTGCGCACGTTCGTGCTCGTGCTGAGCACGGGAGACGAAGCCATCGCGTCGCGCGCCTCCGTTGCCGCCGAACACGAGCTGCGGGCGACGCAGTTGACGGCCATCGGTGCGTTCGCCCGCGTCGTCGTCGCATACTTCGAGTGGGACACACGGCAGTACCGCCATATCTCTATCGACGAACAGGTCGAAGCGCTGTCGCTCGTCGGCGATATCACTCACGAAAACGGACACCGAAGGTCCACGCCCACGTCGTCGTGGGCAAGCGGGACGCCACGGCGCATGGCGGTCACCTCGTGGAGGGCGTCGTGCGGCCGACGCTCGAGATCGTGATGACGGAAACGCCTGCGCACTGAGGCGGCGATTCGATCCCCAGTCGGGTCTGCCGCTCATCGACCCCGGCGCGTAAGGCACGCCGGCGTCAGCCGACGAACGTCCAGAGGCCGAGGGCGATGAGCGCGAGGCCGGCCAGGCGGGCGCTGTGCGTGCCGAACGGTGCGAGCTTCTCGATCAACACGAAGGCGGTCAGCGCGGCAATGACCCACAGGTTCATCACGCCGCCGGCAAAGAGCAGCAGCATCAGCGCCCAGCAGCACCCGAGGCAGTAGGCGCCGTGGTCGACGCCCATGCGAAACGCGCCGATCGCTCCGGCGCGCCAGCGCTGCATGATGAACGCGAGGGGCGACCGACACGTCCGCAGGCAGGCGGCCTTGAGGGGCGTGAACTGATAGAGGCCCGCCGCCAGCAACAGGAGCCCGCCGATCCACGGGCGCGCCGGCTCCATCATCGGCGTCAGCAGCAGCAGCCGACTCGCGGCCGCCTGGATCGCCGTCACGCCCGCGCTGAAGGCCAGCCACACGAGCACGTAGCCGGTCGCCATCGCGGCGACGCGGATCAGCGCGAGGTTCGGATCGGGGCCGCGGCGCGCGGTGGCGCCGTACAAGAGCAGCATCGGCGAGGCGGACGGGAGCATCATGCCCGCCATCATGACGCCCCACATCGCCCAGATGAGCAGCGCGTACGGCAGGTCCCAGGTGGCGGTCATCATCCATGCCGACGGTCCCGTCATCGTGCCGTACATGTCGCGCGCCATCGGCACGATCCACACCCAGCAGAGCGCGGTCACCCCCAGAATGCCCGCCGCGATCAGGACGCGATCGCGAGTTGTCCCTGTCTCTTCCGGCATGCGACGCGTAATGGTAGCGTAACTCGATGCCCCCGGGCGGCCAGTTTCGCGTCTCGGTCACCAAAGACGACCTCGTCTTCTCGTCGGCGCACTTCATCACCTACGCCGGACACCGCTGCGAGGGGCTGCACGGGCACAACTATCGCGCGCGCGTGACCGTCGACGGCGCCCTCGATGCCGCAGACCGGCTCGTCTTCGATTTCCTCGAGTTGAAGCGCATCATGCGGGTGCTGTGCCGCGACATCGACCATCTGGTCCTGCTGCCCACGCAGAGTCAGCGCATCGCCGTCGTCGAGGACGGCGACGTTGTCCGGGTGTCGGTCGACGGGACGCCGCGGTACGTGTTTCCGCGACGCGACTGCGCGCTGCTGCCGGTGCCGAATACGACGGTCGAGATGCTTGCCGAGCTGCTGGCGACTCGCCTGCGCGCCGAGCTCCAGGCGCTCGGTGTCGGCAGTCTCACCGCCATCGAGATGGAAATCGAGGAGAACGTCGGTCAATCAGCGACCTATCGGATGGAGTTGTAGCATGGTCCCGAAAGAGTCACCCTACTCGGATGCCGACATCGCGAAACGCCTCGGCACGCTCCCGGCCTGGCGCTATGAGGACAACGCGATCCGCCGCGTGTACGAGACCGACGGCTGGCCCGTCACGCTGATGCTCGTGAATGCGCTCGGGTTCGCGGCGGAGGCCGCCGACCACCACCCCGACCTGACCGTGAGCTACCGGCGGGTCGCCGTGGCGCTCTCGACGCACAGCGCGGGCGGCATCACCAGCAAGGATTTCGAGCTGGCGAAGAAATTCGACGAGATCGCGCTGTGGCGCCCGCCGGCGGACGGCGCGCTCACCGGGACGACAGAGACGTTCGTCCGCTGAGAAGCGCCCCGTGGCCTACGGTGTCGACGAGCGCCGCGAAACGGTCCCATATCGAGGCGGTCAGTGACTCGGGCGGCGGCTGCCGGATGACGCGCAGCGCGCCCCGTTTGTCGAGCAGCTCGAAGTCGCACGTCCCGTCGGCCTCGCGCCAGCAGCGGATCGTCACGACCGCATCGCCGACGCGAAGGCCGCGCAGCGTGATGTCGGGCAGCCATTCCGGCAGCGACGGGTCGACGAACAGCAGTTCGTGCGGCGCCAGCGGCAGCAGACCGAGCAGACTCTGGACGATGAGTGGAAACGCCGAGGCGTTCCAGAGCTGCGGCGTATTCGCGCGCGGATAGGCGCCCGGCGTGGCCCGCTGGCTGCGCGCGTGGCCGCCGACGCACTCAGGGATGCGATAGCCCGGATAGAGCCGCGCCAGCTCGAACATCGCCGTCGCGAGGTCGTGAGCCCGCGCGTCGAATCCAAAGCGCCGAAGGCCAAACAGGATCGTCGCCTGCTCCACCGGCCAGACCGAGCCGCGGTGGTAGCTGAGCGGGTCGTAGAACGCGTGGGCGGACGAGAGCGTCCGGATTCCCCATCCGCTGAACATGTCCGGCGCGAAGAGGCGCCCGACCACCGGCGGCAGATGGCCGGCGTCGATGATGCCCGCCGCGAGACAGTGGCCGACGTTCGAGGTCACGGCTCCGACCAGGCGCTTCTCGGGGTCCATCGCCAGCGCGAAGAAGCGTTCCTGCTCCACCCACCAGTCGCGATTGAAGCGCTGCTTCAGATCGGCCGCGGCGGCGAACCAGGCGCGGGCTTCTGTCGTGTCGCCCCGCATCCAGGTGAGGACTCCCATGAGCTGCTGCGCCGCGTACCAGTACCCCTGCAGCTCGCACGTGGCCGTTGGCGCCTGTACCGGCGTGCCATCGTCATAGACGACCGCATCGCCGCTGTCCTTCCACCCCTGGTTTTTCGTGCCGACGGGGGCGCGCGTGATGTATTCGAGATAGCCGTCGCGGTCGGCGTCGCCCCGATCGCGAGCCCAGTCGAGGATGCGGCGCGCCGTGTCCCAGTGGCGATCGAGCCGCCGGTCGCTGCCGGTCCAGGCATACAGATTCGCAAGCGCGATCACGAACATCAGCGGACTCGCGAAATCCGCGTAATAGGCCGAGTAGGGATTGACGCCGAGCCGTGCCAGCGGACCGACGCGGACTTGATAAGGGGATGCGTCCCGGCTCCGCGTCGCGCCACGCGTCGTCGCGGTCGCTCTGCAGCCGGCCGAGGCGCGTCAGCGCGGCGTCGAGCGCCGCGCCCCGATCGACGTACCCCGCCTGCCAGCCGGCCGTGATCGCGTCGCGTCCGAAGAGCGCGGGATAGAGCGGCACACCGGCCTGCAGGGTCAGCCATTCGTCCTCAGGCCCCTCGAACAGCGGGAACGACGAGACGTCGCGGATGTTGGAGGCGAGCACGTCCTCGAACATCCGATTGCCCGGCACGAGGGTCTGCGTAAAGCGCTGGCGCCAGCTCGTGTGCCGCGCGTCCCGTGCCTCGATCTCGTGCGCCGTCCACCCCGGTGAGCCATCGGAGGCGTAAACGACGAACGTCAGGGAGGCCAATGCGGCGGGATCGAGATGCAGCCGCGCGAAGGCACGGCCTTTCGACCGGTCGAAGCCGAATGGAGGCGGCAGCGTGATTCTCGTCCGGTAGTGGAGATCGGGATGGCCGTACCGGAACGTGACGACGCCGGCCTCGGGCTCGACGGCCAGGGGTGCCTGCTGCCGGCGACGATCCTCCTGTGCCTCCTGAAGGTCGGCAAAATCCGCGTCGAGCGAGCACCCCACTTCGAACTCGAGCGCTTCACGCGCGCAGTTCTGCACGGTCAGCGCCAGGTGGAGCCGGTCGAAGCCGACTTCACATCGGAGCCCGAGCGCCAGTGCCCGCTGCGGCAGCCCGCGATCGTCCCTCGGCGCGTCGTCGCCCGACTGGCCGCTTCCACCGCCGCCGTAGCGCGTCACTTCCGGGTGGGCGTAGGTGAAGTACAGGACCGACGGATCGATCGACGCGGCCTCGCAGAGCCACGGCGACACGCCGTCGATGTCGATGCGCCACGTCCGGAGGTGGCGCGCTTCGCGAAAGTAATAGCCCGTCAGCGCCTGGTCGGCGCCGCAGGCGCCGTTCGTGTCGACCACGAGCAGCGACGGCCCCTTCCAGGCGCAGAGAATGTCAGGTCGGACGAGCGCACGAGCCGGATGCACGCGGCTCAGCCGCGGACGCGGCGCGTTGTCAGCGAACTCGGCGCGTCGAGATGTGCGCCTTCATCGACGCCGACCGCCAGACGATCGACGAGCTCGCCGCCGAGCCAGCCCGTGACGAGCGCGAGCGCCAGTCCCGCGAACCCGAGCGTCAGCGGCGCGGCGTCGGGCGTCCGCGGCGCGTCGCCTCGCATCCACCAGCTCAGCGCAAACAGCGCCACCACGAGCAGGTTGCCCGCGCCATGCCACAGCCCGATGCGTTTGGCGCGCGTGCCGCCGGGGATCGCCAGCCAGTCGATCAGACCGAACGGCGCCGCGAGCAGACCCGTGACGACGCCGGCGGCGATCATCCAGTAGGCAATTTCGGCCCAGTAGCCGTTGCCGAGGGCCAGCGTGAGTACGTCGAAAATCACGGCCATGCCGAGCAGCCCGAGTGGGAACACAATGAGCATCGGGTGAATCGGATGGCCGAACAGCTTGGCGCGGCTCTCCATACGCACGTCCTCCACGAGCGACGCGGTGCAAAGCGCGGCCCCGAATTCGCGCCTATTAATTCCTTCCCGAAATCGGCGCGGAGTTTGCTCGTTCCGAGCAGAACCCCGATTCGCGCGGTTCCTGTCTTTCGTTGTTACAACTGGGGACGTTCGCACGAAATGAAACAGTACAGTTCCAAGCTCAGCCGTCCGTCGCGCGGCGAGGTCCAGGCGGGATGAAGGTCCGCCTCACCCGCAAGTTCTCGAATGTGCTCAACGGGATCGATCTATCGCGCTACCAGCAGGGCGACACCCTCGACCTGCCGGGGCGTGACGCCGAGATGCTGATGGCGGAGGGGTGGGCGGAACCGGCCCGCGAATCGATGCGCGACCGCGCTTCGGACGGGCAGAGCAGGAAGCGTCGCAAGAAGCAGCGCTAGAGATGGAGGGGCGACGCATGCGTCGCCCCTGGTGGCTAGTCCCACTCGCGCTCGATGCCATGGCCGCGGGCGACGTCGCCATGGTCGGGCGTGATGAATCCCAGCAGACATCCGGACGAGCCGTCGCGCAGCAGATGGCACCGGACCTTCACCTTGTCGCCGGCCTGCACGTCCTCCTTCTTGACGCCGTTGGCAAAGACGCCTCGGGCGCTGGTCGCCTCGAGCGACCACGTGGTCACTTCGCCTTTCGCATCCTTGACGTCGAGATACACGATCGAGTGCGGCGTCACCAGCACGACCTGCCGGACGATGCCTTCCATCGTCGTCCATTTCGACAGGTCGTAGTTGCCGTGCGAATGGTGGGCCGCGGCGGGAATGGCGAGCGCGAGCGCAGCAGCGGCTGCGCCCAGAAGCTTGAACTGCATCGTCAGAACCTCACTGAACACAGGACCGAACCTGAACACGAACCGGGAACCGAGAACAACACAGAAGTGTGAACGGCCGTCACGGCGCGTAATCTGCGGCCGTCTGGTCGCGCAGCGTGTGCGGCGGCTTCGTCGCAACGGGGAACTGCCACTCCGCGGCGTAGCCCTCCGTGTAGAACGTCTTGTAGCGGATATTCAGCCCCTTCTCGTTGACGAAGCCGAGGTTCTGCATGAACAGAATCGGCTCCGGCATGCGCGGCGGCACCGTCGCCTGATGGATGTAGAGACGGCCGTCGTGCTGGTGAATGACGGCAAACGTCCGCGACTGGTCCGGATTCGTCAGCTGGAGGAGCCGGCCGGCGACGAGCTCCAGGAAGTACCACATGTAGTGCGTGGTCTTCACGCCTTCGCGCTTCATGAGATTCCACGCGGCGTAGTCCATCGCGCCGGCGACGTCGACCCGAAAGTCGTTCTGGCAGGCATCGCCGTCGAATCCGTTCGCCCCGTTGGCGGCCCGGCACTTGGCGACGGCGGCGTTGTGCAGCTTCTCGAGACCGCGGTAATCGACGACGGTCGTGGAGTAGCGGCCCATGGCGTCCTGCGCGCTGTAGACGCGGCCCGGGAGCTGCTGGCGGTACTCGGTGTCGTAGGTCGTCGCCTCGACCTTCGGCGTGCCCGGAAAGGTCGCGCTGAAGCCGTCGTCGGTGCTGACGAAGCGCTCCCACTCCTGGGCGGAAGCCGCGGCGGCCCCGCCCAGCACGGTTACGGCCATGACTGCTGCGATCAGGCGCATGGGTCTCCTCCCGGCCGATACTATAACCGCATATAATGGCCCGCGCAGTGCGAGTCGTGCACCCGCAGCACCCCACGTCACCCGCGGCGTGAGCCCCGCAATTCGACGGAGGCCTTACATGAAGCGAAGCATCACTGGCTGCCTGGTTTTACTGGGCGTCGCGTCCCTGCTGACGGCGTCCGGCCTGGCGCAGGGCACCGGCCAGCGCGCCAAGGCGCAGAACGTGCCCGAAATCCCGTTCGAGTCGGTTCCGAACTTCTTCAAGATGCCGCCGGACGTCTATTTCGGCGAGGCCATGGGGGTGGCGCGGAATTCGAAGGGGAACATCTTCGTCTACCACCGCCGCGACGACACGCGCCTGTTCGAGTTCGACCCGAACGGCACCTTCGTGCGCGAGTGGCTGCCGAACTCGTACGGCCACGAGTTCGCCCACAAGGTGCGCGTGGACAAGGACGACAACGTGTGGGTGGTGGACGAAGGGACCAACATGATCATCAAGATGAGCCCCGAGGGGCGCGTCCTGATGGTCCTCGGCCGCCGGCCTGAAGCCGTGGAGGGCGCGGTCGAGACGCCGCAGGGCGACCCGCCGCCGGACGAGCGGTATCTGTTCGGCCGCCCGACCGATGTCGGCTGGGATCCGCAGGGCAACATCTTCATCTCCGATGGCTACATCAACCACCGGGTCGTCAAGTTCGACAAGAACGGGCGCTTCGTCCGCAAGGTGGGGAGCAACCTGCGGGGGACCGAGCCGTATCAGTTCAACACGCCGCACTCGCTGGCGGTCGACGCCCAGGGGAACGTCTACGTGGCCGACCGCGGGAACGCGCGCATCCAGGTGTTCGACAACAACCTCGTGCTCCGCGCCATCTACGACAACGTCGGCAACCCGTGGGAGGTGTGCATCTCGCCAGGACCGCATCAGTACCTGTTCTCGTCGAACTCGAATCCCGACTCGAACACGCCCGCGAGCTCGTGGGACGTGTCGGGCGAGATCTACAAGATGGAGCTCGACGGCCGCATCGTCGGCAAGTTCGGGCGCGCGGGCAAGGCGATCGGCCAGTTCCAGACGGTGCACGGCATCGACTGCCGCAATCCGGACGAGCTGATCATCTCCGAGATCTCGGCCTGGCGGGTGCAGAAGATCCGCCTCCGTCAGACCACCACGACGTCGAGCCGGTAAGGGAGGGTCCCATGAAACGTCTGCTTCTGGTATCCCTTGCCGCGGCGACCGTCGCGTTCGGGGTCTCGGTCTCGGCGCAGTTGAACTTCCCGGAGATCCCGTACGACGCCGTCGAACCGCTGCAGCTCACGCGCGACGTGTACATCGGGGAGGCGGCCGGGGTCGCCGCCAACTCGAAGGGCGACATCTTCGTCTACACGCGCCTCGGCACGCCGGTCATCACGACCGCCGGCGCCCGGAACGTGTCGCACGGCGGGTCCCGCCTCTTCCAGTTCGACCGGACGGGCAAGTTCGTCCGTGAGATCGGCCAGGGGGCGTACGGCTTCCTGCAGGCGCAGCAGGTGCGCGTCGATCCGCAGGACAACGTCTGGGTCGTCGATCAGATGTCGAATCAGGTGATCAAGTTCGACCCGAACGGCCGCGTGCAGATGATCTTCGGCCGCAAGCCAGAGGCGATGCGCGTGCCCAATCTGCCGCTCAACACGCTGCCCGACACCTACGCACTCGTGCCGAACCGTCCCGCGCCGCCGGCGGCCGGCCGCGGCGCCGGGCCTGGCGCCGGCGCCAACCCGCCGGCAAACGCGCCGCCGCCGGGCGCGGGCCCTCCGGGCGAGAACTTCAATCGTCCAACCGACGTCGCCTGGGACTCCGCCGGGAACATCTACATCACCGACGGGTACGGCAACTCGCGCGTCGCGAAGTACGACCCGAACGGCAAATGGATCAAGAACTGGGGCTCGACGGGCTCCGGCGACGGTCAGTTCCGGGTGGTGAAGGGAATCGTGATCGACGCGCAGAACAACGTCTACGTCGCCGACCGCGACAACAGGCGGATCCAGGTGTTCGACACCGAGGGCAACTTCAGGGCGCAGTACCGGAACGTCGGATCGCCCTGGGCGATCTGCATCACGCCGCCGCCGCGGCAGTTCCTGTACGTGTCGAACTCGAACCCGCCGAACAACCTCGACTACGACGGCGAGATCGTGAAGATGACGCTCGACGGCAGGATCGTCGGGAAGTTCGGCCGCGCCGGGAAGCTCCTGAAGGAGTTCGGCACGGTCAACTCGCTCGACTGCCGGGCCGAGAACGAGCTGCTCGTGGGCGAGCTCGGCAACTGGCGCGTGCAGCGGGTGACGCTGAAGCCCCCCGCCGGCACTCAGTAGATTACCTGCTCTCCGCTCCCCGCCTGCGTATTTGCAGCTGCGGGGAGCGGTTCCCCTCGTGGCACGCGAACTCCATCAACTGGAATCCGGGCGTCGTGGTCCTCCGCAGCGGGAACGTCATCGTCCAGGGCTGGGTATAGACGGCAGGATCGTCGATCCGCGCCTCCCAGAGCAGCGTGTCGCGATCGACCATCGCGATCCGCTCGGTGATCCGCGCGTCGGCTGAATAGAAGTTGCCGACGTTGTCGAGCCACTCGCGGCCGTTCTGGTTGGTCGTCTCGATCACGAGGGTGTTGCCGTCCCAGCGGCCGCGCGAGTCGCCCATCCACGTGCGGATCCGATCGCCGAGATGCGGCCGTCCGTCCATGGCGATCACGCGATACGCATGGTTCTGCTCGTGCAGCGTGAAGATGAACGGGGAGCCTGCCGGTTGGACGAACTGGTAGTCCATCATCCACATCTGGCGCGGCACGCCGCGCAGGAAGCACTGGGCGTTTGGATCGAGAAACTCGATCGACGGCGGATCGAGCGTATTCCGCGCGCGAAGCTGCTGCCTGGCCGCCGCCCACGGCTGGTACGGCACCTGCCCGTCGGGTGGATCGACGATGAGCGTCGGACCGCCCTGATAGGCGAAGCTCTGCTCGTGCGCCTCGATGTTGAACGCCTGCCTGTTTGCATTCCAGTAGCCCTGAAAGTCCGGCCTGCCGTCGGGGGTACGCGGCGGCTCGAAGGCGCGGCTCTTTTCCTTCGCGCACGCGTAGAACGGCACCGGGTCGGCCGGACAGCCCGCGATCGTGCGCGGGGCGCGCTCCTGAGCGAACGCCGGGCCGGACAGTGTGGCCGCGGCGATGAGAACCGTCAGAACCCGCATGGATCCTCCGGTCCGGCAAAGCCGGACACTACGAAAGCGAACGCGCAAGCCGGACACCACGAATCAGCACTACGCATCAGAACGCCATGCGAAAGCCGAGCTGGAACATGCGCGGCTGGTAGGCGACGTTGTCGTTCTGCTCCGGCCGTCCGTAGTTGGCGTTGCTCTCCACGGTCGTGTACATCCCGTAGTTCTCATGATTGAACAGGTTGAAGACCTCGACGATGCCGTCGAGCGCCACGCGGGCGGCGAAGCGGAAGCGCCGCTGCAGCCGCACGTCGACGCGGTGGAGCGGATCGCCGACGAGGCCGTTGCGCGGGACGATCGTGCCGTTCGGCCGCAGCCGTCCGCCCGTGCGGCCCGTCCGCCGGTTGTCGCCCCCATAGTTGGTGGAGTAGCGCATGCCGGAGCCGAAGAAGTACAAGCCGCTCAACTGGAACCCGCCGCCCATGTCCCAGATGCCGTTGAAGACCGCCCGGTGACGCTGGTCGGTGGCCGCCGGGCCGTATTCGCCGCCGAGATCGACCGGCACGGCAAACGTCACCTGCTTCAGTCCGCTCAGCGGCAGCGGGTCGTCGTCATGGAACCAGCCCAGGGTGTACGTTGCCGAGGCCTGCCACCGGTTGCTCATTCGCTTGGTGAGGCCGGTGACGAGGCTGTGGTAGTTCGAGGTGCGATCCATGATCTCCCACTGCACGATGCCCCAGTTGGGGTCGGCGCGACGCGCGATGTCGGTGAACGGATAGTTGACGCCGGTGGCGGGATCGTAGGTGAGGTTGAAGTTCATCACCGGGTTGTGCCCTTGGCCGAAGCGCTCCTTCCGTCCGCCGTTGTAGGCGTAGTCGGCTTCGATGGCCGTGTCGCGGCCGATCTGCCGCTGCAGCCCGATCGACGTCTGGTAGCTGTAGGGAATGTGCGCGAACTCCGGCGGCGGCGCGATCGTGTTGGCGCTCGGCCGCAGGCAGTTCGGCGCGGGGTTGTTCGCGCAGAGCCGCCGCTGCGCCTGCTCGTAGGTCGGGATCGGGCCGTTGAACGGGTTGCTGACGAAGTCGCGGCGCCCGTCGTTGAGCAGCTCCACGTTGACGATGTTCGCGAACGACAGCGTGAACGACGAGATGTTGTTCAGCACCTCGCCGTAGTAGTAGCCGAAACCGCCCCTGACGACGGTCCGGTCGTTCAGGCTGTAGGCGAAGCCGAGGCGCGGGCCGACGTTGTTCGTGTCGTCGGGCCGCCCCGCCTGCAGCCACGGCTCGATCGCCATGTGGTTCGCGAAGACGCCGGTCGCGACGTCGTAGCGAAGCCCGAGGTTCAGCGTGAGCCGCGGATTGACGCGCCAGTCGTCCTGAATCCACGCGGCGCCGACCTTCCGCTTCTGGTTGTAGCGGAACGAGCCGATGCCGATCTGGTACGAGCGGACGATCGGCGCCAGCGCGTCGAGGTTCCACGTCGCCGGATCGTTCCAGACGGGGAAGAGCTGCTCGATGTTGGCCGGCACCGGGCCGCCCTGCGCGTCGATGATGCCCATGCAGTTGCGGCAGTTGAGGAGCGCATGGTCGTAGTAGAGGAGCTCGCCGCCCATGCGGAAGCTATGCGCGCCCGCGTTGTAGCTGAAGTCGTCCCGCACCGAGTAGATGTCGTGCCCGAGTCGCTGCGGCTGGTTGGCGTTGCCGGAGATGGCGAACCCGCGGAAGGTGATGCGGGGCGACCCGGTCGTGATGCCCTGCTCGCGCGCCGGGTGCGCCGCCCACGTCGTGTAGTTGGTGTTCGTGTAGTAGAGGTTGTGCCAGCCGCCGCGGATCTCGTTGACGGCGCGGCTGCCGATCACATTGGTGATGGTCGAGAAGGCTTCGGTCATGCGCGTGACGTTGAGCGCCGTCGACGCCGGATGGTTCGTCGCGCCGCCCGCCATGTCGTACGGCGTGTCCTCGTTGAACTTGTTGGCCCGTACCATCCAGCGGGTCCCGGGCGAGAGCTGGTAGTCGACGCGCGCGCCGCCGAGATCGACGCGGCGCGTGCCCGTGAGGTCGAAGTTGAAGCCCGGGTAGGGCGTGTTGAACGCACCGGTACGCGGCTCCCGCTCGTACTCGTAGTTGGTGAAGAAGTGCAGCCGGTCGCGGACGATCGGACCGCCGAACGTGGCGCTCACCTGCTGGTTCGAATAGGGGAGCACTTCGTCTTCGATGAAGTCCGCCGCGTTCATCGCATCGTCGCGGAAGTAACCCGAGATGGTGCCCGCGGGGGTGTTCGTGCCCGACTTGGTGACCGCGTTCACCTGCACGCCGCTCGAGCGCCCCTGCGTCGCGTCGAAGCGGCTGGCGATGAATTGGAACTCGGCGACCGCGTCGCGGCTGATGCGCGGCTGGCGCGTGGTCGGCACGAGGTTGCTCGTCACCTGCTGGCCGTCGACGTTGATCTGGAAGTCGCGGCGGCTCGTGCCGGCGACGGGACCCGTCTCGGCCGATTCGTTGGTGCGCGCGCCGGGCGCGAGCGTCGCCAGGTCGAGCCAGTTGCGGCCGTTGACCGGCAGCTCCTGCATCTGCAGCGGGTCGACGTTGCCGCCCAGGTTCGACTGCGTCACTTCGATGAGCGGCGCTTCGCTCGTGACGGTGACCGTCTCCTGCACCGCCGACGGCGACAGCTGGAAGTCGATCACCGCCGTCTGACCGACGAGCAGCTGCACGCGGCGGACGCTCGAGCCGAAGCCGGGGAGCGCCGCCGTCACGGTCAGCTCGCCGATGCGGACCGGGAAGCGGAAGGCGCCGCGCTCGTCGGCCACCGCCTCGAACGTGTTGCCGGTCGCGTCGTGCACGGCGGTGATCACCGTGCCGGGCAGCACGCCGCCCGTGCTGTCTGCGACGGTGCCGCTGATGACGGCTTCCTGCGCGAGCGCTGCGAGGGGCAGCGCGAGAACGGCCAACGCGGACACGATGCCCGTGCGTACTCGCGTCATCAGTCTCCTCCGGGAAGAACGATCAGTTGGTGGTTGGCTCGAGTGCGTGGCACTCGTAGTCGAGGAGCTGGAAGTTCGGCTCCTTGCGGCGGTACAGCACCAGGTTCATCTTCCACGGCCGGCTGAAGACCTTCGGGTCCTCGATCGTCGCCTCGTACCGCAGATGGTCGGGATCGATGAACGAATAGCGCTCCGTGACGCGCAGCGCCTCGCTGTGGTGGTTGCCCGCCCGGTCGAACCACGTCTGGTCGTTGAAGTGCATCACATCGACCACGAGCGTGTCGCCATCCCAGCGCCCGCGCGAGTCGCCCATCCACCATTCGATCGGGCCTTCGAGGTGCTTGGAGTTCATGTGAACCTCCCGCACCGCGTGGACGTACTCGTACAGGATGCCGATCTTCTGCGGCGTCTGGAAGATCTGGAAGGGAAACGGCATGTAGGTGATGCGCGGCACCCCCGGCAGGAAGCACTTGACCACCGGATCGTCGGTGTGGCGGTTCGCGTAGTTCTGCTTTTTCTTTTCGAGTGCGGCGGGCAGATACGGAATCTCGTTGCCTTCGACGATCCCCTGGCCGGCGGGCACGCCCTTCTCGGCGGAATGGTCCTGGATGTCGAGCCAGGCGCTCGTGTGCATCACCTGCCAGAAGCCGGACAGATCCGGGCGCCCGTCGGGCGCTCGGGGGATCGCGCGGGCCTGTTGCGCGCCCGACGGCATCGCCGCCAGGCACACAACAGCCGTCAGGGCAAGAACGACCCCGCGCGCGCCCACGTTACTGCGGGGCGCCGGGTGTCTCGGACGCGCCGAGGAAGAAGTTGCGGCCGTCCTTGAACGTTACGGTCTGGCCGTTGGCCGTCGGCGTGCCGTTCTTGGCGCGGAACCCCTTGACGACGACTTCGGAGCCGATCGGGAAGTCGGTCTTCCGCAGCCCGCGGCGCAGCAGCGCGTTCGGCGCCCCCGCCTCGATGGCCCAGTTGACGACCTTGCCGCTCTGATCCTTGACGTCGATGTAGATCCAGCCGTGCGGGTTGACCCATTCCATCTTCGTCAGCGTGCCCGTCAGCGTGATCGGCTGGTTCGCGTCGAATTCGGCCGCGAAAGAGTGGTGCGCCAGCGCGGTCGCCGCAGACAGCGTCAGACCGACACAGAAAATGGTAACCGCCAGAATCGCTCGCATCGGACTCCTCCTTCAGACCGTCTTATCCAACCGCCGGGTATCCGGGCAACGGCCGAATTGTAACCCCACAGCGCCCTCCAAGGCGACTATTTCGAGAGGGTCACCGGAACCGCCAGGGGGCGCCAAAGTAGAACCGGGCGCCCTGTTCCCGGATCCGCCCCAGAGAGCGTTCCCCCTCCCGACATGATTCTTCGATGAGCTCGAATCCCGGTTCAGTCTCGCGGATGAGCGCCCAGGCCACCTTCCACGGCCGCGTATAGACCGTCGGATCCTCGAGGGTCGCCTCATAGTGAATCGTATTCGGATCCACCATCGTCAGCCGCTCGGTAATCCGGGCGGTGTTCGTATAGAAGTCGCCCGCGTCGTCGATCCACGTATAGCCGTTGAAATTCGTCGACTCGATGACCAGGGTATTGCCCTCCCAACGGCCGCGGGAGAGCCCATTCCAGGTTTGCACGTCGCTGCCAACGGCCGGCCGCTGGCCCATCGCAATCACGCGGAACTGATGGTGATCGTCGTGCAGCCACAGGACGTGATCGTCAGTGGGCGGCTGCAGGATCTGGCTCGCGTCCTGGAGCGCCAGCCGCGGGACGCCGCCGCTCGAGCACGTCGTACGCGGATCGATGTACTGCTTGAAGTTCACCCCTCTCCTCCCGATCGCCGCGGCCCAGGCCTGGTAGGGAATCTTGCGATCTGCCGGCTCGACGATCTCCGGCGCCGAGGGCTCCCACGCCTGGAACACGTCCGTCGCGAGCGGATCATTGACGGGTACGCCCTCGACCGACCACGCCTGGGTGAGACGGCTGCGCCAGTATCCCTGCAGGTTCGGCCTGCCGGACGGCGTACGCGGCGGCGTGAACGTCCTGGCTTTCTGCAGCGCGCACGTGTGGAACGCCAGATTCTCAGCCGGACACCCGGCAATGTTTGCGGGTCGTGGCGGCACGTCGGTCGTCGGGTTGACGTCGCCCTGAGCGGCCGCAGGCCGCGGGCCGACGGCGAGCGCTGCAAGCAACGTGACGACTGTCAGCACAATTTGATGCATCACGTTCTTCCTCCGTCAACGAAACCGCCAGGGGATCCCGTAATAGAGCTTGAAGCCCTGCTCCCTGATGGCCGGCAGGTTGCGGTCCCCTTCACGGCACGACTCTTCGAACAGGGCGTACCCCCCGGGCGTCGTGTCGCGGATGAGCGCCCACGCGACCGTCCACGGTCGCGTGTAGACCGTCGGGTCCTCGATCGTCGCCTGGTAGTGAATCGTATCGCGGTCCACCATCGTCAGACGCTCGGTCGCGCGCGCGGTGTCGGTGTAGAAGTTGCCGGAATCGTCGATCCAGACGAAGCCATTGAAATTGGCGGTCTCGATGACGAGCGTGTGACCCTCCCAGCGGCCGCGCGACACCCCGTTCCATGTCTTGACGTCCTTTCCGGGGAGCGGCCGGTTGTCCATCGCAATGACGCGAACTTGATGGTGATCCTCGTGGAGCCACAGTACGTGGTCGTCGGTCGGCGGCTGCAGGATCTGACTGGGGTCCTGCAGCGCGAGGCGCGGGACGCCGCCCGTGGAGCACGTCGTCCGAGGGTCGACGTACTCGCGGAAGTTCACTCCTTCGCGTCCGATGCGGGCCGCCCAGGGTTGATACGGAATCTTGCGATCGCCGTCGATGATCTCCGGCGGTGCGACCTCCCACGGCTGGACCGGATCCTTGGCGAACCGATGATTGGCGGGCACGCCTTCCACGGAGAAGGACTGCGTCAGCCGGCTGCGCCAGTACCCCTGCAGGTCGGGCCTGCCCGACGGCGTGCGCGGCGGCGTGAACGCCTTAGCCTTCTGCAGCGCGCAGGTGTGCCACGCCAGGTTCTCGGTCGGGCATCCGGCGATCACGGGCGGCCGCTCCGGCGTCTGCGCGGACGCCGCCCCTGCGAGGACGACGCCGAGGCCCAGCGCGGCGGCGGCCCGAATCAATTCGTCTTCCTCCGTTCGCGCTCGGCCTGTTCCTCGTCCATGAGCAGCGCAGGCACGTAGTCGAGCAGCCGGACGTTCGGCTCCTTGCGGCGGTAGAGCATCAGGCTCATCTTCCACGGCCGGGTGAAGACCTTCGGGTCCTCGACGGTGACCTCGTAGTTGATGTGGTCCGGGCCGGTCATCGTGTACCGCTCGACCAGGTGCAGCGCCTCGCTGTGGAAGTTGCCGGCGCGGTCGAGCCACGTCTGATCCGTGAAGTGGACGACGTCGACGACGAGCGTGTCGCCGTCCCACTTGCCGCGCGAGTCTCCCAGCCACCACTCGATCGGTCCGCGCGGATGCGGCGTGCCGTTGGTGTAGACGATGCGCACACCCTGTGTGTACTCGAACGTCATCGCCACGTGCGTCGGCGTCTGGAAGATCTGAAACGGGAACGGCATGTACATGATGCGCGGCACGCCGGGCAGGTACCCCTTGGTATCCGGATCCGCCGTCGCGCGGTTCGCGAAGTTCTCCTGCTTGCGCTTGAGCGCCCACGGCTGATACGGAATCTCGTTCCCCTCCACGACGCCCTGCCCGGCGGGCACGCCGAGGCGCGGCGAGTGATCCTGAATGTCCCAGGCGGCGGGGGTCAGCACCTGCCAGATGCCCTGCAGGTTCGGCTTGCCGTCGGGCATGCGCGGGATCGGTGACGTCTGCGCGGTGGCCGCGGGTGCGAGCGTCACCAGCGCGGCGAACACGATCGAGGCGGACAACGTGTCTCGCATTGCACGGACCTCCGTGGGTGGAGCAGATAGTAACTCTTTTTGCAGTAACTCTTTTTGCACTTGACTCGACGGCCGCCGGATCCCTAGGATCCGGGCCACTATATATGTGATTCGGCGAACTCATACGTAACCGTCGGCGGCGGCTCTCCTAACGGCGTTCGTCTCTGCCAGCCAACCCCGAGGAGGTTCCATGCGTCGTCGTGTATTGACCCTGGTTGTTGTGTGCGTGCTCGCATCCGCGTCTGTCTTCGGACAGGGCGCGGTGTCCGAGATGAACGGGACCGTCGTCGACCAGTCCGGCGGCGTGCTTCCGGGCGTCACGGTCACGATTACCGACGAGGCGACCGGCCTCATGCGAACGACGGTGAGCAACGAGAACGGGCGCTTTGTGATTCCGGCCGTCACCCCTGGGCGCTACACCATCGCCGCCGAACTGACCGGCTTCCAGATGCAGCGGCGGACCGGCGTCACGGTCCTCGTGGGGCAGGCGGTCACCCTCAACTTCTCGCTCGCGATCGGCGGCCTGACCGATCAGGTGACGGTGACGGGAGAGGCACCGCTCATCGAAGTCACGCAGACGCAGATTGGCTCCAACATCACGGCCCAGCAGATCGAGGATCTGCCGACGCAGGGCCGCCAGCAGTACGCGCTGCTGCAGCTCGTGCCGGGCCTGACGCCGAACCTCGGGCCGGGGGCATTCGAAGGCGCGCAGTACAGCGCCAACGGGCGCAACACCGGCAGCAACCTCTTTCTGGTCGACGGCATGTACAACGTCGACGATCGCACGCTGAGCGGCTCCGGATCGCAGACGCGCATGACGATCGACACGACGGCGGAGTTCCAGGTGCTGACGCACGAGTACGGCGCGGAATACGGCGGCTCCACCGGCGTCGTGGTGAACTCGATCACCAAGAGCGGCACGAATCAGTTCCACGGCCGGGCCGCCTACTACCTGCAGGACAGCAGCCTCGATGCGGTCAATCACTTCGTAAAGCGGGAGGGGCTCGACAATCCGGACAGCGGCGTCAGGACGGCGCTCGCGCAGGTGGGCGGCCCGATTCTCCGGAACAAGGCCTTCTTCTTCTTCAACATCGAGCGACTGCGAATCGAACAGGCGGCCCAGCTCCAGTATCCGCCGTCAGCGGCGCCGCTCGCCACGTCGTACTCGGTGGCGCTGCCGATCAAGTCGACGAACATCTTTTCGCGCTTCGACTATCAGCTGAACGGATCGCACGGCTTCAACTTCCGCGCGCTGTTCGACCCGAACGCGGTAGACGGCCAGGACCACGTGCTCGAGAAGCGGACCTTTTCTGCCATGCGGATCGAGCGCGCCCCGAAGCCCGGCGAGGTCTTCCTGAGCGGCCAGTGGCTCGCGGTGTTCGGCGCGCGCGTCGTCAACGAGATGCGCGTCTCCTATCTCACCGAGCAGCTCCACATCGGCGACCAGCGGCTCTTCGACACCGGCGGCGGGAAACTGTGGGAGCTGCAGGGCAAGGGCCGAGGGTCGCTGGTGGGCCTCGGGGGAGCGGACCATCTCGACTTCGGCTCGGGCCAGCTGCACCCGGACTACTGGGCGGGTGTGCACGAAAGTCCGAGCGGCGCCGCGGTGACCTCGCCAGTGTTCAACAACCAGCTGACGTTCACGCCGCGGAATCACACGCTGAAGTTCGGCTTCGGCGTCAGCTCCAACGGCGGGACCCACCTGGCGGGCGGCGCGAACTACTTCGGCCTGTTCGAATTCCTCGACAACCGGCCGTTCAATCCGGCGGACGCCACCACCTACCCGAGCCGGTTCCGCATCGGCCTCGGTGAGCTGTTCTATCCGATGGACGACTGGCGGACGAACTTCTTCGTCGCCGACAAGTGGCAGGCCACCGGTAAGCTGACGCTCAGCCTCGGCGTTCGGTACGACTACCAGCACATGATCCCGCAGACGAAGGACGCCTTCGCGCCCAGGGTCGGCGTGGCATACGCGCTGGACGACCGCACCGTCATCCGCGCGGGCGGCGGGAAGTTCTACGAGTATCAGGCGACGGCCGTCGCCTCCAACCTCCTCCGGAACGCGGTGATCTCGCCGGCGTTTCAGTTCGATACCGGTGAGGACAACGCCTCGCTGCGCGGCGCGCTGCCGGCCCATCCGTGCCTGCGGCCCGACGGCCGTGACGGCTTGGCGGTCATCAGCGCCGCGTGCCGGGCGCAGCTCGTCGACGTTCGCAACCGCGTGGCGGCTGGCGACTTCGTCAATACGGAACCGGTGGTCGACGGCGACCGACGCATGGGGTACTTGATCGGCTTCAGCGCGGGCGTACAGCGCGAGGTGCTGCCGGGCGTCGCGCTCACCGTGGACTACGTGGGCAACCGCGGCTACGACCAGACGGCGCGGATCGACATCAACGAGCCGCAGCTGCTCGCCAACGGGCGGTTCGGCCGCCCCGGCCCCGCGGGATTCGACCCCAACGGGACGCTGATTCCGCCGCAGGCGCGCGCCGCGAGCTTCCAGCGCGTGCTGCAGTATCAGACGCGGTCGGAGTTCGACAGCGATTACGACGCGCTCGAGATCAGCGCCGTGCGTCGCATGGCCAACCGCTGGTCGGGACGGATGGCGTATACCCTGTCGCGCGCGCGCGACGTCAACGCCGGCGCGTTCGCCGGCGGCAACATCGTCGAGAAGCGCGTCAACGACGATCTCAACCCGCGCCTCGACTACGGTCTGGCGAACCACGATAACCGGCACGCGTTCTCGAGCGGCGCCAACTGGGACGCGTGGCGCGGCCTCGGCGTCGGGGCGACGTTCCGCTACTACTCGGGGAACCCGGTGAACGAGACCGTCGGCCGCGACGTCAACGGCGATCGCGACAACTTCGATCGGCCGGTGCGCGGCCGCGACGACGCGACGCTCCCCATCCGATCGGATGTCGACGCCAACGGCCTCGCCATCCGCAACGGGATCCCGGGGAGCAACAAAGTGCTGCTCGACGTGCGCCTGCAGTACGTCCACCGGCTGGGCGGCGAGCGGACGATGGGCTTCTATTGGGAGATCTACAACGCGCTCGACCGCGTCAACTTCGGCAATCCCGTCGGAAATCGCCGGTCGGCGTTCTTCCTGCAGACCGTCGACGCCGACCTGCCGCGCACGATGCAGCTCGGCTGGCGCTACACGTTCTGAAACCTGGTCGGTAGCCGGTAGCTGGTAGCAAGAAGCTACCGGTTACCGGCTGCCACTCCTACAGTCCGCACTCACTACCGTCCCCACCCGCTTGACCCGGGTGCGCCTGCGCGCCTAGGATTGCCCCCCACGTAATTCGGCGTCGAATCCCGGCGGCTTCATACTCGCGCGTTGGCGGCTCTCTTAACCCAGGAGGCCGACATGCTTCGTGGTGTGCTGTGCGTCGTCGCCGTCGTCGTGACCCTCGCCTCTGCAGCCCCTGTGTTCGGTCAGGGAGCCGTCGCCGAAATCAACGGGAGCGCCGTGGACCAGACCGGTGCCGCGCTGCCCGGCGCCACTATCACGATTACCGAAGAGTCGACGGGTGTGACGCGAACCACCGTTGCCAACGACAGCGGCCGGTTCGTCATTCCGGCTGTGACGCCCGGCCGCTACACGATCAGAGCGGAGCTGTCCGGCTTCCAGACTCAGAGCCGCACGGGCGTCACGATCCTCGTCGGCCAGGCGGTGACGCTCACCTTCACGCTCCCGATCGGCGCGCTGACCGACGTGGTGACGGTGACCGGTGAGGCGCCGCTCATCGAAGTCACCCAGACGCAGATCGGGGCCAACATCACGGCGCAGGCCATCGACGAGCTGCCGACCCAGGGCCGCCAGCAGTACGCGCTCCTGGCGCTCGTGCCCGGCATGACGCCGGCCCTCGGCCCCGGCGCCTTCGAGGGATCGCAGTACACGGCCAACGGCCGCAACACGGGCAGCAACCTGTTCCTCGTCGACGGCATGTACAACGTGGACGATCGCACGTTGAGCGGATCCGGTTCGCAGACCCGCATGACGATCGATACCACCGCGGAGTACCAGGTGCTGACGCACGAGTACGGCGCGGAGTACGGCGGCTCGACCGGCGTCGTGGTGAACGCGATCACGAAGAGCGGCACCAATGCGTTTCACGGCCGCGCCGCGTACTATCTGCAGGACAGCGCGCTCGACGCGACCAACTACTTCCTGAAGCAGGAAGGCATCGAGAAGCAGGAGAGCGGCGTCAAGACCGGGCTCGGGCAGATTGGCGGCCCGATTCTCCGCAACAAGGCGTTCTTCTTCTTCAACCTCGAGCGGCTGCTCCTGGAGGAAGCGGCCAACCTGAACTTCCCCGCGGAGGCGGCGCCACTGGCTCGGTCCTACACCGTCGCGCTGCCGATCAAGTCGACGAACATCTTTCAGCGCGTCGATTACCAGCTGAACGAGTCGCACAGCTTCAACTTCCGCGCGATGTTCGATCCGAACGCCGTGGACGGCCAGGATCACCAGGACGAGAAGCGCACCGTGTCCGCCATGCGGATCGAGCGCGCGCCGAAGCCAGGCGAGATGTTTCTGAGCGCCCAGTGGCTGAGCGTGCTCGGCAACCGCATGGTGAACGAGATGCGGTTCTCCGTCGTCGACGAGAAGCTGCATGTCGGCGATCAGCAGCTCTTCGACACGGGCGGCGGCAAGATCTGGGACTTCGCACGAAGTGAGTTCATCGGCCTCGGCGGCCGCGATCAACTCGACTTCGGATCGGCGCAGCTGCACCCGGACTACCAGGCCGGTCCGCACGAGAGCCCGAGCGGCGCCGCGGTGACCACGCCCTCGTTCACCAACCAGTTCACCTTCACGCCGCGCAGTCACACGCTGAAGTTCGGCTTCGGCGCGAGCAAGAACGGCGGTACCAACGTGGTGGGCGGGCAATACTTCGGCATCTTCGAGTTCCCCGGCAATCGTCCCTTCGACCCGGCGAACCTCGCCACCTATCCGGACCGGTTTCGTATTCGCATGGGAAATCTCTTCTACGACATGGACGATTGGCGCACGAACTTCTTCGTCGCGGACAAGTGGCAGGCGACGGGCAAGCTGACGGTCAATGTCGGCGTCCGCTACGACTACCAGCACATGATTCCGCAAACGAAGGACGCGTTCGCGCCGCGGTTCGGCGTGGCGTACGCCCTGGACGACAGGACCGTCATCCGTGCCGGCGCCGGAAAGTTCTACGAGTACCAGGCGACCGCCGTGGCGTCGAACCTGCTGCTCAACGCCGTCGTCTCGCCGACGTTCCAGTTCGACACCGGGCAGGACACCTCCGCGTCGCGCGGCGTAATCCCCGCGAACCCCTGCCTGCGGCCCGACGGTCGCGATGGGATGGCCGTGATCAGCACCGCGTGCCGCGCCCAGCTCCTCCAGATCCGGAACGGATTGGCGACGGGCACCTTCATCAACACCGAGCCGGTGCTCGACGGCAACCGCCAGATGGGGTATCTCATCGGCTTCAGCGCCGGTATTCAGCGCGAGGTGCTGCCGGGGATCGGCGTCACGGTCGATTACGTCGGCAACCGCGGTCGCGACCAGACGGCGCGCATCGATATCAACGAGCCGCGGCTCCTGGCGGACGGCCGGATCGGCCGGCCCGGGCCGTCCGTGTTCGATCCGGACGGAAAACTGATTCCGCCGCAGGCGCGCAGCGCGAACTTCCAGCGCGTGCTGCAGTACCAGACGCGGCCGGATTTCAATACCACCTACGATGCGCTCGAGATCAGTGTCGTGCGCCGGCTGGCCAATCGGTGGTCGGGGCGGATGGCGTACACCCTGTCCAAAGCGTACGACGTCAACGCCGGCGTCTTCGGCGGCGCGAACATCGTCGAGAAGCGGGTGAACGACGACCTCAACCCGCGACAAGATTACGGCCTCGCCAACCATGACAACCGCCACGCGTTCACGAGTGCCGCCAACTGGGACGCCTGGCGCGGGCTCGGTGCCGGGTTCACCTTCCGGTACTACTCCGGCAATCCGGTGAACGAGCTGATCGGGCGCGACGTCAACGGCGACCGTGACAACACCGACCGGCCGGTCCGCGGCCGCGACGACGCGACGCTGCCGATCGCTTCGCCGCTCGATTCCACCGGAACGGCGATCCGGAACGGGATCAAAGGCGCCAACAAGATGCTCCTCGATCTGAGGCTTCAGTACGTCTACCGGATGGCCGGCCAGCAGACGATGGGCTTCTACTGGGAGATCTACAACGCGCTGAATCGGGTCAATTACGGCAACCCGGAAGGGAACCGTCGATCCGCGTTCTTCCTGCAGGCGATCACCGCCGACCTGCCGCGCACGATGCAGCTCGGCTGGCGGTACACGTTCTGAAACCTGGCCGGTAGCCGGTAGCAAGTAGCACGTAACAAGCAAGTACGTAGGCCGGGTTCCGCGGCACAGGCGCGCACGCGTGCTGCGGACCCGGCGCTGGTCCCGTCCTCCTGCACACTCTTGTCCTGTCTTGACCCTACATCGTTTGATTCGCCTTGACGCGGCGGGTATCCCTTCCTAGGATGGCGCCCATGTCATAACCCTCGCCCAGGTCGGCTCGCGCCCTGGTCTTCATCCCGGCGGTCCAGCTCTCGTTCCTCAAGGAGGCGGACATGCTACGTCGGTTCAGGTGCGTCGGCGTCGTCGTCGTGCTCGCTGCCTGGTGTGACGGTCACCGCCGTCAGTCCCGCTTTGCAGGTGCCGGAGGTCACCGCCGTGACCAACGAGGTTGGCGAGTACCGTCTGGCGCCCCTGCCGATTGGCACGTACGCTGTCAGCTTCGAGTTACCCGGATTCCAGGGGGTCCGGCGCCAGGACATTCGCCTGGCGGTCGGCTTCACTGCGCGAATCGACGTGCAGCTGACCGTGGCGGCGGTCGGCGAATCGGTGACGGTGTCCGGAGCGGCGCCGATCGTCGACGTCACGACGACCTCCGGAAGCACGATGCTGACGAACGAGCAGTTGCAGCTCTCGGCCACGTCCCGGAACAGCGTGATGAGCGTCCTGACGATGGCCCCTGGCGTCCGCACCTTCGTCGATGTCGGTGGGGGCCAGCAGATGCTCGAGAACCCGACGCCGCGCGCGTATGGAATTGGGGGCGCCGGCTCGCAGTGGTACACGGTCGATGGCGTGCAGAATTTCCGGCTCGGCTCGACCTTCTGGGACTATCAGGCGTTCGACGAGGTGCGCGTGCAGAGCACCGGCGCGGATGCGGAACGGCCGACGCGCGGTGTGCAGGTGACCGCCGTCGTCAAGTCCGGCGGCAACGAGTTCCACGGCGGCGGGCTCTGGGCCGGGACGAACAGCAGCTTTCAGAGCAACAACATCGACGACGCGCTGAAGGCGAAGGGCATCGAGTCGGGTGACGCGCTCGACGGCCAGTACGATGTCAGCGGCGAGCTCGGCGGACGCATCATCCGGAACCGGCTGTGGTTCTATAGCGCGGTTCGCAAGCGCCGTGCGGCCTATGACGTCCTGAACAATTTTCAGCCCGACGGATCGCCCGGCCAGACGATCAACGATCAGCGCATCTTCACCAACAAGCTCTCGTTCCAGGCGACGCCGTCCCAGCGGTACATCTTCATGAACATGTGGGAGCACGGCGACGAGCAAAAGGGCCTGAGCGAGCTCGTCAGCTACGAGGCGAGAGAATTCAAGACGAACGACCGTCCCAACACCAAGGGCGAGTGGGAGTGGGTGCCAAGCGGCTCACTCATCGCGAACCTCCAGTTCGGCCACAGCCGCCAGGATGGGACGTCGCCGTTTCTCAATAGTCCACAGCTCATCGGACGCAGCGACCTCGACACCGAGCTGGTGACGGGCGATAACGTCGTGTCGGGCGAGACAAGCTATGCGGGCGCCTATCACACCACCGGCAGTCTCACGTACTACAAGGCCAACTGGGCTGGTGGGAACCACGAATTCAAGACCGGCTTTGACTACGGCGACATTGGTCACGAAGTCTGGGGCCTGACGCCCAAGCAGTACAACTACCATCTCCGTTATGAGAGCGGTGTCCCCCATTCGGTGGCGTTCTTCAATGCGCCGATCAGGCCGCACCAGGACCTCTCCATCCTCGGCGCCTACGTGCGGGACAACTGGACGATGGGACGGGTCACGCTGAACCTCGGGTTCCGCGTTGGGCACGAGACGGTGACGATCCCACAGGGCTGCCGGGCAGCGGCGTCGGCTCCGGCCGACGTCATCTTCCCGGCGCGCTGCTTCGACGAGGTGCGTCTTCCCGCGTGGAATTACATTGTCCCGCGCCTGTCGGCCGCCTACGACATCACGGGCGATGGCAAGACCGTGGTGAAAGGCGGGTTCGGACGCTTCGGCTACATACGGGAGATCACCATCGGGAGGCGGTACGACCCGAACGCCATTCAGTACGCCGTTTTCAACTGGCGCGATCTGAACAGGAACAACGCGTGGGATCCGGGTGAAACGAACCTCGATGTGAACGGGCCGGACTTCATCGAGACGACCGGACACGAGTTCGATGCCGTCGCACCGCGATTCGTACCGAATCCCGATGAGAAGCAGGTCAAGTACGACGAGTGGTCGGTGAACCTTGAGCGCGAGCTGATAGCGAACTTCGGCCTTCGGGTGACCGGCATCTACACGCGGACGATCAATGTGCAGGGACAGTTGAACAGGTTCCGACCCTTCGAGGCGTACAACATCCCGGTGACGAATCGCGACCCGGGTCCCGATGGCCGGCTGGGGACGGCCGACGACGGCGGGCTGGTGACGTACTGGGAGTATTCGACCGCGTTGCAGGGCTCGCGGTTCGAGGAGTTCACACCCGTCACGTGGCCGGGCAATGCGGCCGATCAGAGCTTCAAGACGATCGAGGTCGCAACCGTCAAGCGGCTCTCGAACCGGTGGCAGATGGTCGCGTCGTACTCGGCGACGAAGAAGAACTGGCCGATTGGCGCGGCGGGTCTGGCGCGTGGCACCGGCTTCGGCACCTCGAGCCCGACGTTTTCCGCGGCAGGCGACAACGCTGGGTACCTGACGCCGAACGCGTTGATTAACACCTCCGACAGGACATGGGAGTGGGATGGCAAGATTGCCGCCGCATACATCCTGCCGTACGAGGTCCTCGTCTCGGGGAACTATCACCACACTAGCGGCGATGCCTTCGCGCGGCAGGTCCGCTTCACTGGTGGACGGACCATTCCGACGATCGTCCTGAACGTGGAGCCGATCGGCACGCACCGTCGGCCGAACATCAACCTCGTGAATTTCCGGATCGAGAAGCGCTTCACGCTGCCGCGCGCGCAGATCGCGACGGTGACGCTGAATCTGTACAACGCGCTGAACGCCAACACAGTGACCGGGCTGCAGAACCGCTCTGGTCCGCGGTTCCTGGACCCGCTGGCAATCCTGCCGCCGCGGTTGGCTGAAATCGGACTCTCGTACCGCTTCTGAGTCCCTCCCGCCGGCCGACCCCGCCCGGGGGGTCGGCCGGCACGTTCTGCCTGTTTTGTCTTGACCGCGATGCGCGGTCACACCTACGATGGCCGCCGATTCGCTCGCGGCGGCTTCATACCTTCGTCGGCGGCCCTCTTAACCTAGGAGGCCGACCATGGTGCGCCGTTCGTTGTGCGTCCTCGCGGCGTTGTTCCTCTCGGTCGTTTCCGCACTCGGGCAATTCGCCACTGCCGAATTCAACGGCAGCGTCCTCGATCAGTCGGGCGCCGTGCTTCCGGGCGCCACGATCACCGTGACGGAAGAATCGACGGGGCTGGTACGGTCGGCCGTGACCAGCGATGCGGGTCGGTTCGTCCTCCCGGCCATCCAGCCCGGTCGCTACACCGTCAGAGCCGAACTCCCCGGCTTTCAGACCCAGACGCGGACCGGAATCACGATCGTCATCGGTCAGGCCGTGACGCTGAACTTCTCATTGCCGATCGGAACGCTGCAGGACTCGGTGACGGTGACGGGGCAGCCGCCGCTCGTCGAGGTCACGCAGACGACGCTCGGCAGCAGCCTGACGCGGGACGACATCGAACGCCTGCCGACGCAAGGACGCGAGATGCTGTCGCTGATGCAGATGGTGCCGGGGCTGACGCCGCAGCTCGACGCCGGCAACTTCGAGGGCACCACGTACAGCGCGAACGGCCGCGAGAGCCAGAGCAATCTGTTCCTGGTCGACGGCATTCACAACAAAGACGATCGCGGTGGCGCGTTCACCCAGGTGACGATGACGATCGACGCCTTCGCCGAGTACAACGTCATGACGCACGACTACGGGGCGGAGTACGGCGGCGCCTCCGGGGTCATCGTCAACGCGGTCACCAAGAGCGGCACCAACGAGTTCCGCGGGAGCGGCTACTACTACGGCCAGGACGACCGCTTCAACAGCACCAACTACTTCACGAAAAAGGAAGGCCGCGAGAAGCCGGAGAGCGGCAACGACATCATCGGGGCGAGCATCGGCGGCCCGATCCTCCGGAACCGGGCGTTCTTTTTCTTCAACACCGAGAAGCAATGGCTGCAGGACGCGCTCGACCTGAAGTTCCCGGCGGAGGCGGCGCCGCTCGCCGTATCCTTCAGCGACGTCTATGACGTCGAGCTGACCAAGTACTTCGGACGCCTCGATTACCAGGTCACCTCGAACAATCGCGTCGGCTTCCGGACGATCTGGAACCCCAACACCGGGATTGGCGAGATTGCCGAGTCCGAGGGAAGCCTGCGCGAGAACTTCCGCTATGAACGCGCGAAGGAGACGATCCACAGCGCCGACTGGACCGCTGTCATCGGCAGCCGCATGCTGAACGAGTTCAAGGTGAGCACCACCACCGAGCACCTGCGGCAGGCGGCCAAAGATCTCTACAACGCCGAGTTCAACAGCGATCCGTTCAATCCGAAGACGCACGAGATTACCGGGCTGAACGGGAAGGATCCGATCGATTTCGGCCCCCAGCAGCAGCATCCGAGCTATCGCGCCGGCCCGCGCGCCGGTACCGCCGGCCACTACTGGACGACGCTCGTGCTGACCGAGCAGTTCACGTTCACGCCGGGCAATCACACGTGGCGGTTCGGCGTCGAGACGGGCGACTACGGCGGCACCACCTTCACGGCGCCCGCCGGCACCGGCGGGCCCTTCGGCCAGTACAACTTCTTGACCGATCGCCCCTTCGACCCGGCGGACCCGTTCACGTATCCGAGCCGGTTCCGGATTCGGCTGGGCGACATGTTCTTCGACGTCGACGACTGGCGCACCAGCGCCTACGTCTCCGATAAATGGCGGGCGACCGACAGGCTGACGCTGAACCTCGGCGTCCGCTACGACTATGCGACCATCGTCCCGGACAGCAAGGATGCGTTTGCACCGCGGTTCGGCGTCGCCTACGCCGCGAGCGATCGGATGGTCTTCCGGGGCGGTGTCGGCAAGTTCTACGAGCCGCCGCGGAACCAGTTCATGTACGACGTGCTGAGCAACGCCGTGAGCGGCCCAGCCTACACGTTCGACACCGGCAACGACCGGGCGTCGCAGCGCGGCGTCCGCCCGGCGCACCCCTGCCTGAACCCCGTCGGCGACGGCCAGGGACGCGCCCTCGTCAGCCCCGCCTGTAAAGCGCTGCTGGTCGACCTGCGCAACCGGAATGCGGCCGGTCAGGTCTTCGTCGACATTCCGACGCTCCGCGGCAATCCGAAGCTCGGCTACCTGTGGTCGTGGAGCGGCGGCATCGAGCGTCAGGTCGGTGCGAACGTCGCGTTCACGATCGATTACGTCGGCAACGTGGGCCGCGATCAGACGGGCAAGATCGACATCAACGAAGGGCCGCCGAACGCCGCGGGCAGCGTGACGCGGCTCGGCGTCTCGGTCTTCGATCCGAAGGGCGAGCTGATCCCGGCCGCGGCGCGCGGCGTGAACTTCCGCCGCGTCCTGCAGTACCAGACGCTCGACGCCTTCAACAGCGACTATCAGGCGCTCGAAATGGGCCTGGTCAAGCGGATGGCCAACCGCTGGTCGGGACGCGTCAGCTACACGCTGTCGAAGGCCCGTGACGTGAACGTCCAGACCGGGAATGCGTTCGCGGTCTGGGACCGCCGCGTCAACGACGACTGGGGCGTGACGAGCGGCACCAACCCGCGCGGCGACTACGGCCTGACGAACGTCGACAACCGGCACGGGTTCGCCGCGGCCGGCAACTGGGATCCGTGGCGCGGGCTCGGTCTCGGGGCAACGTTCACGTACTACACGGGCAATCCCGTCAATGAGCTCGTAGGCGACGACGTGAACAACGACCTCGACAACTTCGACCGTCCCCAGCGGGGCCGCGACGACGCGAGGCTGCCGATCCTGTCGAAGCTCGATTCCCGCGGCTACGCCATCCACAACGCGATGCCGGGGCATCAGGACTTCCTGGCGCTGAACCTCCGGGTGCAGTACGAGCTGCCGCTCGGGGGCCAGGCCCGCCGGATGGGCGTGTACTGGGAGGTGTACAACGCCACGAATCGGAACAACTTCGGCAACCCGTTCAACGAGCGGACGAGCGCGCAGTTCAACGAATTGATCAGCGTGGGGGCGCCGCGCACGATGCAGCTCGGCGTCCGGTACACCTTCTGAGCGCAGCTGCTCGCTGGTAGTCGATAGCCCAGTCTCGCCACCGGCTATCGGCTACCAGCCGACCAGTCCAGTTCCCGATGCCGACCTGCCGCGCTCACGAGCGGCGTGGTGTCTCGGCCCTACACCGAATTGACTCGACCTCGGTCCCTCCCCTTCTGGCCCCTCCCCTTCTGGCCCGACTTGACTTGACCCGGTCGGGTCCCTAGGATGGCGCCCCTGATACCGCGTGCTTCATCCCGGCGCCGACGGTCCTATTAACCCGAGGAGGGACCCGAAATGCTCAGTCGTGTCTTGTGCGTCGTTGTCGCGCTCGTTAGAGTCCCAGCACGTGGTGGAAATTCAGTAAGGCCGCCCGAGTAGACAGCGGAGTCGGCCATCGCGCATCTTCCGTGAGTTCTCTCTAGCCG
>Ga0209172_10002149_pt1 | contig 36628 bp, 35 predicted proteins | sample LarsenN4metaG_FD_184113 | JGI IMG/M metagenome (GOLD analysis project Ga0209172, IMG submission 184113) | Hot spring sediment bacterial and archeal communities from British Columbia, Canada, to study Microbial Dark Matter (Phase II) - Larsen... ... | reverse complement strand
TGGTGCTGTGACCCCACGAGCCTAGAAGGGGACGCCCCTCGTGTCTATGAGGAGGCGCACAGACAGTCTCCCCGAGTATCGTATAGTGTGGGAGAGTCTTGGCTGCTCTCAACAAGAACATATTAGAGTTCGCAGATTGACGCAGATTATTCAAACCTGCCCTCACTCGAGCGACGGCTCAATTTCTCGTCGATCTGGCTCGAACAAGGTTCACTTCCCGCCCCCTTGACCTCACTGTTTCTTGGCGTTCTTGGCGCCTTGGCGGTTAACGTTCGTCTTCGATGATGCGGGGGACGCGGAAGAAGACGCCTTCACGGTCGGGCGCGTTGGCCAGGGCTTCTTCCTGCTCCAGGGAAGGCCGGACCTCGTCTTCGCGCATCACGCTGACCATGGGGATGACGGTCGTCGTCGGCTCGACGTTCGAGGTGTCCAGCTTGTTCAACTTGTCGATGTAGCCGAGGATGGAGTCGAGCTGGGCGGTCATCCGCTCCTTCTCCTCCGCGGTCAGTTCCAGCCGCGCCAACCGCGCCACGTGCTCTACTTCTTTCCTCGTGATCTTTGCCATCGTTGCCTCCCTTGAACCGCCGGTACCAATCCGCCACTGGCGGACCGCAGGCGGATTGGTGCGCCGAGAACGCCAAGATGGCATGGACACCCGCAACCCCAGATTGCCGAATTGCCTGGTTGCCAGTCAGCTAGGCCCTTTCAAGATTCACAAATTTCGCCGCCAGCTTCTTGCGGCCGACGCCGGCGAAGGTTACAACGACTTTCAAGTCCTCTCCCTCGCCGATGCGCTCCTTGATGGTGCCGATCCCCCAGTCCGGGTGGCGCACCCGCATCCCCACCTGCAGATGATCCACAAACGCCTCCTCCCCCTCATATCTTGGTCCCGCCGCTGTCTGCCTCGGCGCCAGGTGCTCGGTGCTTGGCGTGCTCCGACCGCCCCCCAGCCCATCGATTCTCTCGACCAGGTGCGGGGGCACCTCGTCCAAGAACCGGGAGGGGAGATTGTACGCAGCGTTCGTGTACAGGCGGCGGGAGAGGGCGGCCGAGAGGAACAGCCGCGCTTTCGCGCGGGTCATACCGACGTAGCAGAGGCGCCGCTCTTCCTCGAGCTCGTCATCGTCGGTCAGGCAGCGGGCGTGGGGAAATACGCCTTCCTCCATCCCGGTGATGAAGACGACGGGAAACTCCAGCCCCTTGGCCGAGTGCAGGGTCATCAGGGTCACCGCACCGGTCCCCTCGGCCAGCTCGTCAATGTCGGCGATCAGCGCGACGCTGTCCAGGAAGGCCTGGAGGCTCCGGTCCTCGCTGCGCTCCATGAACTCCCGGGCGGCCGAGACCAGCTCCTGGAGGTTCTCGATCCGGGATTCCGCCTCGATCGTCCCCTCGTTCTTGAGGTCTGCCAGGTATCCCGTGGTGTCGAGGAGTTCCAGGAGGAGCTCGGGGACTGTCGTGACCTCGAGCTTGACCCGGGCCCGCTCGATCAAGGCCAGAAGCTCAGCCAGGGCCTTTTGCGCCTTCGGGCTCAAGAGCTTGCGCTCGCCGGCCAGCCTGCACGCCTGCCAGAGGGAGGTGCCCTCGGCGATGGCCAGGCCCTCCAGCTTGTCCACCGTGGCCTGGCCGATCCCCCGGGGAGGCACGTTCACGATCCGCTTGAAGCTCTGGGCATCGTCGGGATTCGCCACCAAGCGGAGGTAGGAGAGGAGGTCCTTGATCTCCTTTCGCTCGTAGAACCGCAGCCCCCCGACGATGACGTAGGGGGTCACCTCGCGCCGCAGGGCATCTTCCAGGACGCGGGATTGGGCGTTTGTCCGGTAGAAGACGGCAAAATCACCCAGCGAGTACCCATCCTCGACCGCCAACCTTCGAATCGTCCGGACCACAAAATCTGCCTCGGCCTGCTCGTCGCGGGCCTGGTAGAAAACGACGGATTCCCCGGTGGGATTCTCGGTCCACAGGGCCTTACCCTTCCGCCCGACGTTGTGAGCGACGACGCCCCCGGCGGCATCCAGAATGTTCCGGGTGGACCGGTAATTCTGCTCCAGCTTGATCACCGCGCAGCCTGGATGGTCCCGTTCAAAGTCCAGGATGTTGTTCAGGTCCGCGCCCCGCCACCGGTAGATGGATTGATCGTCGTCGCCGACCACGCACAGGTTCCCGTGGCGCTGACTGAGGAAGTTCACGATCTGGTACTGGGCGTGGTTCGTGTCCTGGTACTCGTCCACCAGGACGTAGCGCCAGAGGGTTTGGTGGTACTGGAGGACATGAGGCTTCTGCCGAAAGAGCAGCACCGTGAGCATCAGCAGGTCGTCGAAGTCCACGGCGTGGCTGGCCCGCAGCCGGTCCTGGTACAGGCTGTAGATCTTGGCTGTCCGCTCCTCGGCGAAATCGTTGGCCACGGTGGCATACTCGCCCGGGGTGAGCAGCTCGTTCTTGGCCCGGCTGATGCGTGCCGCGACTCCCCGCGGGTTCAGTGTCCGCTCGCTGAGGTCCAGTGCCTTCAGGCAATCCTTGATCAGGCTGAGCTGGTCCGCCTCGTCGTAGATCACGAAGCTGCTGCGGAGGCCCAGCTCCCCGTGCCACCTTCGCAAAATCTTCACGCAGGTGGAGTGGAAGGTCCCCAGGGCCACGTTCAGGCCGCGGGCCCCCAGGAGCAGCTCCACCCGCCGCCGCATCTCGTCGGCGGCCTTGTTGGTGAAGGTCACCGCCAGGATCTGCCAGGGCTGGACCCCCCGGCGGCCGATCAGGTAGGCGATCCGGCGTGTGATGACCCGGGTCTTGCCGGAGCCGGCGCCGGCCAGGATCAGCAGTGGCCCCTCGCCATGCAGGACGGCCGCTTGCTGCGGTGGGTTGAGATCGGCCAGGATGGGATCGGCGATCATGGGGCAATGGCTGTCCCTACAGAGGTGAACGGGGTTGTCAGTGACTCCAGACAGAACGGCATTATAGACCACCTGCCGCCGTTGACAAAAACAAATCCCGGAGGCGGTGCGATCCCCTGAGGGTCGCGGGAGCCTCCGGGATCGGCGTGGTTCGGGGGACGGCCGGGACCGGGGCCAGGGCGGCAACATGCCTCTTGACAGGAGGGTTGGATATGATATATCACACATCTATCACACGTATGGCATGACCTCACCCCGACGATTGAAGACTCTGAAGCCCCGCGGACCTGCGTGAGGACTCCACGAGCCTCCGCGACGGCCCGGGGAGCCCCAGGGCATCCGTCGCCACCCCCACTATGTCCAGCGACCTTCAGTGGTTCACAGAACAGGTGGAGCGGTCGGGCCCCCGGTATATCCGGCTCCTCCAGGACCTGGTCCGTGTTTCCGAGAACGGAGAGGCGGAGGCGCAGGACTGGGTGGCAGCCCAGTTCGGGGCCATCGGGTGCGATGTCGATCTGGTCCGCTACTCGTCCCTGGATCTGGCCCCGAAATATGAATTCGCCAAGGCGACGAGCATTAGGCCCGGCGAGCGGGTGTGCGTGGTCGGCAGGCTGCCCGGTGACGATCGGGAGCGCAGCCTCTTGCTGTTTGCCCACCCGGATGTTGAGCCTGGCGCCGGGACGGCAGGGTGGCGCCATGCACCGTTCGCCGGCGAGCTCGAGGGTGGGCGCCTGTACGGTTGGGGGGTCGCGGATGACCTTCTCGGCGTGGCGACGATGGTCTGCGCCCTCCTGGCCCTCTCCGCCGGCGAGCGCCGTCCCCGGGGCACCGTGATCCTGGCCAGCACGCCGAGCAAGGGGCACGCCCGGGGGATCGTCGCCGTCCTTAATCGCGGGTATGCCGCCGACGGCGCCGTCTATCTCCATCCGGCAGAGTCGGGCAGGGGGCTGCGAGACCTCAAGGCGATCACGTTGGGCCTGCTGCGCTTTCGGATCTCCATCCCCGGCCGGCCACCGGACACACAAGAGCCGGAGCACACGCCCTTCCTTCACTTGGGGGTCAATCCGATTGAGAAGGCGTGGGTCCTCGTCCGGGCACTCCAGGCGCTGAGTGAGGAGAGGGCCGTCCGGGTTCGCCATCCGATCCTGGAGGAGGCGGTCGGCCGCTCGACGAACCTCCAGCTAACCTATGTCCGCGGGGGAGATCCGGAGCGCCTGAACCGAATCGAGCGCACCTGCGTCCTGGCCGGATCCGTGACGTTCCCTCCTCACGAGCCAATGGAAGAGGTGCAGTCGGACATCGCGCGGTCCCTGGAAGCCGCCGCTGCGGCAGATCCCTGGCTCGCAGCCCATGCGCCTCAGCTCGAGTGGCTCCTGGGGATGGACGGGGCGGAGGTGCCCCTGGACCATCCCCTGTATGGGGCCGCGGTCCGGGCGATCCGCGCCGTGACGGGGGTTGCGCCGACGGTCAATGCGCTGCACGCTGCCAGCGACATCCGTCACCCGATCCTGCATGCCGGCATTCCCACTGTTAGCTATGGCCCCCTGGCGGGCAATCTCAGCCAAGCGGGCGGCACGGACGAGTGGGTGGATGTGGGCGATTACCTTCGGGCCATCCAGGTCACCGGGCGGCTGATCCTGGAGTGGTGCGGGGCAGTGAAAGCTGGAGCGGGACCGGCACCCTAACCTGATGGCGAGAGGGTCGCATGGAATACCGATATCTCGGCCGGACCGGCGTCCGGGTGTCGTCGTTGACGCTGGGGTGCGGGAACTTCGGGGACATGACCTCGGAGGAGACGGCGCAGCGCCTCATGCAGGTCGCCATCGACAACGGGATCAACCTCTTCGACACCGGCGACAGCTACGCCGGCGGGGAGAGCGAGCGGATCATCGGGCGCTTCCTCAAGGGGACGGGCCAGAGGGACCGGGTGCTGGTCGCCACCAAAGTGTACTTCCCGACGGGGGACGGCCCCAACGATCAGGGGCTGAGCCGTTACCACATTCTGCGGTCGTGCGAGGCGTCCCTGCGGCGGCTGCAGACGGACCGCCTGGACCTGTACCTGTGCCACCGGTCGCAGAGCCTGATCATCCCCATCGAGGAGACGCTGGGGGCCATGGACGATCTGGTCCGCCAGGGAAAGGTGTGCTACATCGGGTGCTCCACCTATCCGGCATGGCAGGTGATGGAGGCGTTGTGGCTGAGCGCGCGGCACGGCTACGCCCGGTTCGTCGTGGAGTCCCCGCCGTACAATCTCCTGGACCGACGGGCCGAGATCGAACGCATACCCCTGTGCCAGAAGTACGGGCTGGGTGTGCTGCCGTGGTCTCCCTTGGCCATGGGAATGCTGGCGGGGCGGTATCCCGCGGACGGCAGCTTTCCGGATGGCTCGAGGGCGGCGAAGAACCCGACGGGTATCTACGCCCAACGGGTCAAGCGGAGGGGGGCCCAGATCGGCGCCCGCCTGGCGGAGCTGGGACCCAAGTACGGGCTGACCGCAGGCCAGCTTGCCCTGCTGTGGGTGAAGGACCAGCCGGGCGTGACCTCGCCGATCGTCGGCCCTCGCACCCTGGAGCAGTTACAGGAGATGTTGCAGGTGGCTGACATGCATGCGGACGAGGCGCTGCGGGCCGACTGCGACGCGCTGAACCCGGCGGGCACGGCGGTGGCGGACTTCCACAACACCAGCGGGTGGCTGATGACCCGGATCGAGGGAGAGTAGAGGCCTCGGGGCCGGTGCCCCCGCCGCGTGGGGGCACCCCCTGACCGGGCATGCCAGCCCCTAAGAGCGCAACCGCGAGGAACACGTCTCACGAGGGAGGAGGGGACCATGAGACCGAAGCTGCTGGGTCTGATTGCTGTCGTCGGGGCATTCTCGTTGCTGTGGGGGCTCCCAGTCCTGCAGGCGGCGCAGCTGTCGTCGCCGCCGCTGATCAAGGCGGGTGAACTGACCGCCGCCACCAACGCCACCATTCCTCCCTATCAGTTCGTGGACAGCGCCGGCAAGCTGCAGGGGATGCGGATCGAGCTCGGGGAGGAGATTGCGAAGCGGCTCGGCCTCAAGATGACGTGGATCAACGTCGGGTTCGAGACGCACATTCCCGGGCTCCAGGGCGCCCGTTGGGACGCCAGCATCACAGGGATGTTCTTCACGCCGGAGCGGGCCAAGATTCTGTACATGATCCCCTACGAGTACCAGGCGGTCAGCATCTCCGTGGCCAAGGGCAACCCGCTGAAGATCAGCTCGCCCAGCCAGTTGGCTGGCCGGCGCGCGGCCGTGGAGATCGGCGGGTACGAGTACCGGCAGATCACTCGGATCAACGAGGAGCAGGTGAAGGCCGGCGCCAAGCCGATGGAGATCCGGACCTTCAGCACCTTCGCCGATGCCTACCAGGCCTTGCGGGCGGGGCAGGTGGACGCCGTCGTGAGCGTGGACGTGACGGCCAAGTTCTACCAGGACCGCGGGGAGTTTGAGCGGGCGGTGTCGGGCCTGGCCGGCTCTCCCGCCACCCTTGCCTTCCGCAGCAAGGAGGTGGCCTCCGCCGTCCTCACGGTGTTGAACGACATGCGGCGGGACGGGACCTACGACCGGCTGCTGGATAAGTGGGGCGCGGCCAAGATGGCGGCCGACAAGCCCCTCGAGCTCAAGGGGCCTGACCTGCCGTAGCGACCGGGCCGGGGGCCGAATGGGCCGAGGGGAGCCTCGGAACCCGCGGGGCCTCCGACCGGCCGAAGGCGGAGAGGGCGAGACCGATGCCGGGCTGGGACTGGAACGCCTTCGGCAGATACCTCTTCAACTGGTACCTGCTGGAGGGGGCGTGGACCACCATCTGGCTCTCGGTGGTCGTGATGATCCTCGGGCTGCTCCTGGGGCTTCTCGCGGCCATCATGAACATGTCCAAGAGCCCGATCCTCCAGGGGATCGCTCGGTTCTACCTCTGGATTATGCGGGGGACCCCCCTGCTGGTGCAGCTCATCATCATCTACACCGGGCTCCCGCAGATCGGCATCCGGCTCAATGTCGTCCATTCCGCCCTCCTGGGCCTCAGCCTGAACGAGGGGGCCTACCTCTCGGAGATCATCCGCGCCGGCATCCTCTCGGTGCCCAGGGGACAGTTCGACGCCGCCCGGGCGCTGGGCATGGACTACCCGACCCTGATGCGGGTCGTGGTGCTGCCCCAGGCGGCGCGGGTCATCATCCCTCCCCTCGGGAACAACTTCAACGGATTGCTGAAGACGACCTCCATCACGTCCGTGATTTCCATGGAGGAGCTGCTGCGCCGCGGGCAGATGCTGATCCAGGTGGAATTCCGGGTGCTGGAGATCTTCGTGGTCGCCGCGCTGTATTACCTCGTCATGATCACCCTGTGGGGCGTGGTGCAGCGGCGGCTGGAGGCTCACTTCGGGCGCTCCGTGGCGCCGGCCGCGGACCGGGCCCGAGTTGCGGAGGAGCCGGTGAAGGCCCTGGAACGCAAGGAGATGGAGCACGACCTGCGCTGACGGGGGGCCCGTGGACCAGAGTCTCACCCTGAATTCGATTCAACCCGTCGTGAAGGTGGAGGACGTCCACAAGTACTTCGGCACCCTCCACGTTCTGCGGGGCATCGGCATGACCGTCCACCGGGGCGAGGTGATCGTGCTCATCGGACCCAGCGGCTCGGGGAAGAGCACGCTCCTGCGCTGCATCAACCATCTGGAGAAGATTGATCGGGGGCGGATCACGGTCGCGGGCCGCCCCATGGGGTATCGCGAGGCGAACGGGCGCCAGGTCGAGCTCCGGGAATCGGAGGTGGCGAGGCACCGGCGAGAGGTCGGCATGGTCTTCCAGCAGTTCAACCTGTTTCCGCACCTCACCGCCCTGGCGAACATCACGGCCGGACCCATCCACGTCCTGCAGCGGAAAAGAGAGGAGGCCGAGGCGCAGGCCCGGCGGTTGCTGGAGATGGTCGGGCTGCCCGACAGGGCGGACGCGTACCCCGCCCAACTGTCCGGGGGGCAGCAGCAGCGGGTCGCCATCGCGCGCGCCCTGGCGATGAACCCGAAGCTCATGCTCTTCGACGAGCCGACCTCCGCCCTGGATCCCGAGATGATCACGGAGGTGCTGGACGTCATGCTGAAGCTGTCCGACCAGGGGATGACGATGATCGTCGTCACCCACGAGATGGGGTTTGCCAAGGCGGCGGCGGATCGCATCATCTTCATGGACGAGGGACGGCTGGTGGAGGAGGCGCCTCCGGCGGAGTTCTTCACCCATCCCCGGCATGAGCGGACCCGGCAGTTCCTGAGCAAGATTCTGCACTGAGCCAGGCCGGACAGGCGTGGCGGCGAGCCCATGACGCACGCAGATGCCATTCACACCGTCCGCGGGCCGCTCGACCCGACCCGGCTGGGTCGAACCTTGACGCACGAGCACATCTTCTGTGACTTCTATCGGGTCACGGGGAATCTCGATCAACTGCTCATCGACGAGGAGCTCGCGGTCGCCGAGTTGGAGGCCCTGGTGCGGGCCGGGGGCCATGCCGTCGTCGATTGCACCACGCCCGACCTCGGGCGGAACCCGGCCGGCCTGCGCCGGGTGTCGGAGCGGACGGGCCTGCACGTGATCATGGGGACCGGCTGGTACCGCCGGCCCTACTACCCGGAGCTCATCGACCGCACGCCCACGGACTCGCTGGCAGCCCGGATGATCGCGGAGCTCGCCGAGGGCGTGGAGGGCACCGACGTGCGGGCCGCGATCATCGGCGGGGTCGGGGCCCACGACGGCTACCTGACCGCCCAAGAGGAGCGGGTGTTGCGGGCCTCGGCGCGGGCCCATCGCGCGACCGGGGCCCCCATCACCACCCATGCCTCAATGTACCCGGTGGGTCTAGCGCAGCTGGCCATCTTGGAGGATGAGGGCGCGGATCCCTCCCGGGTCATCATCGGTCACTGCGATACCTCTCTGGACCGGGACTATCACCTGGCCATCCTGCGGAAGGGGGCCTACGTCCAGTTCGACACGATCGGCCGGGAGCACACGAACCCGGACGAGCGACGGGCGCACGCCCTCGTGGCCCTGGTGCGCTTGGGGTGGGTCGAGCGCTTGCTGTTATCCTGCGACCGCTGCTCCCGGTCGGACCTCCGGGCCTTCGGAGGCCTGGGCTATGACGCGGTGTTTACCCGATTCTTTGCCAGGCTGCGGCAGCGCGGCCTATCGGATGCGGAGCTCGACCGGATGACCATCCAGAATCCGCGGCGGGCGCTGACCTGGTGAGGCCGGCGAGGTGACCATGGCGCGAAAAGGCCGCCCCAAGACCCCGAGATCGCCACGCCCGGGACGGAAGCGGATGGCCGGGACGGCTCAGCTGTTCAGCGATCTGGCCTATGGCCAGATCAAGGAGATGATCATCAGCGCGAAGCTGCCCCCCGGCTCCCTGCTCACGGAGGGGGAGCTGGCCGCCCAGCTCGGCCTAGGACGCATGCCGGTGCGGGAGGCCATGCAACGGCTGGCCCAGGAGGATCTGGTGATGATCCTGCCCCGCAAGGGCTCCTTCGTTCACCCAATCCAAGTCGAGGACCTGCAGAAGATCTTCGAGCTGCGCGTGACGCTGGAGTGCCTGTCATGCGAGCTTGCCGCCGAACGGATCACCGACGAGGAGTTGGAGGGCCTGGACGCCCTCTTCGAGAAAGTGGACACCCTGGCGGAGGGGTCAGAGGAGCACGTTCGCATCGACCGGGCGTTTCACCGGGCGATTGCGGCCGCCACGCGGAACGAATACCTTCAGCGGGCCGTGGACCGGACGCTGAATCTGGCCATTCGCCTCCTGTATGTATCCGGCAGCCGGATGGCCAAGGTGGGCGAGATCGCGGAGGAGTATCGCCGGGTGCTGGATGCCCTGCGGCGCCGGGACGGGAAGGCGGCAGCCGAGGCGATGCGGGCCCATATCGAGGAGTTCCGGAAAAAGGTCCGAAGCGCCGTCTGAAGGCGGGGGAACGCGGTGCATCCGGCTGGGCCTGGGAACAGCCCAATCCCGGTTGAAGAGGAGGAGCGAAGCCCGTGGCGAAGATGAAGATTGAATTCGAAAAGGGCGGCGTGTTCCTGGCGAGGCTTCTTGAGGCGGAGGCACCGAAGACCTGTCGCACCATCAAGGCCAGGTTGCCGTTTGCCTACCGGTTCCACCACAGCATCGTCTCGGGCCAGGCACTGGTGACCCTGCCGCCGGATCTGACGGTGGAGCGGGAAAACCAGCGGGTTGCGGGAATCCCCCCGGGGACCCTGTCCTTCCTGGTCCGGGACGAACCCGTGCTGGTCCCGGACGAGATCTACATTGCCTACGGGATCTTCATCTCCCGCGGCCTCAGCCTGGACATGAAGCAGCCCGTGAACGTCTTCGCCAGGATCGAGGAGAGGCTGGACGAGCTGGCGCAAGTCGGTCGGCGTGTCCTCATGCAAGGAGCCGAAACCGTCGGGTTCAGTCTGCTCGAGGACGGCGGCAGTTGAGGGGAAGGGGTGAATGGGGGGCCGCCTGTCCTTCAAAGTTCTCAGGGTCTTTCCCAACGGCTGCGGGCGTGGCGGAGGTACGCGATGCGGACGGTTTGTAGATCGGAGGTATCTACTTCTTCGTGGCTACCCGGTGCATCAGCGCCTCGTGCGGCGTTAAGCGGCCTGCCTCGATGTCCGTCTTGGCACGCCGAAACTGCCTTCGGCCCTCCGGGCTCCGTTCCTCCTGAAGCGTGGCCAGCTCGCTCTGCATCTCGGCGTAACGGTCGGCGCCCAGGATGACAGCCAGGGGCTTCCCGGCTCGCTCGACGAGGAACTCCGGTCCTCGAAACTGCGCGGCTTCCAGAAGCCGGGAAAACCTCGCCCACGCCTCCCGCCCTTCCAGCACGTTCGTCTTCCCCATTCCCGGTCCCTGCTTCGGCCGACACTAGCAGGGGGTGTACGCAGTGTCAACACGCTGCAGGGGGCGTGGGTTTTGCCTCTACCCATAACGCGCCCAATGCGTTACTCTGATACAACCGGAAGCGTTTCTGCGCCTTGTCCGGCTGATTGTGATAGCGGAAGGCATCCGCCCGACCTCGATCCAACATGAGATCTCTTTCCCGGGTAGGCACCATGACTTTCGACATCGTGTTCATCGGTCATTACACCAAGGATACCATCATGTATCCGCATGCCACCCGAACGGTGGACGGTGGGGCGTTCTTTTACGGGGCCAATGTCGCCGCCCGCATGGGACTGCGCGTTGCGGTGGTCACCCGGCTGGCCCGGCAGGATTGGCACGTCGTAGGTGCGCTGGAACGGTTGGGCGTCACGGTGTATGCGCGGGAGACGGAAGCCTCCACCCACCTGTGGCTCACCTATCCGACGGCCAATCTGGACGAGCGCACGATCGAGCTGACCAGCTCGGCCGGCCCCTTCGGCGTGGATGAGGTGGCAAACGTCCAGGCCCGCGCCTTTGCCATCGGCGCCTCGGTGCGGGGCGAGGTGCCATCCGAGGTCGTGGCGGCCCTCGCCGCGAAAGGCGGGGTCGTCGCGCTGGATGTGCAGGGATTTATCCGCGTCGTTCGGAATGGAAGGCTGATTTTCGACGACTGGCCGGGCAAGGCCTCGACCCTTCGCCACGTGACAATCCTCAAGACGGACGCCGTGGAGGCCGAGCGGATCACCGGTGAGTCCGATCGCTATGTCGCCGCCAGGCGGTTGGCAGCCCTTGGCCCGCGCGAGATCCTTCTCACCCACGGTGGAGGGGTGCTGGTCCTCCACGCAGGGACCGTCCACGAGGCGCCCTTCGTGCCGGACGAGGTCCGGGGGCGAAGCGGGCGGGGGGACACGTGCACGTCGGCCTACCTGTCCCGGCGCCTCACGGCGCCTCCGGCCGAGGCCGTCGTCTGGGCGGCTGCCGTCACCAGCCTGAAGCTGGAGGCGGAAGGACCCTTCCGCCGCGGGATCAGCGAGGTCGAGGCGCTGTACGAGCGGCTGCGACGGGCCCGCTAACCTCCGAGGCTGTCTGCGATTCTCAGCTCTTGCCCCGTCGGGGAACCCGGGTGAGGACAACGCCCAGGGCCAGGCTTCCCAGGCTGATCCCCCCGCAGGAGAACCAAGCCAGGACAGGCGATACCAGGGCTAGCCGCGCCCACCACACGACCGGCAGCAAGAGAGATCGACTGACTGATCGCAAGGTCTCGCTGGCTGCAATGGCGCGGGCCAGGGGTGGGCTGAGGCGGTAGTACGCCGAGACCAGGAGGCGCCCGGGCAAGTGGGTCAGAAGGTACCGGTCGCGGAACTGCCGGAGCACCTGCACCTCTCCGGCCAGCGGGGAGCCGTAGGCCGCCGTGGCGATGAAGCAATTGCCGACTATGACAATTCCGTTATCCGGCATCTCTGCCTGGTGGATGCTGAGTGTCTGCCCTCCGGCATGGATCGTACCTACCCGAGTATGCGTGTCGGTGTTGGCCTCTATGGAAAAGGTGATCGTCCCGCTGCCGGTTCCCTTGGTACCCTCGGTGACAGTGATCCAGGAAGCATGGCTTACGGCCCGCCAGCTGCAATCACTGGCCGTTGTCATGGAGAGGCTGTGACTCCCGCCATTTCCTGGGACCTCCAGGCTGATGGTGGAGAGGCTGTAGGCGCAGGGTGCCGGCGGGGGTGTCCTCGTGAGGCGATCCACCGTCCCGCCGAGTCCGACGATATATAGCTCTCCGGCCTCATCCTCCCCGAAGGAGGAGATGTTCAGCAGCGTGTCCAGCAGCACAGTTTGCATACCACCAGTTGCAGGCGGGTCAAGTTGGAAGATCTCGCCTGTGCAGAAGTCGCCAAACACATAGGCCCCTGGCGGCACGCTTGATCTCGCTCCCCGGTACACATACCCGCCGATAACGGAACAGCGGCCGAGAGCGTGGGCATACTCAACGATGGGGGTGGTATACCCGCCCACGAGGCAAAGTGCCGGATCGAGGTTCGTACACAGGCTGCCTTCGAACACCCGCCAACCAAAGTTTCCCCCGCGGACAATGATGTCCACTTCTTCTCGTTGGGCCTGCCCCACGTCTCCGGCATACAGCTGCCCCGATTCCCCGTCGAAGGAGAACCGGAAGGGATTCCGCATTCCGAGCGCGTAGATCTCGTCTCGTCCCGGCGTCGCGCCGAAGAAAGGATTGTCGGGGGGCGAGGAGTAGGGCAGGCCACCGCTGGACATGTCAACGTCGATCCGGAGGATCTTGCCGAGCAAATCGTTGACGTTCTGGGCGCGGTTGTCCGGATCATTCGCACCACCCCCATCGCCCATGCCGATATAGAGGTACCCATCCGTGCCAAACTCGATCATCCCCCCGTTATGATTCGCGAAGGGCTGCGCAATCACGAGCAACACCTTCTCGGTAGGATCGGCGAGATTCGGATTGGATGGGGAGGCCTGAAATTCGGCGATCACCGTCGCGCCGTCCGGCAGGCGGCTGTAGTTGACAAAGAACCGGCGGTTCAGCGCGTACTGCGGGTGAAAGGCCAGTCCCAGCAGGCCTGACTCGCCTCCGGCCAGCACCTTCGACGTGAGATCCAGGAAGAGGGTGGGACTCGTCGCGCCTGGCTGGAGGACCAGGATGCGGCCGAACTGTTCCACGATGAAGAGCCGGTTCGTGCCGTCGCGGGCGTTGGTCACATAGAGCGGGCTGGCAAGACCCGTCAAGACGGGTTCAAGCTGAGCCGCCATTGAGTGCGCGCTACAGGCGAACAGGACTCTCAGACCGCCCAGGACGGCCGCACAGGGCTTACTCATGCAGAGGCGTGGGTCGGGTTAGCGGATCGGTTGCACGCCGCTTCGGGCAGGATCGCCACCCGCCGTCACTCCACGGTCACGCTCTTGGCCAGGTTGCGGGGCTGGTCCACGTCGCAGCCCTTGCGGACGGCCACGTGGTAGGCCAGAAGCTGCATCGGGATGGCGAACAGAGCGGGCGTGAGCAGGGGAGAGGTGCGGGGCACGGCCAGGAAATGGTCCACCTTTCGCGGCAGCTCGTGATCCCCCTCGGTGCCCACGGCGATCACGATCCCGTCCCGGGCCTTGACCTCCTGGATGTTGCTGAGGATCTTCTCGTACACCTTGTCCTTGGGGGCCAGGATCACCACCGGCATCTCCTCGGTGATGAGGGCGATCGGCCCATGCTTCATCTCCCCGGCCGGGTACCCCTCGGCGTGAATGTAGGAGATCTCCTTGAGCTTGAGGGCTCCCTCCAGGGCGATGGGATAATTGATGCCCCGCCCCAAATAGAGGAAATCCGACTTGGTGTGGTACAGGTGGGCCAGACGCTCCAACTCGCCGTCCAGGTGGAGCACGGTCTCGATCTGCTGGGGCAAGCGCAGGAGGTCGGCCAGCAAATCCCGGACTCGGCCAGGGTCCACGACTCCTCGCTTTTTCCCGACGTAGACGGCGAAGAGGTACAGGGCGGCGATCTGGGCCGTGAAGGTCTTGCTGGCGGCCACCCCGATCTCCGGCCCGGCGTGGGTGTAGAGCACCCCGTCCACCTCGCGGGTGATGGAGCTGCCCACGACATTGCAGACGGCAAAGGTGGGACAGCCCCGGCCCCGCGCCTCCTTGATGCCGGCCAGGGTATCCAGGGTCTCGCCGGACTGGCTCACCGCCAGGACCAGTGTCCGCTCCCCCACCACCGGGTCCCGGTAGCGGAACTCGGAGCTGTAATCCACCTCCACCGGGACCCGGCAGAGCTCCTCGAGCATGAACTTGCCGACCAAGGCGGCGTGCCACGCCGTGCCGCAGGCGATGAGGACCATCTTCTCGACGCGGGGGAGGGCCTCGTCCAGGGCCTCCATCCCCTCGAAAAAGATCTGGCCCGACTCCTCCGAAAAGCGGCCGCGGATCGTGTCCCGGACCGCCCGGGGCTGCTCGTAAATCTCCTTGAGCATGAAGTGCTTGTAGCCCCCCTTCTCCGCCAGGATGGGGCTCCACAGCACCTTCTCCACCGCGCGCTGCACCGGTTCCCCCTGCAGGGTCGTGATCTGCACCCCGTCGCGGGAGAGCACGACCATCTCCTCGTCGTTGAGGAAGAGCACGTTGCGGGTGTGATTCAGGATTGCCGGGATGTCGGAGGCAAAGAAGAAATCCCCCTGGCCCAGGCCGACCACCAGGGGGCTGGCGCACTTGGCGCCCACGATCCGGCCGGGATCGCCCTTCCAGAGGACGCCGATGGCGTAGGCCCCGGTGACGTCGTTCAGGGCGCGGCGCGTCGCCACCTCGATGTCCCGCTCTTCCTTCAGGTACTTCTCGATGAGGTGGGCGATGACCTCGGTATCGGTCTCGGAGCGGAAGAGATGCCCCTCGGCCAGCAGCTTCTCCTTGAGGGCCAGGTAATTCTCGATGATCCCGTTATGCACCACCACCAGGTCGCCGGTGCAGTCGGTGTGGGGGTGAGCGTTCTCCTCGGTCGGTCGGCCATGGGTGGCCCACCGGGTATGCCCCAGGCCGATGCTGCCGGCGAGATTCGAGCCCCAGAGGGCATTCTCCAGCTCCTTGATCTTGCCGACCGAGCGGTGGATCACCATCCGCCCCTGATCCACCACGGCCAGGCCGGCCGAGTCGTACCCGCGGTACTCCAACCGCTTGAGCCCTTCGATCAGGATCGGGACGACCTTCTTGTCCCCGATGTAGCCGACGATCCCACACATGGCGTGTCCCTCATCCCCCGGGGGAATCACAAGGCCCCGGCCGGCTCCAGGTCGAAGTTCCGCGCGTACAGTTCGTTCACCATCCCCACCTCCTCCGGGGTGAGGTCCGGGACGTCGGCCGCCTGGGCGAACTCCCGCAGCTGTTCCTCGTTATAGATGTTGGGCAGGACGCAGGCGAAGCACGGCTCCGCCAGGATCCACCGGATGGCCGCCTGGGCGATCGTCCGGCCTTTCCCGTCGGTCAGGAAGCGCAGTTTTTGGACCTTCTTGAGGCCGTCGTCCAGCCAGGCCTTCTTCCGCTCGTCGGTGTTGACCCGGAAGTGGCGATGGTCGTTTTCGCTGAAGGTCGTCTCCCGCGTATAGCGGCCTTCCAGGAGGCCGGAGGAATGGGGCACGCGAACCATGAGGCCGACGCGGTGCTGTTTGGCCAGCGGGATGAGGGGCTGCCCCACCTGCTGCTCCAGCAAGTTGTAGATGATCTGGGTGATCATCTGGCGTTCCGTCACGCAGTACCGGCCCTCCTCCGCCTGGCGGGGATCGATGGCCGGGCCCAGGGTCGCGCCGTAGTGGCGGATCTTCCCCGCCTCCTTCAGGCGCTCCAACTCGGCGAACAGGTCGTCCCGCTGGAGGACGTCGATCCGAGGGTTGTGAAGCTGGTACAGGTCGATCCGATCCGTGTCAAGGCGCCGGAGGCTCTCCTCGCAGGCCTTGCGGACGTAATCCGGGCGCCAGTCCTGGGGCCGCTCGCGCTGGCCCGGTTGCACCCCCGGGTGGTTGTAGAAGTCGTACCCGAACTTGGTCGAATACACCAGCCGATCCCGTTTCCCCCCGAACGCCTTGGCCAGGATCCGCTCCCCCAGACCGTCCCCATAGACGTCGGCCGTATCGTAAAATGTGATGCCCAGGTCAAAGGCCTGCTGCAGCAGCCGGATTCCGACCGACTCGTCCCTGATTCCCCACATCGTCGTGCCCACCGTCCAGACGCCGAAGCCCACCTCGGATGCCTGGAGGTCTGTCTTCCCGAACCTGCGGTATCTCATCGGGTTCCCCTCTCCGTCCTCTATTATGTCCGCTCGACGCCTGTCCGCCCTGCCGCCCTCCGCCGCCCGTCAGCTCTCCACGGGCCATCACGCCGCCGGACTCCGCGCCCGGCTGTCCCCCATCAGGGTCTGCAAGGCGGTGGCGACCTTGTGCGGATGGTGACGGATCGTGTCCAGCTTGTGCAGGGCGCGTTTTCCCTGCCAGTCCTGCTCCACGAAATTGCCGACGATCGGCGTGGGGCCCAGCGCCTTGACGCGTCGGATCTCCTCGGGCGTGACCGGCATGAAGTGGACATCATCCTGCCGGTAGGCGGCGATCATGTCGTCTGTCGGCACCTGCATGTTCAAGAGGACATAATCCAGGCGGCCTTCGCCGATATATCGAGCCATCTCCCGGACGTGGGCCACGCTGTCGAATCCATCCGTCTGCCCCGGCTGGGTCGTGATATTGCAGATGTACACTGTTCGCGCCCGGGACTCCCGGACCGCCTGACGGATGGGCCCGGGCAAGAGGCCGGGGAGGACGCTGCAGTACAGGCCGCCCGGGCCAAAGGCGATCAGGTCCGCTTCGTGGATGGCGCGGACGCATCGGTCGGCCACCCGGACCACGGCCGGCTCCAGGAACACCTCTGCAATCGGGGGCTTGCCGGTCGCCCGGACGTTGAGCTCGCCGCGGAGGATCGAACCATCGGCCAGTCGCGCGCACAGCGTGGCGGGAGACGATGGGACGGGCAGCACGACCGCCCAGCAATCCAGAAGCCTCGCCACCGCCTCCACGGCCCGCTCGAAATCCCCCAGCGCCTCGGTGAAGGCGGCGAGGATCAGGTTACCGAGGGCCATATTCCGGAGGGTCGGGTCCTGGGCGGAGCGGAAACGGTGCTCCAACAGGTCGGCCAGGGGTTTGAGGTTCGCGGGCGGTTCCGCGGCGGCCGCCAGGACGCTGCGGATATCCCCGGGTGCCGGGATGCCAAATCGATCTCGGATGACCCCGCTGCTGCTGCCGGAGTCCGTCGTGGTCACGATGGCCGTGACCACCCAGCCGGACCCCTGGAACCCCTGCACGATCAGGGACGGTCCCGATCGCCCCCCGATCGTCACGAGCCTCGGCACATCCCCCGGACCCTTCATGCCCACGCTGGAGCGTTCACCTGAGCCGAGAATCGAATCTTGAATGTCCAGTCATGAATATCGATTATTTCTTCCCTTTGGCTTTCCGGATCTCGGCCGCCCGTCCTTCTTTATTGACTTGCGTCGCGCGGCCGAACGCTAACGCATCTGGCGGCACCTCTTGGGTGATGGCCGATCCGGCGGCGACGATGGCGCCCCGCCCGATCTTGAGAGGGGCCACCAGGCTGGTGTTGGACCCGATGAAGGCCTCGTCCTCGATGACGGTCTGGTGCTTGGCGAAGCCGTCGTAGTTGCAGGTGATGGTCCCGGCCCCGATGTTCACCCGCTCCCCCAGCATGGCATCCCCCACGTACGTCAGGTGCGGGACCTTACTGCCTTCGCCGATGACCGACTTCTTGACCTCAACGAAGTTGCCGACCTTGACCTTGCGCTTCAGCCGGTTGCCCGGCCGCAGGTGGGCGTAGGGGCCGAGGGTGCAGTCATCGGCGATGTCGCTGTCCTGGATCACGCACCCGTCCAGGACCGTCACCCGGTGCCCCAAGCGCGCGTCCCGGAGCCGGCAGCCCGCGTGGATCGTGCAGCCGGTACCGATCACGGTGCGGCCCTCGAGGTGCACGTTGGGGTAGAGGGTAGTGTCGCGGCCGACCGCGGAGAGGCTCGAGACGTAGACGCTGCCGGGGTCCAGGCAGGTGACGCCCTCGGCCATCAGCCGCTCCACGATCCGCCGGCGCAGCACGGCCGCGGCCGCGGCCAGCTCCGCCCGAGTGTTGATGCCCAGGGCCTCCTGGGGGTCCTCGGCCAGGACCGTGGCGATCCGTCCCTTGGTCTTCTGGAGGAGCGGCAAGACCGCGGGGAGGTACAGCTCCTTCTTCACGGTCGAAGGCTGCACCCGGCGCAGCGCCGCGAAGAGCTGAGGGGCGCGAAAGCAGAAGATCCCCGCGCTGATCTCCCGCACCCGCCGCTCCGCAGGGGTCGCCTCCACCTCCTCGACGATGGCTCGGAAGGCGCCGCGGCGATCCCGCAAGACCCGTCCGTAGCCGGTGGGATCCGCAAGACGGGCGGTGACGAACGTGGCCATCGCGCCGGAGGTGCGATGGGTGGCCGCCAGGCGGCGCACGAGGTCCTCCGAGAGGAGCGGGACATCACCGGAAAGGACCAGCACATCCCCGGCATACCCCTGGAGGGTCGCCTCCGCCTGGAGGACCGCGTGGGCGGTGCCGCGCTGCTCGGCCTGGAGGACGAACTCCACACCATCCGCCCAGGGGGCCAGGGCCTCGCGCACCCGGTCCGCCTGATGGCCGACGACCATCACGGTCCGTTTGAGGCCCAGACGGCGGCAGCATTCCAGCACGTGGGCCGCCATGGGCAGGCCGTTCAGAGGATGGAGGACCTTGACCAGGTCGGAGTGCATCCGGGTCCCCTGGCCGGCGGCCATGATGATGGCGCAGAGGTCCCGCATGGAGGGTGCTTCGTTCGCCTTCTTTGCTGATGCCATGACCAATCTCCCGGGCCGGCCATGCGGGCGGTTCGTGGGAGGAGGGCGCCCTGTGCCGGGGGTCGGATGATAGCATACAGGAATCGTCTGAAAAAGGGGATTTCGAGGGAGGAATCGGCCCGCGAACTTCTGACAGAGACGTGGGTGGGAGGTTAGTTGACGGGGACGCCGAGGGCGCGAAGGGCGGCGGCGACGGTGTACAGCGACCCGGTCACCAGGATGGTGTCCTCGGGCTGAGCCACGGCGCGGGCCAGGGCAAGGCCTTCGCGGGGGTCGGTTGCGATCTCGACCTTCGGGCAGTATCGGTCGGCGGCGACCAGCTCGTGCGGATCGGCTCCCCGGTCGGCCGGCGGATGGGTGAGGATCGCCTGATCGGCCAGTTGCCCCAACGGGGCCAGCATGGCCTCCCAGTCCTTGTCGCGCAGGACGCCAAAGACGAGAATCAGGCGGTTGAGCGTGGACCGCTGCTCTGCCACGAAGGCGGCCAGGGCCTGCGCCCCGGCCGGGTTGTGGGCGCCGTCCAGGAGGATCCGGGGCCGATCCGAGACGATCTGGAGACGCCCAGGCCAACGGGCCTGCTCCAGGCCGTGGCGAATGGCCGCTTCGCCCACGCGGAATCCCTGCGCCTCCAGCGCTTCGCCCGCGGCGATGGCGGCCACGGCATTCTCGGTCTGGTGGCGTCCGGCCAGGGGGATGCGCAGCCCTACGTACCGGCGCGTGGGTCCCGACAGGTCAAAGGTCTGGCCGGCCAATCCGGATTCCCGGATGGTCCAGGTGTACGCCTCCTGGATGGGGATCAGGGGCGCCCCCCGCTCGGCCGCGGTCCGGCGGATCACCTCGTATCCCTCGCCGCGGGTGGCGGTGACGACGGGAACGCCGGGCTTGACGATCCCCGCCTTTTCCCCGGCGATCTCGGGAAGGGTCCGGCCCAGATACTCCTGGTGCTCCAGGGAGACGTTGGTCAGCACCGACACCTGCGGGGTGATCACGTTGGTGGCGTCGAACCGGCCGCCGAGGCCCACCTCGATGACGGCGACCTCTGCGGCCTCCTGGCGGAAGAACTGGAACGCCATGGCCGTGGTCAATTCGAAGAAGGTGGGGTGCGTCAGGCGGTCCGGTGCCGCATCCGGCCCCGAGTGCGGCGTCGGGCTATGGGGGAAGTGCGCGGCGCACAGCGCCTTCAACCGGGCCGCGAGATGCGTGACCTCGGCCTCCCCGATGGGCTTCCCGTTCACCCGGATTCGCTCGGTGAAATCCAGCAGGTGCGGCGACGTGTACAGTCCCGTGCGTCGGCCCGCCGCCTGAAGGATGGCGGCGAGCATGGCGGCGGTGGACCCCTTGCCGTTGGTCCCGCCGATGTGGGCGCTCGGCAGGCTTCGCTCGGGGTTCCCCAGGAGCTCGAGGAGCTGTTGGATCGTCTCCAGACCCAGGCGCCAGCCAAAGCGGCGAAGGCTGAAGAGGAATTCGGTGGCCTCGGTGTAGGTCATGGGAGGCGGGTTAGGAGCGGGAGGCCCCGGCCGGCGTCCCGACGAGGAAGTCGAGGAGCCGGATCAGGGTCTGGCGCAGGTTCTTGCGCTCCACGATCATGTCCACGAAGCCGTGGGTGAGGAGGAATTCCGCCCGCTGGAAGCCCGGAGGCAACTCCTGGCGGATGGTATCCTGGATGACCCGCGGTCCGGCAAAGCCGATGAGGGCGCCCGGCTCGGCGATGATGATGTCCCCCAGCATGGCGTAGCTGGCGGTGACTCCGCCCGTCGTGGGATCCGTCAGGATCGAGATGTACGGCAGGCGCGCCCGGGACAGACGAGCCAGCGCCGCGCTGGTCTTGGCCATCTGCATCAGGGACAGGACGCTCTCCTGCATGCGGGCCCCGCCGGAACAGGAGATCGCGATGAACGGGATGCGTTCCGCCATCGCGTCCTCGACGGCGCGGGTCACCTTTTCGCCTACCACCGACCCCATGCTCCCGCCCATGAAGCCGAACTCCAGGGAGCAGATGCTGACCCGGTGCCCGCCGATGGCCGCGGTGCCCGCCAGCAGCGCATCCTCCATTCCGGTTGTCTTCTTGGCGGCCTTGACCCGATCGGGGTAGCTCTTCTGATCTTTGAAGTGCAGCGGGTCCAGGGAGCGGACGGTCGCGTTCCGCTCCTCGAAGCTTCCCGGGTCCACCACCAGATCGATGCGGGCCCGGGCGCCAATCCGGAAGTGGTGCTGGCACCGCGGGCAGACGCTGGCGTTCCGGTCCAACTCCTGCTTGTAGATAATCTCCTTGCAGTTGTCGCACTTGATCCAGAGTCCCTCGGGCATCCGGACCTTGGTTTCCTTCACGCTCACCAAGGGTTCTTTCTTGAACCAGGCCACAAGGATCCTCCAATGCTGTGCCGCAGGAGTTCCCCAGAGCGGAAGTACGGTAGCCCACCCCCATTCCCCTGTCAACTCCGATCCGGCGCTCGCGAGGCAGGGCCCCTTCCATCGCCCATCACAGTGTCGCCCGAATTCGCCCGGCCGCGGCCCGGGTGTCCGCGGGGTCGCCGGGGACGAGCGTCCAGTCGAAGCCCTTTCCGTCCCCGAGCCACCGCGGGATCAGGTGAATGGGGAAATGGGAGACCGAGGGGAGCTCACCATCGCGGATCCTGCAGAACACGCAGGCCATGCGCTCCATCCTGGTCTGGGCGTTCGCTGTTGCCCTACCCGGCGGCCCGGCAGGACCTATGGCAGGAAGAGCGGGGAGGAGCGGAGAGGCGGGATGCTGCGCCTGCCCCCGGGCAGCAGGAGGCCCAACGGATGTCGGGGCCTGGTAGGGAACCTAGTACCTGTCCCGGCCGCGCCGGCCGCCGCCACCGCCGAACCCCCCACCACCGCTGCGGCGGGGCGCCTGCTCCCGCGCCTCATTCACGGTCAGGGCCCGGCCGCCGAAATCCCGGCCGTTCAGCGCATTGATGGCCGCCTGGGCGTCCGCCTGGCTGGCCATCTCGACGAAGGCGAACCCGCGGGGGCGACCCGTGTCCCGGTCGGTGATGATCTTCACGTCGGAGACCTGCCACCCACCCCCCTGGAACAGTTCGCGGAGCTGTGACTCGTTGGTGTCAAACGGTAAATTGCCAACGTACAACCTCGTTCCCATCGTCCTCAACCCCCTTTGGCCTCGCGCCTGCGAGGCACGTTCCCACCGCCACCGGTGGGTCCTGTCACGTCTCGGGCCGTCGGCCACCCCTCGCATTCATTCGGGCTCCTGGGAGGAACAGGCCCCGGCGGCTAGTCGAACCGTTCTCCCCGGGCCAGGGCGCGCACCCGCTGCTTCCGGAGTCGGCGGGCCGCCTCACGCGACTTCCGTCGGCGACGGTCGCCGGGCTTTTCGTAGTGGGCGCGTCGCTTCAGGTCCCGGAGGATCCCGTCGCGGAGGACCAATTTCTTGAAGAGCCGGATGGCGCCTTCCACGCCCCGATCGCCGACGGTCACCTCCAAGGGGCGGTGGCGCGGCGGACCTTGGCCGGATGGGGGTCCGCCGTCTCCATCCTTTCCGCTGCGGAAGCTCACGATTTCTCCCCGGCGAGATCTCGTCGGTGTCCGACCGGACTCCAGTCGGGGCAAGAAAAAACGCCGCAGAACTCGGGTCCTCGCGGCGTTGGGACACATGGCGAAACCGTCTGAACCGTCGGCGAATCGGACTTTACGGGGATTCGCCCGGGATGTCAAGCAGAATGCTTGACCCGGGCAAAGATTGTCGTTAGGCTGTCCGGGTCTCCGACCCCCCCGGTGGAGGCTCCGCCGGCTTTTCCGGATCTGAGGAGGACCCCTTGCCAGCCGTGGCCGCACAGACGACCTGCAAGATCCTGATCGTGGACGACGAGGTGGACATGGCCCAGTGCCTGGCGGACCTGCTGGGGCACGCGGGGTACACCTGTGCCGTCTGCACCGATGGCGCCAAGGCCTTCGACGCGGTGCTGGCGGAATCTCCGGATCTGGTCCTGACGGACCTGCGGATGCCGGGGGGCAGCGGCATGGACCTCCTGAAAAAGGTCCGGGGGCACAGCCCCACCCTGCCGGTGATCCTCCTCACGGCCTTTGCCTCGGTGGACGGGGCCGTGGACGCCATGCGGGAAGGGGCCACCGACTTCCTCCCCAAACCCTTCTTCCCGGAGGAGTTACTGGCCAAAATCCGCGGCGGGCTCGAGCGGGCGCGGGGTCGGGAGGAGGGTCGCGCGCGCATCTTCCGCGGGCAGCACGCCCTCTGGGAGGTGGTGGCGGCCAGCCAGAATCCCCGCATGCGGGAGGTCCTGGCGCTGGCGGAGAAGGCGGCCGTGACGGAAAGCAAGGTCCTGATGACGGGGGAGAGCGGCACCGGGAAGGAGCTGGTTGCCCGGATGATCCACCGGTTGAGCCTGCGCCGCGATCGCGGATTCTTTCCCGTCAACTGCGCGGCCCTCACGGAAACCCTGCTGGAGAGCGAGCTGTTCGGCCACGAGCGCGGGGCGTTTACCGGAGCGGTCTCCACCCGGAGAGGGATCTTCGAAGTGGCAAGCGAGGGCACGCTTTTCCTGGACGAGATCGCCAGCACCAGTGGCCCCTTCCAGGCCAAGCTCCTCCGGGCCGTGGAGACCGGCGAGTTCGTCCGGGTGGGCGGGACGAAGTCCATGCGCAGTGAAACCCGGATCATCGCGGCGACGAATTCGGACCTGGACAAGGCTGTAGAGGCGGGGACCTTCCGGGGCGACCTCCTCTATCGCCTGCGCGTGGTTCACCTGCATCTGCCTCCGCTCCGCGACCGGCCGGAGGACATCCCGATCCTGGCGGATCACCTCCTGCGCAAACATGCTACCCGGCTGAACAAGGCCGTGACCGGCATTACCGACGAGGCCCTGCGGGCGCTGGTGGCCTACCGGTGGCCGGGGAACATCCGGGAGCTGGATAACGTCCTGGAGCGGTCGGTGATTGTCATGACGGGCAATTCGCTGGCGCTGCAAGACCTGCCGCCCGACTTGAGAGACATTGGTTCCGTCGAGCGACCGGGCGCCGGCGTGATGGAGGCGATGGAACGGACCCTCATCGAAAAGGTCCTGGCCGAATGTGGGTGGAACAAGAGCATGGCAGCCCGCCGTCTCGGAATCGGTCGGCGGACCCTCTACTCGAAAGCCGCCAGGTACGGCATCCCGCTTGACCCAGGGGCCAGCCCGAAGCAGCCCGCCGTGGAGTCCTGACCAGTGTGCCGGACCCGCACAAGGTCTGCCTGCAACCGGGCCGCTGAGTGTGTTGGTTTGAACCACTGGTCGTCGTCCCACTGAGCAATTTGTGCCTCTTTCCCCGCATTCTCTGCCTTTTCGCATCCTCTTCCTGCCAATAACATATTGATTCAGAAAGGTTTCTATAATTTCGGAAAGATCTTCTCACCGGCCTTCATCCCGACCGAGCCACGGGCATAAGAGTCGCAGTTGGCTCCAGATAGCCAAGTCATTGACCCCCGCGACCGGGCACTTGATCGAAACAGAGGAGGAATGCGTGCGACGGAAATGCGCGTGGTGTGGAAGAGATCTGGGGGTGAAGGAAACATCTCGCAACCGCAAGGGCCAGCCGGTCACTTCCGGAGGAGCGACCGCGGAGAGGGCCAAGCCCCCGGAGGATTTGGAAGTGACCTCGACCATCTGCCCCAGATGTGCCGAGGCATTCGCCACCTACCGGAACCCGGTCCTGGTCGTCAGCCGGGAATGGGCCCGGATGTACGAAGACTTGGTCGAGATGCTGAAGGGCCGGCCAGACATTCAGATCGTGATTGACCGTCGGCGGTCGGCGAACGACGGAGAGGAGAAGGACGGCTGGAAGGGGCCGGAGCGCCGGCGAAAAAAAGACCCGTTCAGCCTCAAGTAGCGACGCAGTTCCCAAGAGGGTATCCAACCCGCCGTCTCGCGACATCCCTGGTGCCAGGGAATCTGCGGGCCATGCGAGACAGGGAAAAAGGGGGCAAAGCATGGAGACGCGACGCCCGACCCACGGGAAGAGCCAGCCGCATGGTGTCGCCTTGATCGCCTCTCTCCTGATCATGCTCCTGCTTCTGCTCATGGGTATGGCCCTCGTCGGTCTGGCCCTGACCGAGAACAAGCTGGCCACCAACACGAAAAACCTGAATACGGCCTTCTATGTGGCCGAGGCCGGGGTTGAGTCGTTATTCGTGGACCTGCGGGCCCTCTTGGCCTCGACCCCGACCCCGGCCTCGAGTGCCCTGCCGAACGGCAGCAACCTTGCGTCCGGAGGGACACGGGCGCCCGCCAGCCCCGGGTACGCCTTCGATTTCAGCGGAAGTCCGGCTGCCACGCGCGTCAGCTACGTCCGAACGGCGGCTCCATACAACTACCTCACAACGATCGACAAGGGGCCCTACCAGGGCCTCAACGCCTTCACGACCGACTATCAGATCAGCGCCCGGGTGGTCGGTCCGCTGAACACCCAGGCCCGGGTGAGCCAGGTCATCCAGTATCAGGAGATCCCCCTGTTCCAGTTCGGGGTCTTCTACGGGCGGGGCGTGGACCTGGAGATCGCGCCGGGCCCGCCCATGATCTTCAACGGCCGCGTGCACGCCAACAGCAATCTCTATGTGGTGGCGAACTCCGGTCTCCAGTTCGACTCGTTCCTGACGACGGCCGGAAGCATCTACCGGTACCTCAAGCGGGACGGGACCCCCCAGCATTACAATAACCCGCTGGTCAAGGACGCCAATGGGAACTACCAGCCCCTGAACTTCGACCACGTAAGCGACGTGGGGTTCGCCGGGGCCTGGGGCGAGAGCGACTGGCGGGCCCAGGCGCTCCGTACCTTCGGGGGGAAGGTCCTGGACACGGCGATGGGCGTCACGGAGATCATCCCTCCCATTCCCGAACTGTTCTACAACCCCAGCAACCCGGACGTGGTGGCTCACCAGCTCATCGAGAAGAACGTCCCCGGGGAATCCGCCGGCCTCCAGGCGGCGAAGCTGTACTACCAGGCCGACCTCCGGATCGTGGACGGGGTGGCGACGCTGAAAGACGGCAGCCCGGCCAATCTCAGCCTGTGCTCGGGGACGGTGGTCACCACCAAGAGTTTCTATGACAAGCGGGAAGGCAAGACCATGACCGCCACGCAGGTGGATGTGTCCGCCCTGCGGACCTGTCCCTTCCTGTCGGGCGGCGGCACGCTGCTGTACGTGAGCGATGGCGGGTTTGACAAGGCGGTCCGCCTGGTCAACGGGTCGGAGGTGACCGCCGGCGGGTTGACGGTCGTGACCGACAATCCGCTGTACATCCAGGGGGATTACAACACCATCAACAAGCAGCCGTCGGCCGTGCTGGCGGATGCCATTACCATCCTTTCCAACAACTGGGGGCCGAACGGTTCGGATGCCAAGGGGGATCAGGTGACCGACAACCGCCCGGCCACCAACACCACGGTGAATGCCGCCTTCGCCCTCGGGCCCAGCGCGGAGTCCACCGTCGGCCAGGGGAACGGCCAGCTCGAAAATGTCATCCGGTTCCTGGAGAACTGGAGCAACAAGACCTTCACCTATCGCGGCTCCATCATCTCCCTCTGGCACAGCCAGCGGGTGACCGGCGATTGGCGGTGCTGCGGCAGCGGTGGGACCCACTACTATCGCGCGCCCAATCGGAACTGGGGGTATGACACCCTCTTTGACACCAGCCTGCCCCCCGGGACGCCCCGGGCCATCGCCATCGCGAAGGGCCGGTGGCAGGGCTAGAGGAGACCATGGAAGCGGAGAAGATGCAGGGGAGCGCGCGAGGCCTGAACCGGCTGGAGGTGTGGCTCTTCGTCGCCATCTCGGTTCTCGGCCTCTTCGGATTCATGAGTACCCTGTCCACCAGCGATGTGCATGGGGTGGCCAGCGGCGAGGAGTTTACGGCCTCCCTGTATGCCCAGGAAAAGCTGGAGGAATTGATGCGGCAACCCCTGACCCCAGGGACCGTGGCTGGGGCGCTCACGGGCCTCGAGCCCGGATTCAGCGGGACCTTCCGCATCACCCCGGTGGACGGGGGCACCCCGCCCCGCCAGGCCCGGATCGCCGTTTCAATCCGCTGGGGGTTGGATGAGGGCCCACCTCGAAGCGTGACACTCGAGGCGATACGCGGCGAGTGATCCGGCGGGCAGCGCCCCCGCCCGCCCGTCATATTTCCTCGGCACCCGTCCTTCCCCAAGATCTCTCCCCCCGACCCTGAGCCATCGCCCCCTCCCCTGCGATTGCCAGACCAGTCCTCTTCCCCCTTGCCGTTCATGCGCACAGAACGCGTCGAGGATGGCGCGGCCCCGTCTCGGCTTCGGCGGATGGGTCGTCCCATCAGCGGGCGATGACGACCTTGCCGACGTGCTTGCGGAGCTGGCTCAGGAGCGTGGGAGAGAGGTGGGCATCGGTGATCACGGCAGTGAAGGCCTTGAGGGATCCGACGATGGCGAGACCCGTCCGTCCGAACTTGGTGTGATCCGCCAGGAGGTAGCTCTCTCGCGCGACCGCCAGGGCGCGACGCTGGAAGCTGGCCAGGTCCAGGTCACTGTTGGAGACCTCCCACCTCGGGGTGATCCCCGTGGTGCCCAGGAATGCCCGATCCACGCGGATCTCCTCCAGCGCCTTCTCGGCAAGCGGGCCGGTGATCGAGCCGCTGGCGGGCCGGGCGACGCCCCCCACCGCCACCACCCGGAGCCCGGGGCGATTCCACAGGTCCGCAAGCACTTGGACGGAGTTGGTGACAACGGTGAGGCTGCGGATGGACCGGAGGCACCGGGCCATGGCCAAGACGGTTGTCCCGGCGTCCAAGAAGATGGTCTCCCCGGACTGGATCAGGGCGGCCGCGGTCCGACCGATAACCGCCTTGGCCTGGAGCTCCAGACGCTCGCGCCGGCGCAGGGGGACATCGGGCGGCGCGGCCAGCGCCACCGCCCCGCCGTGGGTCCGCCGGAGGAGGCCCTGACCATCCAGAAGAGCCAGGTCTCGCCGGAGGGTCATGAGCGAGGCGCCCACCTGGCGAGCCAGCTCGGCCACCGACAGGATTCCCCGCCGGTTGACCAGCTCGACGATCCGGGCGCGGCGCTGGGCGGCTATCAGGCGCGGCATGGTCTGCTGTATACGTGATCTCTCAACCCCGTGCAAGCGAAAATGTGCGAAATTATCTTCTTCGACCAAATTCGACCATTTCCCTTGACAGGGAAGAACGGCCAAGGATATTGTCAAGCGGTGGTGCCTCCGCCCGTGTGACTCCCCGGTGGCCCTTACCTCCCTCGTGGAGATGATCCAGTGGCCGTATCCCACCGGGCAGAACAAATGCCTCACAACTTTCGGCACCGGTTTGCGGATTCGTATGTGGCGTCGGAGTCCCCCGCGTTCGCAGGGGCGTGGAGTGTTTCCTGGGGTCTTGCACCAGACTCGGAAGGATGCCGATCAACCCAGAAGGGTTGGAGGGCAACCTCCGGAGCCTTGGGACGAGGAGGGTAAGGTCATGAAAGGGGTTCTAGCTCTCATGGTGGGCGTATTCCTCCTGGTGGCGACGGCAGGCCAGGCCGCCGAGAAGGTGGTCGTCATGGTGCGGACCGGGGTGGAGGCCGACGCCATCCGCGCCGTGGCCCAGGCCTACACCAAGGCCACGGGCCGGCCGGTGGAGACGATGGAAATCGGCCGGTCGGGCTACTACGCCACGTTGCACACGCAACTGGTGGCCGGCACCGATGCCTTTGACCTGGCCCAGGCCAACGATGTGGACGTGGGCGTCCTGGCCGAGGCCAAGGCTATCGCACCCATCGGCCCATTCCTGGACGACCCGCGCCAGACCGACCCGAAGACCTTCGACCTCAAGGACATCGCCTTTGTGTACTCGTACAAGGGCCAGACGTATGCGATCCCCTTCGATGTCAGCACCCACTTCCTCTACTACCGGAAGGACCTGGTGAAGACGCCTCCGGCCACCTGGGACGAGTACTTCGAGGAGGCCAAGCGCTTGACCCGGCGTCTCAATGAGAAGTCGCCGACGATGTTCGGCGCCTCCTTCACGGCCCTGGCCGGGTCCGAGCAGCCCAAGGTGTTTTACTCCGTGATGTGGAGCATGGGGGGATGGATCCTGGACGATCAGGGGCGCGTCGGGGTGGACAGCCCGGGGGCCGTGGCCGCCGGGGAATACTACGCAAGGCTCCGCGACGCCAAGGTGATCCCTCCGGACATCTTTTCCTGGGGCTTCCAGAATGTAAAGGACGCCCTGGAGACGGGGGTGGTGGCCATGGCCGCCCCCTACTGGAACGCCGCCTACCCCATGATCAAGTCGGGGAAGAGTCCGCTCAAGGACCAGATCGCCCTCACGCTGGTTCCCGGTGTCCGGCGGGCGGACGGCACGATCTACCGCACGCCGTTCCAGCAGGGCAAGATCCTCCTGATGAACAACGGTTCCAAGCGGAAGGCGGACGCCTGGGCCTTCTACCGTTACCTCACCTCCAAGGACGGGATGCGGATCATGACCCAGGCGGGGGGCACCCCGTCCCGGTACTCGTTGCTGCGGGATCCCTCCCTGCAGCCGCGGGAGTATTTCGAGATGATGGAGGCCGCGTTGAAGATCGCCAAGGGGGACCCCGCCCCGCCCTTCTACCTCAAGCAGCACGAGGCCATGAACGAGGCGCTGTCCAAGATCGTCACCGGGAAGGGAGAGGTGAAGGCGTCGCTCACCCAGGCCGCCGAGACCATCCGGCGGCTCCAGCAGGGCAAATAGGCCGCGGACCGCCCATGGGGGACGTCCTCTCCCCTGCCCGGAAACTCTGGCTCTTCGACCTCGACGGCACGCTGGTGTCTCCCTCGGAGGACCAGCTCCACGCCTGGGTGACGGCCTTCCGGGACGTCTTCGGCATCGAGGCGGCCCCGGCCGCCATTACCCCGCACCTGGGACTGACCTTCGCCGGGGTCGTCGGTGCCGTGGCCAACGCCCTCGGCCGGACGGCTCCATCCTCCCGCATCCCCGAGGCCCTGGCGGTCTACACCCGTCACGTGCAGGAGGGGCTGGCCAGGCGCCCCGCCCGGCTGCTGCCCGCCGCCCGGGAGCTGCTGCAGTTCCTCAGGCAGGAGCGGGGCGATCTGGTGGGCGTCATCACCGGAAACTTCCCGGGCGAGGGCGAGCCAAAGCTCGCGGGCGCGGGCCTGCGCCCTCTGCTGGACGTGGTCGTGTTTTCGGATTTCGCCACCTCCGGCCGGGACAGCCTGATCCGGCGGGCGCTGCATGGCGCCCGCCGGCTCGGTTTCTCCGGCGGCCTCCCCGACACGCTGGTGGTGGGCGACTCGGTGCACGATGTGGAGAGCGGCCGCCGCCTCGGGGCGGTGTCCGTGGCGGTCTGCACCGGGCTCACGCCGCCCGATCGCCTGCGCGGGGCGAAGCCCGACCTCGTGGTCCCGGACCTCGCCGGTCTTCTCAGCAACCTCCGGCACGCGGGAGCAGCATGGACCCCGTCCGGCTGATCCCCACCCTCGCGGTCTGGAGCCTCGCCCTGGCGGGGGCCTGGGCGGCCATCTGGAGCCTCACGCCGCCGGGACCCCCGGCCGTGGCGCTGTGCGGAGCGGCCTTCGTGGGGCTGTACGTGGCCCTGATGGTCCGCCTGGGCGACGCCTACCTCGCCTACACGCTGCTCATCCCCGCCGGCCTCCTGCTGCTGGCGGTGACGGTGATCCCCATCGCCTTCCTGGGCTACCTGGCCTTCTTCCGGGTCACCATCCTCAATTTCCGCAGCCACTGGCCCTTTGCGGGGCTCCAGAACTTCCTCAGCGTGTTCCGGGACGATCCCCTGTTCCTGCCCACCCTGGTGCGGACGCTGGAGCTCCTGGTGCTGGGGTTGATCCTGCAGTTTGTCCTGGGCCTGCTGATGGCCCTGTGGCTGAATCGCCGGGTGCGATTCGAATCGCTGCTGGCGACGCTGATCCTGCTGCCCATGATGACCAATAGCATCGTGGTCGGGATGCTCTGGAAGCACCTGCTCAGCTTCTATAACGGGCTCTTCAACCTGCTCCTGAATCTCCTGGGGTTGGAAGGCCTCCCCTGGCTGACGGTGGACCCCATCGAGGTGGTGCAGGCTGTCCCGGGGCTCGGCCCGTGGCTGGTAGAGCATCTCAATGCCAACTATGCCTTCCTCAGCATCCTCATCACCAATACCTGGCAGTGGATGCCCTTCATGTTTCTGCTCCTCCGCGCGGCCCTGCGCTCGCTCCCGGTCGAACCGTTCGAGGCCGCCCGCATTGACGGGGCCACGGCGTGGCAGACTTTCTGGTTCCTGACCCTGCCACTCCTCAAAGGAGTGGTCGGCGTGGTCCTGCTGGTCCGGGCGATCGACATCCTCAAGACCTTTGGGATGATCTGGGCCCTGTTCGGGAATGCCACCAGCACGCGGGTCATGCCCATCCACATCTACACGGTAGGCATCCAGACCCAGGACTACAGCCAAGGGGCGGTCCTGTCCCTGATCCTGGCGGCGGTGAGCGTCCTCGTGTACTGGACGTTCCAGCAGGGCTTCGGGCGGCGGGTTCTGGCCCAGGAATAATCATGCGACGCCTCTTGCGACGGACCAGCTTTGTCCTCGCCATGGTGGCTGTGATCCTGGTCTGGGCCGGGCCGTTCTTCTGGATGGTTCTGGGATCCTTCAAACCGCTGGAGAGCATCATCGCCAACGAACTCGTCCTCCGGTTCACCCCGACCTGGGAGAACTACGACGCCATCTTCTCCCGGTTTGCCTTCTGGACCTACACCGCCAACAGCTTCCTGGTGGCCATCTCGACTACCATCATCACGGTGGCGGCGTCGATCCTGGCGGCCTATGCCCTCTCGCGCTACCGGGGGGGCGGGCGGCTGTTCGAGTTCTGGCTCATGTTCACCCGCATGCTCCCCCCGGCGACCCTGTTGATTCCCTTGTTCCTGATCTTCCGCACGCTGGGGCTGATCAACACCCTGACCGGGCTCATCCTGGCGGACGCGTCGTTCCTGCTCTCCTTTTGTGTGTGGCTGCTGCGCGGCTTTTTCGACGAGGTCCCGGTGGGCCTGGAAGAGGCCGCCCTGTGCGACGGGGCCACTCGGATGCAGAGCCTCTTCTACGTCGTCCTGCCCATGGCGGCGCCCGGGGTCACGGCCACGGTGATCCTGTCCCTCATCTTCGCCTGGAACGAGTACCTCTTTGCCATCGTCTTCGCGTCCGCCACCGCCTCCAAGACGCTGCCGGCGGCGGCGAACGATTTCATCACCGGGTACGCCATCAACTGGGGGCCGGTCTTTGCCTCCGGGGTGGTCATCGTCCTGCCGGTGGCGGCGGCCGCCCTCCTGCTCCAGCGATACATCGTCCGGGGGATCACCCTGGGGGCGTTTCGCTAGACCGGGTAGTCAGACCCCCAGGCTGGGCACCCAGTCTGGGGGGCTGGGTACCGGCCCCGGGGCCTGGTACAGCGGTTCCATGGGTTCTCTGCATGCGCCGTACACCGATCTGGAGATCGGTCACCGGGACAGGGAGTATGCCGCGGCCGCCCTCAGGATCCTCCGGGAGGACGTGGATGCCACGGCCGAGCTGGGAGCGCACCTCCTGAACCTCCATGTGGGTTCCCACGCGCTGAAGCCGGAGGAGCGATCGTGGGAGAACCTGATGCGGAATCTCAGCGCCCTGATGGAGTATGCGCCAGGAGCATCCCCACCCGGATCGTTGCCGCCCACCTGTACTTGACGGGGAAAGGAGAGAGTCATCAGCGACCGGAATCTCTTGTGGCGATGCCTGGGCTGGACGGGGAGCCTGGGCGCGCGAGCTCGGGCCGGAGACTGGATTCTGCTCCCGGGCCAGCAGCCGGGCCTTCCCCTTGAAATCCGGGATTCGGTCTGCTAGGAACAAGTTGTCCCACCCCAGGGGCGGGAAGACCCCGTGGGCCCCGGTCGGAATGCCGGAGGCGGCCACGCCGAGGGCCGGCGGGGCTTGCCTGGAGAGACCCGGCCGCGGCAGATGGCGTTAGGAGATGACCCGTGAGTGTCACCTATTTCTGCCCGCACTGCGACTCGAACCAGCCGTCGTTCGAATACCGGGAAGGTAAGAGCCTCAAGGTGCGCTGCATGACCTGTGGCTTCCCCGTTGACGAGGACGTCACCGACAAGCGTCCGGGCGACTCCGGCAAGCCCAAGATCCTCTGCATTGATGACGACATGCTCCTCCTCGGCCTTGTTAGACTGACCCTGGAGGGCGCCGCATTCGATGCGATCACTGCCGCCGACGGCCCGTCGGGGATCGAGACGGCCAGGAAGGTGCGGCCCAGCCTGATTCTCCTGGACGTCATGATGCCGGGGATGGACGGGTTCGAGGTCTGCCGGCGGATGCGGGCCGATCCGATCCTGAAGGACATCCCCATCATCATCGTGACCGCCATGGTGGACCCCAAGCTGAACGTCAAGGGCTTCCAGGCGGGCGCCACCCTGGCCATCCAGAAGCCCTACGACCCCAGGAAGCTCATCGCCACCATCCATACCGCCCTTGCCCTCAAGGCCAAGCGCCCCACCGGCTAATCTGGCTCCCTGGGTCGGCCATCGGGAGTCGGCCGTGTTCCCCCTGCTCGTTACGTCGCTCGACTGGCAACCAAGAGGGCCCATGAGTCCCATGGGCGGTCGGCAAGAGCCCATGGCCCGCCCGCGACCACATATGTTTTTGCGCAGGGGAGAAACATCCGGTAGAATCCCGCCATGGCGAGGCAAATCGGGGGACCGCTGATCCAACTCCTGCGGAGGGATCACGTGCACGCCCAAGATATCGCCGCCGTGCTGGAGTTCTTGCGCCGGTGATTGGCGGAGGAGGGTATCCCCTTTGCCGTAATCGGTGCCCTGGCCCTCCGGCAGAACGGCTTTGTCCGGGCGACGGAGGATATCGACATCCTGACGACGCCCGAGGGGCTCGAGAAGATCCATGCCACGCTCGTCGGCAGGGGCCTGGATCCTCGAGGCGTGGGGCTGCGGAAGCGGCTGCGCGAAACCGAGCACGAGGTAAACATCGACGTGATGACCTCGGGTGAGCATGCCGGGTCCGACGATAGCCCCATTGTCTATCCCCCGCTGGATTCCGACGCATTCGTAGATCGATATAGATGGGGTCCGCTTCCCCACCATGGAGACCTTGGTTGAATTCAAGATCGCCAGTGGGGTCTGGGGCCACCGTCACCAGGACTTGGGCGACGTGCAGAACCTCATCCGCATCCATGGCCTCGGCGAGGCGTTCGCCCACCGGCTGCCAGACACGCTTCGCGATCGGTTCCTCACGCTCCTCCGAGAAACGCGGGCGCAACGCGATCCGGAGTAGCGCAGATCATCCGGCAGCTCGGGTGTCGCCGACAATCGGCTGGCCCTGACCGGGATGCCGGTGGAGAACACCGTGGGTGATCTCTGGTCCATCATGGAGTTCCTGAACGCCGGCCTCCTGGGCACGCAGAGCGAGTTCAAGCAGAGCTTCTTCATCCCCATCCAGGCGGAGCAGGACCCCGAGGCGGCCGCGCGCCTGAAGCGCCTCACCGGCCCCTTCATCCTGCGCCGGCTGAAGACGGATAAGGCCATCATCGCCAACCTGCCTGATAAGCTGGAGATGAAGGTCTACTGCGCCCTCACGAAGGGGCAGGCGTCGCTCTACACGGCCGTGGTGAGAGAGGCGGAGCGCGCGCTGGACCGCGCCGAGGGGATCCGGCGCAAGGGAATGATCCTGGCCACCCTGTCGAAGCTCAAGCAGGTCTGCAATCACCCGGCGCAGGATGAAGGGGGCGGCGGGCGCCCTCGGGAGGCAGGCGCTCTTCGCCGCCAGGCTCCTCGCCGGCGAGATGCCCGAGGAGATCGAGGGGGTCTTCACGGCCGCCGGCCTGTCGCTCCTGCCGAGGCGAAGCCAGGACCTGCATACCGAAGGCTCCTGCCCCGACTGGTCAAATCCGTGCAAACACATCGCGGCCGTCTACGACTTGCTGGGCGAGGAGTTCGACCGAGACCCGTTCCTGATTTTCAGGCTTCGGGGGATGGAGCGGCAAGAGTTTCTCAAGCTTCTCGGCGGACGTGTCGGCCCGACCCCCTTCCCGCAGCACCCGGAAGCTTCTGGGGGAAGGAGAGACCCGGGGAGGATTTTTGGCGAGGCGAGGAGCGTCTCCTGCATGCCATGGAGCGCATCTACCGGGAGGCCTCGGTGGCGGGCATGGACGTGTTCCTTTGTGCTGAATTGGGGGACAAGGTGTGATAACTTTCTCTCGCAGTGGTGCCTTGAGACGACCGTGCATTCAGCTGGAGGAGGTGTCAGATGAGACGTGTGGCGGCAGTTCTCGTGATAGTCGGAGCGATCCTGGGACTGGCGGTGGGGCTGGCCACGGCGGGCGAGAAGGAAGTCATCGTGGTGACGTCCTTTCCCAAGGAGCTGTTCGAGAACTACAAAAAGGCCTTCGAGGCCAGGCACCCCGGCGTCACGATGGTGATCAACGCGAAGCAGACCAACGCCGGGGTCACCTACCTGCAGGAGACCAAGGCCAAGCCGGCCGCGGACATCTTCTGGGTCAGCGCGCCGGACGCCTTCCTGACCCTGAAGACCGATGGCATCCTGGAGAAGTACACCCTCCCCAGGGAGATCTCGGCCCGCATCCCGGCAAAGATCGGCGCCTTCCCCATCTCCGATCCGGATGGGACCTACTTCGGGTTCGCGGTCAGCGGCTACGGGCTGATGTGGAACAAGCCCTACATGCGAACCCACAAGCTGCCCGAGCCGAAGGAATGGACCGACCTGGCCGATCCGCGCTATCACGGGCACCTGGTGATCAGCGCGCCGTCACGGAGCGGGACCACGCATCTGACCATCGAGGTGATCCTGCAGGCCTACGGGTGGGAAAAGGGGTGGGCGCTGCTCCTCAACTCCGGCGGGAACATGGGGAGCATCACGGAGCGGTCCTTCGGGGTGCCCGAAGCGGTCAACACCGGGCAGTACGGGATCGGCGTGGTGATCGACTTCTTCGGCCTCTCCGCCATCGCCAGCGGCTTCCCCGTGGATTTCGTCTATCCATCCCAGACCTCGGTAGTGCCGGCCAGCGTGGGCATCGTCAAGGGCGGGCCGAACCCGGGTAACGCTCAGGCCTTCGTGAACTACCTCTTGAGTGACGAGGGGCAGATGCTCCTCTTCTCCAAGGAGATCGGCCGGCTTCCCGTGGTGCCCGACCTGTACGCCAGAGCGCCGGAGGGGTATCCCAATCCCTTCAAGATGAAGCTGGGAGGCGTGGACTTCGACAACAAGCTCTCCTCCAGGCGGCGCAATGTGGTCAACTCGCTGTATGACCACCTCATCACCTTCCGCCACGCGGAGTTGAAGGCCGCCTGGGCCGCCATCTATCGGGCCGAAGAGGCGATCGCCAAGGCCTCGGGCAAGGACGTGACGCAGGCCAAGGCCATGGTCGCCGAGGCGCGGAAGC
>Ga0209172_10002145_pt1 | contig 36661 bp, 30 predicted proteins | sample LarsenN4metaG_FD_184113 | JGI IMG/M metagenome (GOLD analysis project Ga0209172, IMG submission 184113) | Hot spring sediment bacterial and archeal communities from British Columbia, Canada, to study Microbial Dark Matter (Phase II) - Larsen... ... | reverse complement strand
GTACGTGAGTCGGGCATTCTTGTGCGTGTTCATTCGGCTGAGCTCCTGCGAGAAGTGGATCGGTTCGCACCTTCCAGTCTCCCAGACTCAGTCCGAGTGAACAGAAACAACCTATTGGAAGTTCACAGCTAGGCCGGCTTCGTGATACGCGCGCAAAGTGTTCTCGGCATGACGGCGGATCACGATCGCGAGCAACACCGCCGCCGCAATCGCGCCGGCAGCGCGTACAGCCTGGATTGGGATACCGGTGACCGCGTAGAAAGCCTCCGCGGATGGCAACCAACCGGGTGCGCCCGGTACGCGCGGCGCGAACAGCGCGGCGCCCACACCGAACAGGAATAATGCGCTGGCCGCCGCATATGCCAGGACCTTCGGCACGCTCGCGCGGGTCTCCCCCTGCATCAGCAACGGCGCCCGCCGCGCAAAGACGGTTGCAGCCAGCACGGCGCCGGGAAGCCCGATCAGACCGCGCACAGCGGCCTCGAATGCGCGGAGTGGATCCTCCGCCGGCATCGCGATCATCGCGCCCGTCGCCAGGAGCGCGGGGTACAGGAACCACGGGCGAAGCAAGAGCGTGCCGCGCCCGCCTCCGCGCGAGTGGCCAACCATGCCGCGCCGCCCGTACTCCAACAGAAGCATCAGCGCAGCGACGAGCATCGTCAGCGCGGACAGCGCCGCGGCATCCCCGGTGGGCGAAGCAGAAATTCGCCACGCGTAGGCGAAGTTCGTAGCGCCGAGCAGCGCGCCGAACCCAGCTAGTAGACCGAGGTCGCGGGTGGCCGGCAGCAGCCGCGCGTCTTTGGGAACGATGTACAGCAGCAGCGCGAATGCCCAAAGACTCGCGCCGTGCAATACGTGAAGCTGTGCAAGGATCGACGGAGCCAGCATCGCCAGTTCGGGTTGTGAATCAAAGGGATGGTCAGTGGCGCGCAGGCATCCACTGCCCTCCATGCTTCGACCGCGAGGCACGCCGAGTCGCCGGCGGCTGTGATTCGCGTCGTCCCAGGCGACGCGCCAGTTTCCGATCCGTGGCAGGTTTCATCGCGCACCACTTGCAAGCAGCGTATCGATCAGCCGCAGAAAGCGCGCAACGTCGACGGGTTTCGTCAAGTAGTCGGCGAAGCCGAAGGCCCGGCCGCGCTCTGCTTCCTCCGGATCCGCGTCGCCGGACAGCGCGACGATCGGAACACCGGCAAGCAGTGGATGTGCATCGAGTTGGCGTTTCAGCTCGAATCCGTCCGTTCCAGGCAGACCGATGTCGACGACAATCAGATCCGGCCGTTCCCGGCAGGCAAGTGCGATGCCCGCAGGAGCCGTTCCGGCGCTCCGGAGCTGGATGTGGGGCCGGCTCGCCAGCATGTGCCGCATCAGGCGCACATTGGCCTCGCTGTCCTCGACATAGAGCACGCGCTTGGTCTTCGCCGACGAGCGCGGCGCGTCTTCGGTCAGAAAGCTCGGGCCTCCTTGGTCTTTCTCGGTGTTCTCCGTACCGACCGCAGGGTCCAGCTCGATCCAAAAGGTGCTACCGACGCCAGCTTCGCTGTCCACACCGATCGTCCCTCCCATCGCCTCGACGAGCCGTTTCGCGATGGTCAGGCCGATGCCAGCGCCTTCGACTGTGGTGCGCTCCGCGCCCGCCCGTTCGAAAGGCTCAAAGACCCGCGCAAGCTGATCCGGCGAGAGACCCCGGCCGGTATCGGCCACGCTCAGCCGTACGCGCTGCCGATCGGTCAGGCTGGCGGTCACGGTGACACGGCCGGCAGGCCGGTTGTACTTCACCGCGTTGCTGAGCAGGTTCAACACAGCATGCTTCAGTCGGTCGGCATCGGCCGTCACCGCAAAACGCCCCAGGACGTCACTGCAAACAGTCAGCGACACCCCGTACGTCTCGGCCAGCGGACCGACAAGCGCGGCGCACTCACCGACTGTCTTTGCGAGCGGCACCGGCTCGGTTCGAAGCTGCAATTGACCGTTGTCGATCCGCGCCAGATCGAGCACCTCGTTGATCATGGTCAGCAATTGCCAACCGGAGCGGCAAATCTGCGCGACGTATTCGGCCTGCGTGCGTGTTAGCGGCTCTTTCGGATTGAGCTCCAGAATCTGAGCGAAACCGAGGATCGCGTTCATCGGCGTGCGCAGCTCGTGGCTCATGCGCGATAGGAAGTCCGACTTGGCGCGGCTGGCCTTCTCGGCTAGTTCCTTCGCCGCCACCAGATTCGCTTCGATACGCTTGCGTTCCGTGATGTCGCGTGTTAACCCGACGAACAGCCTGCGCTCACCTAACCGAGCTTCGCTTACAGCCAGGTCCAGTGGAAAGACACTGCCATCGGCTCGGCGGCCTTGTACTTCGCGCCCGATGCCGATGATGCGAGGCGCACCACCTTCGAGATATCGGCGCACGTAGCCATCGTGCTCGCTCGCAGCCGGCTCCGGCATCAGGATCGAAACATTGCGACCGATCACATCGCTGGCGCGGTGGCCGAACATGCGTTCGGCCGCCGGGTTGAACGACTCGATGCGACTCTGCTCGTCAATCGTGACGATGCCGTCGACGGTTGTCTCGACGATGGCCTGCAGGCGTGCATGGCTCGCGCGCAATTCGTCGGCGGTCCGTCGCGCGGCGGTCACGTCCTGAATTGCGCCGTACAACGCCACGATATCCACGCCCCGCCGCCGCGCCCGTCCGATGACTCGGACGTAGATGCGCCGGCCGTCTTGTGTGCTGAGCGGATGCTCGAACCCGAACGGCTCGCCGGTTTCGATGGCGCGTTCGATGGTTGCCCGCACTTCGGCCCGGGCGGCCTCGTCGAAGTGCTGAATCGCTTCCTCGAGTGATGGCGTCTGCCCCGGCCGGCGGCCGTGCATGCGCAGCGTCTGTCCGGTCCAGCGAAGCGTGTGGCTCCCCACCTCCAGTTCCCAGCCGCCGACTTGCGCGACCTCACCGGCGCTTTCCAACAACGCACTGCTTCGCCGCAGCCGCTCGTTTTTCGCCTCAAGAATCCGGCTTCTCGAAGTCGCGAGCCCCCACAGACGCAAGACGCCAAACAGGAGCACCGCGGTCACCGCGCTACCCGCGAGAACGACCGAAGCGAGAACGTGGTCCGCCTTGAGCGCGCCCCGGGCCACGGGCAGCACATCGAGGCGCCATCCGCCGTCGCCGACCTGCAACGCCAGCGGAGCGACTCCGGCGTGTTGTGCCGACGTGCGCTCGGCCGCAGAGTCCGGCGCACGGTACGTCACTCGCGGACGAAGTGCGTCGACCGCGCCCGCCGTGCCGGGGTTCAGTGCGAGGGGCAACGGCGACACCCTGAACACCGCGATCAGGAAGCCGGTCGGTGCGCCAACGCCCAACGGAAACACTGACCCGAATCCCTGCGCGTCGTCCCCGAGGTCCAGCAGCCCGGTCGCAGCGCTGCGCCCCTGCGTTTTCGCTGTGGCGATCCCACGCTGTACCGGATCCGACCGGATCAACGACCGTAGTCGGTCACCCGACCAAGGCGAATGCGCTGAAGCCCAACGCACGGCACCGACGCGGTCGAGCAGCGCAAGCGCGATCAGCCCCTCGGTGGGTCTGACATGCGCATCGAGATGCTCGCTCCAGCGCTGGCCGTCATCGTCCTCGATCCGGTTCAAGTCTGCCGCGATACGCGTGAGTTCTTCTTGCTGTCTGCGATGGATCTCGTCGAGCGTCGCAGCCAACCAGCGCGCCTGTGCGGTCCACGATTCGGCATCCCGGCGTTCTTGCACGTGCAGCAACCCAACGCCCAGCAACACGCCGGAGGTGAATACGAAGGAAACGATCGGACCCGTCGCCCAACGGATCCAGCGGTGATCACGCCAAATGACCGCCTTGGCGGAGAAAGCCAACAACGCCGCCGCGCTCGCGCCGAAGCCGATCGTGCCGAGCATCAATGCGGCGCCGCTGTCCGCCGCCGCGGCTGCCGGCGCGACGTCAGCCAGCAGCCCGACGACCCCAGCGCCGGAAGCGGCCAACGCGCTTGCTGCTGCGACCGCAACCCGCCGCAGTCGTACGCCGCGCATCGACGCGCGCGCCGCGAACAGCACGCCGACACAAGTCGCGAGCATCGACGGGCGTGGAACCGGATCGATCAAGCCCGCTAAAGAGGACGTCACCCGCCACACGACCTGGCCGGGCGTGTTCTGCGCGAGTGCGGCCGCGGCGGTCACAAGCGGCCCCATTGCCGCAATCGCCGCTAGGGCAAGCGCCGCCAACACGGCCAGTCCGAAGCGGTTCCGGCCCAGCGCGACGAGGCCGATGCCCGACGCCAGCAGACCGACTGGATACTCGATGGGTATGCGGCCCAATCCGGCCGCCGCTGGGTGTCCAGACGCGGCCGCCGCACCCGCGCCGGCCGCGCAAGCGAGACCGGCAATCGAGACGAACACACCCGTTCCGATGACAAGGCCTGCCGGATTGGGAAGCGCTCTACTGCGCGTTACAGCTCTCTTGTCGTCCATCAAGTGTCAATCCGCGACCGCGCCGTCCCCGGATCGGTCGATGTTTGTGTCCGTGCCTTGGCTGCCTTTAGCTTCGGGCGCCTGCAAGCAGCGCGCGCCGGAGGCGCGCGAAGTCATGCCGGCCCCCATGCCCCCCAGGGGTGGATTTCAGGCGGTGGAGTTTTCGTCATACGTCTGTCAATAGGTCCCCATATATGCAAGTCTTCGATCCCCCAAATCGGACAAATCGAGCGGCATTGGCGACAAACGAACAGCGCGAATGCCGGCCGAATCGGCCGCTGCGGTGTCAGGGTGCGGACGTCGACCGTCCGCCAGCTCACCCAAACAGGCGCCCGATCGCTTCCTCACGTAGCGTGAACACGACCCGATCGAGTTCAGCCTTGGCACGCACTAATTGTCCTTCGAGGATTTCCGGCGAAGCGGTGGGGCTGTTTGAAATGGTCGTACTGAGGGCGGCGAGGTGTTCGGCCCAAACTGTTTCTGCGACACGTGCCAGTCGAGCGGCAGCCGACATGGTGACGTTGCGTTCGCTTCGATACAAACCGAGAGCCATGTCGTAGATCAGCTGATCGCCCCTTGACTCGACGGCGGCAGCCAGCGAAGTGACGGTTTCGCGAACGTGCTCGCGATCGACGCCGACCAAGTTCTTGATTCCGCGCACGATGGCGTCCTGATCGGGCGAGTATCGGGAGCGATACAGCGGCGCTCGCAGGTGCAGTGCTTTGCGCAGCGTGCCGGCGATCGCATCGAAGTCGACCGGCTTGGTCAGGTGTGCAACGAAACCGGCAGCGATGCTTCTCGCACGATCGTCCGCGCTCGCGGCACCTGTGACGGTGACGACCGGCACGCTCGGCAGAGATCGCGTCTGCTCGTGCGACCGGATGAGTGACAGGGCCTCGAAACCGTCCAGATGCGGCATCGACAGATCCAGACTCACGAGGTCGACGTCGGGTTCGAGCGCCTTTTCGACGGCAGTTACGGGATCGAGGCTGATGACGGTCTCAGCGCCCGCGCGGTCGAAAAGCGCGGCAATGGCTCGCGCCGAACCAGGGTCGTCGTCGACGACAAGGACGACGTGCCGCTTCCGGTTTTCCATCGGCAATCCTTGCACTCGGGCGATTCGGGATAACAACCAGGAGCACGCGCCGCCGTCGTGCACCCATGTGCGCCGTCAGATCAAGCGCGCCCGCACCGCTACGCCGAGTACGAGAGCGCGTCGAGTGCACGGACGTTCGGTGTACCAAGCTCCTGCGTCCGGGTCCCGGTCGGACGCTCTCACACCCATGAGACGGCCGTGGTTATAGACGGCTCGTTCGACGTATGTCAATGTAGGGACGCCCCCATGCCGTCAAACTTCACAGGGCGCGCGGCTAGTCGAGGGTTTGGCCACGAACGCCATGCGCGGCGGGGACCGCGCCGCCGTCGCCTCAACTGCGCTCTTTCGTATGCGCTGACTGCGCCGCGATCAAATAACATCAGTCAGCGGCAACGAACCCTGATCGAGGAGATTGACGTGAAGACGCGTAAGACTCGCTCCGGAAGCGACGTTGCCCTCGCGAACCTGTACGGACGCCCGGCTTTCATGATTCGGCGTGCACACCAGATCGCCACGTCGATCTTTACGTCGTCGTGCGCCGAACTGGGGCTGACCCCTTCTCAGTTCTCACTGATGTTCGTTCTGCGGCACCGAGGACCGGTCGGACAGAACGAACTTGGACGCCTGGTCTCGCTGGACCGATCGACGACAGCCCTTGTGGTTCGGGGACTCAAGGCGCGCGAACTTGTCGAGACTGCGCCTGACGCATCGGATCGGCGCAAGACGATTGTCCGTCTCACGGATAAGGGTCGCCTTCTCCTGGCGCGCGCGGAGAAGTTGAGCACGAAGGCGAGTGACAAACTCCTTTCGGCGTTCGATCCTGATCAGGCAACTGCCTTTCTGTCGCTGCTCGAGACGCTTACCTCGTCGCTGAGTGACGAGGACGGGCGCGCATCCATCGGTACAGCGCGCGCGCCGGAGCGACGGCGAACCCGCGCATAGCTTGAACGACCGCCTCGCGTCGACGGCCCGTCGCGCTCCGGCGGTGCGACCTTGCGCGCGAAGGCACGGCATGTCTCGGTGCGCGCCCTGTTCGGACAGCGTCGGCACGTTCATGTACACCCCTTGCCGCCGCTGGCGGCTGCCAGCACGCGCAAGCGGCCCGCGTTGGCAAGCGGACGCGCCCGGCCGCGATTTCCAGCGCCATCGACACCGAGCCGGCGGCGAAGTCGCTCCCGACTGCCGCTCGGGCGACTTCATCGGCACGAACCGGATGTTCGGCCGCGCCACGGCTTCGCAGACCGCATCGGCGTCGAAACAGTCGTTCTTTTTGACCTTAGCGTACGTCTTTCTGTCGAGATTAACGAACTACGCCGCCATCATCTGGACGGTGTGCCCGAACGTGGTCAGCTCGGCGGCCGAGTAGTGCGCCCAACTGTAGGCTTCGATGTCGTTCAGGCAAGACTGGGGCCGCGCGAAGTACGCGGCGACCTGACACGCCGCAGTTGCCTGTGCGGCGCGGTCACTCCGCGTTCGTCGACGCCGCGCACCCAGGGAATGGACGGAAGAGGCAAATCGACTGCTCGCACACTTGAACTCAAGCACGCTCCTCGGGGTGTCTGAGTACTCAGCTTGCATCAGGGCAACGCTGGATGCTGCCGCGGAGCTGTTCCTCCAGCTACCGACGGAGCTGCAACCGAGCCGGCTCTCGGTGCGCATTCTTGCTTCGCGGCGCTGACGGGAGGAATTCATCGCTGCCGCGATGACACTGACTCACGACGAAATAGTGCATTGACAAGGCAGGTCAAGCGACGTAATTCAGCGCCCCGCTCCGCGGGGCGCACTCTCTCATGCGTCGCTCGTCGCATCAGTGCGCCGGATAGGGCAAGGCCAAACGAATCGGGTAAGATCGCGGCCTCGCGCGAGGGTCCTTAGGATTCTGCGCGTGCACATGGGATGCCATGTGCACCGGTTATGTGCAAGTCAGCGTCGCTAAGTGGCTGATTTGACGAAGGCCAAGTAGCTCAGTTGGTAGAGCAGAGGACTGACAGCTTGGCCGCAGGACAAGCTGCGTCGAAGGCTAACTTCGGCGCAGCCGAAGTTAAGCAACGCGAAAGCGTTGCGGCCGCAGACAAAATCCTTGTCCGCGGTGCAGTACGGAAGGCCAAGTAGCTCAGTTGGTAGAGCAGAGGACTGAAAATCCTTGTGTCGGTGGTTCGATTCCGCCCTTGGCCACCACTTTCCCATCAAGCACTTGCGAAACCGGCCATCTCCGCTGAAGTCGCCGCGGCGCCGGTTTCTGCGACTTTTCTGGCAGTCGATGCGCGGGGCACGCTGACCGCGCGAGCGTCTGCCGGGGCCGTGCCGCGCCCCGACCGATGACCTGAACGCCGCTCGCGGGCCCCTGCTCGCCGTTGCACGGGTACCGGGCCGCGCCAATGCGCGGCGGCACGGCCGACGCGGTCCGCGGAGTCGGATTGACGCAGGTAAACGCGAATCGGCCGCAGACAGCGCAGACTTTCACAGAAGCGACACACGCCGCTGCCGCGCCAGCCGCGGTAGACGGCTGTCCCGCAAGGAGCACCCCATGGATCGCATCTGGCTGAAGCAGTACCCGCAGGGCATTCCCGCCGATGTCGACGTCAAGGCGTACTCATCGCTGAAGGACATCTTCGAGAAGAGCTGCGCACGCTTCGCCGACCTGCCCGCGTACGGCAACATGGATCACTCGATCACGTATCGCGAGCTGGACGAGGCGAGCCGCGCCTTCGGTGCCTACCTGCAGAAGGTCGCCGGGCTGAAGAAAGGCGACCGCGTCGCGATCATGATGCCGAACCTGCTGCAGTATCCGGTGGCGCTGTTCGGCGTGCTGCGGGCGGGGTTCACCGTCGTCAACACCAATCCGCTGTACACGCCGCGCGAGCTGGAGCACCAGTTGCGGGACTCGGGCGCGACCGCCATCGTCGTGCTCGAGAACTTCGCGCACGTGCTGCAACAGGTGCTCGGCAAGACGCCGGTCAAGCACGTCATCACCACGCAGATCGGCGACCTCTTCCCCGCCGTCAAGCGCCTGCTCGTCAACTTCGTCGTCAAGCACGTGAAGAAGATGGTGCCGGCGTGGAGCATCCCCAGCGCGGTCGACTTCAACGCCGCGCTCGCGGCCGGACGCGGCCACGCACTCGACGACGTCGCCTTGACGCGCGAAGACCTCGCGTTTCTGCAATACACCGGCGGCACGACCGGCGTGGCCAAAGGGGCGATGCTCACGCACGGCAACATGGTCGCCAACCTGCAGCAGGTGCATGCGTGGATCGCGCGCGATCTGCTCGACGGCAAGGAGACCGCCTGCATCCCATTGCCGCTGTATCACGTGTTCGCGCTCACCGTGAATCTGGTGCTGATGAAGATCGGCGCGCACACGATCCTGATCACTAACCCGCGCGACATCCCCGCGTTCATCGCGACGCTGAAGAAGACGCCGATCACCGTGATCATCGGCGTCAACACGCTGTACAACGCGCTGCTCAATGCGCCCGGCTTCGCCGAAGTGAAGCTGCGGCAGTTGAAGGTCGCCGCCGCCGGCGGCATGGCCGTGCAGCGCGCGGTCGCGCAGCGCTGGAAGGCCGCGACCGGCGTGCCCATCGTCGAGGGCTACGGGCTCACCGAGACCTCGCCGATCGCGATCTGCAATCCGCTGAACATCGAGGAGTGGACCGGCAACATCGGCGTGCCGATCCCATCGACCGAAGCCGCCGTGCTCGACGACGAAGGCAAGCCGCTGCCGGTGGGCGAGGTCGGCGAGATCTGCATCCGCGGGCCGCAGGTGATGAAGGGGTACTGGAACCGCCCCGACGAAACCGCCAAGGTGTTCACGCCCGACGGCTGGTTCCGCACCGGCGACATGGGGTTCATGGACGAAAACGGCTCGTTCAAGATCACCGACCGCAAAAAGGACATGATCATCGTGTCCGGGTTCAAGGTCTTCCCGAACGAAGTCGAGGACGTCGTGATGCTGCACCCGGGCGTGCTCGAAGTCGCCGCGATCGGCGCGCCCGACGAGCGCTCCGGCGAAGTCGTGAAGATCGTCGTCGTGAAAAAGGACCCGGCGCTGACCGCGGAGGAGTTGCTCGAGCATTGCAAGCGGCACCTCACGGGCTACAAGGTGCCCAAGTTCGTCGAGTTTCGCACCGAGCCGCTGCCCAAGACCAACATCGGCAAGATCCTGCGGCGCGAACTGAGAACGCCTGCGGCCGCCTGAGCGCCGCGCCGGCATCGCGATGACGCGCGTACGGCGCAGGCTCGCACCCTATCGCCCCCGCCGCGCCACGCTGCGCGACGGCCGGCAGGTCACCCTGCGCGCGGTGCGGCCCGAAGATGCCGGCGAGATCGTGCAGGCGTTCGAGCGGCTTTCGCCGGAATCGCGCTACCTGCGCTTCATGCAGCACAAGCGCGAACTCGACCCACAAGCGCTCGCGCGCGGCGTCAACCCGGTTCCGGGACGCGAGTTCGCGCTGGTGGCGACCGTTCCCGCGGACGACGGCTACGACATCGTCGGCGCCGCGCGTTACGTCGCGTCCAAGCAGCCGAAGACCTGCGAGTTCTCGATCACCGTCGCGGAAGACTGGCGCGGCGTCGGTCTGGCGACCACGTTGATGCGCCGGCTCATGTTGCGCGCCAAGCGCGACGGCTACCGCGCGATCGAGGGCCTGGTGCTCGCCGACAACCTGCCGATGCTCGCGCTCGCGCGGTATCTCGGCTTCGCCGTGCTGCCCGTGCCGGACGACTCGACGGTGTGCACGGTGCGGCGGGCGCTGTAGCGCGCGATCCATGCGCCTTGCACGATGCGCTCACTTTGGGACGGTTGAGTCGAAGGGGCCGCGGGGCACAACGTCAGAGTTATCCGGCGCGCGCGCTTTTTGCGCGCGTCCGGGTTGATCGACGAGCTAGACCTCGTGCTGATTCGCCGGCCTTCAGCACGACGCGGAGAGCCTCATTCACAGCAGCGGAGTCTGGGAACGCTTTAGCTATGTCAGCTTCGAGCACAACGACATTCGCCCCCTCTCTTAGTAGGCGCTTGTAGTACTTCCCGCGAACAGCCTTCGAGTAGTCGAAGTTGTATTCAGCACGCATTTCGCTAACCGATGAGGGCTTACGTTTCATGACGTTTGCGCTCTTGGGCGCTGGCTAGTCTTGCACTGATGATACGGAGCGAGTTGCCCCTTTCCGTATGCGATACAACGAGCAACCGACCACGCGAAGAATAGCCGACGGTGATAAAGCGGCGCTCGCTCGCGGAATGATCCGGATCATCGAAGGTCGCCGCCAATGGGTCATAGAAAACTGTCGCGGCTTCGTCAAACGCGACTCGATGTTTTTTGAGGTTCGCACTTGCTTTCTCGCGATCCCATTCGAAGTGCATTGGCTTTGCTCGCCGAATGGGGTTCGAGGTCTAACGCCGCGCGTGAGCGGCAAGCTGAGGCGGCCCGAAGCGCCGACATAGCGAGTCCGACTCCACGCGCTTGTTAAGCCGCACTGTCCATAACCTTCTTGGCCTGCTGCCAGAAATACTCGAAAGCTTCAGGCCACAGTAACACAGAGTTTGTCGGGCTCGGGCCAGGTGGAGTCCATCGCCCCTCAAGCCGACCACTTTTCACAGTTCCCCGCAGGTACATCATCGAAAAAATCGGATGGTCAACGTCAGCCGGTGAGCGTACAAAGTCATTTTTGTCAAAGCGTTTTGGGTCGTCGTCTATAAAGAGGCCACTAAGATGAAACAGAATAGGTGTCCACCCTGAGCTCGAGTAACCCCACACGTTCAATACTTCATAAAGCGAGAGACTTGGTTCTTTACTGTTTGGCTTTAGGTCAATGACAAGTGTCTGGTGTTGCTGGCCCACAGCCTCTAGAGAGCTTTGAATATTCACGTGCCATGACAGAGGTTCGGATGATTCGGCTGTAAGTTGCTTGCTCAGCAACCATGGAACGTAACCTTCGTTGCACCCAAAAAGCGACGCAACTTCCCGAAAGCGATACCGAGTTTCACTATTGTTCTGGGTCTTGTCGTAAAGAGCGTACATAGACTGGTTCCTCGTGCGGCTTAACGCAATGTACGGCGCTGGCGTCCGTATAGCAGGCCGCCGTCGTGCGCCCTATATCCGCGGCAGCATCGCCCGAAAGCGGCTTGTAGTGCGGCCTCCCAAGGGGTACTGTAAGTACATTCAGTAACCATCTGCGCCCTATCGTGGACTCCGTCCCGACCTCGCCTTGACGCTGATCGAAGCCATGCGGCGCGAGATCCGCGCGCGCCATCGCAGCATACGAACCGAGCAGCAGTACGTCTACTGGGTGCGCTGGTTCGTCCGCCACTTCCACCGGCGCGCCCGCGCGAGATGGCGGCCGCGGAGGTCGAAACCTTCCTCGCCACGCTGGCCAACGAGCGCCGCGTATCGGCATCGACGCACAACCAGGCCCTGTCGGCGTTGCTGTTCCTGTACCGCGCAGTGCTCAAGCAGGAGCTGCCGTGGATGGATCGCATCGGTCGGCCAAAGGGGCCGCAGCGCTTGCCCGTGATACTCACGGTCGAAGAAGTCCGGGCGGTGCTCGCGCGCATCCAAGGTGAGCATGCCCTGCTCGCGCGACTGCTGTACGGCACCGGAATGCGCATCATGGGGGCGCTGCGGCTGCGAGTGACGGATGTCCACTTCGCGCGCGGCACTTTGATCGTCCGCGAGGGCAAGGGCAAGAAGGATCGCGCGCTGATGCTGCGCGACACGCTGCGCACTCGTTCGCCACGCACCTGCTCGAAAGCAGGGTGGACATCCGCCGCGTTCAGGAACTGCTCGGCCACAGCAACGTGTCGAGCACGATGATCTACACACACGTGTTGGGCTCGCCGCTTGCGGACGGCCGAGCCCGCTCGATGCGCTGTCGCGCGAGTTGCCCGCGCGCCCCCGCACGAGGAACAGGCACGCGCGCCGTACTGCCCCGCGTTGCCGAACTGAGGCCCCGTCCCGCGCGGGCCTAAACTGCGCGGTTCGGCGCGCCGCCCGCCGCGGCCGCGCACTTTTCCCGATCGAGCAGCAGCACGATGCCGTCCAGCGACAAAGCGATCCGCATCCGCGGCGCGCGCCAGAACAACCTCAAGAACCTCGACGTCGATCTGCCGACCGGCGAGCTGATCGTCGTCACCGGCGTCTCGGGCTCGGGCAAGAGCTCGCTCGCGTTCGACACGCTTTACGCCGAGGGTCAGCGCCGCTACGTGGAGACGTTCTCGCCGTACGCGCGGCAGTTTCTGGACCGCATGGACCGGCCCCAGGTCGATCGCATCGAAGGCGTGCCGCCGGCGATCGCGATCGACCAGACCAACCCGGTACGAACGTCGCGTTCCACGGTCGGCACGATGACCGAACTCAACGATCACCTGAAGCTGCTCTTCGCGCGCGCGGGCACGCTGTACTGCCGCGGCTGCGGCAGACCGGTGCGGCGCGACACGGCGACGAGCATCGTCGACGAGCTGTTCGCACGTTGCGCGGCGCACGGCGATCCGCGCATCGTGATCACGTTTCCGGTGCGCGTGCCCAAGAACTTCAAGGAAGACGAAGTGCGGGCGCATCTGCACGCGCAGGGATACACGCGCATTCACGCCGTGCGCGAGAGCGCCTCGAAGCTCCCCTCCCCTTCAAGGCGAGGGGCGGGGGTGGGGATGGGCCACGGCGAGCGCGTGGTCGGCGACGACAGGCTGCTCGACGTCGTGCAGGACCGATTGCGCATCGGCGGCGCCGACCGGCAGCGCGTGGCCGAGGCGGTCGAGGCGGCGCTGCGTTTCGGCGGGGGGCGGGTCGATGTGCACGTACTCGCGGAAGGCGACAGCCCCTCACCCGGACCCTCTCCCCTGGCAAGGGGAGAGGGAGCGGAAAGCAGCCCCTCTCCCCAACCCTCCCCCCGCTCGCGGGGGAAGGGAGAAGAGAAGACCGCGCCCGCAGCGGCGGGAGAGGCTGGCGCGCGCGGCGCGCCGGTCGAGCGCGCGGTCTGGCGCTTCAGCGACGACCTGCACTGCGCGGACTGCGACATCCACTACGCGGAGCCCAACCCGAGCACGTTTTCGTTCAACTCGCCGCTCGGCGCGTGCGACGTGTGCCGCGGGTTCGGGCGCGTGATCGGCGTCGACTACGGGCTCGTCATCCCCGACGAGAACAAGACGCTGCGCGAAGGCGCCGTTCGGCCGTGGCAGTCGAAGAGCTTCGCCGAATGCCAGCGCGACCTGGAGAAGTTCGCTCCCAGGTTCGGCGTGCCGCTCGATACGCCGTGGAAGCTGATGCGCGACGAGCACCGCCGCTGGGTGCTCGAAGGCCAGGACGGCTGGACCGGCAAGTGGCAGACGCAGTGGTACGGCATCAAGCGCTTCTTCGAGTGGCTGGAGAGCAAGGCGTACAAGATGCACATCCGCGTGCTGCTGTCGAAGTACCGCGCGTACACGCCGTGCACCGCGTGCGGCGGCGCGCGGCTGAAGCCCGATGCGCTGCTGTGGCGGGTGGGTTCGCGGCAGGACGCGGAAGCCGTGCTGACCCAGAAAATGGGGTCAGACACCAATTTCGCCGACGGCGAGGCGGCTCGCGAAAACGGCAACGGCCGACATTCGAACCCGGCCGCGTCTTCTTCCGCCTCGACCGATTCGACTGGGCGTTATGTCCGCTTCAAGCCGGTTCACGCGAACTGGACCGAAGCGCAGCTCGCACAACTGCCCGGTCTGTCGATCCACGATCTGATGCTGCTGCCGATCGAGCGGGTGCGCGCGTTCTTCGATCGCATCTCGTTCAGTGGCGTGCTCGACGAAGCGACCGAGCTGCTGCTCGAAGAAGTGCGCGCGCGATTGAGATTCCTCTGCGACGTCGGGCTCGGCTATCTGACGCTCGACCGGCAGAGCCGAACGCTGTCGGGCGGCGAGGTGCAGCGGATCAACCTGACGACCGCGCTGGGCACCTCGCTCGTCAACACGCTGTTCGTGCTCGACGAACCATCGATCGGGCTGCACCCGCGCGACATGCACCGCGTGATCGAGGTGATGCAGCGGCTGCGCGACGCGGGCAACACGCTCGTCGTCGTCGAGCACGACCCGCAGGTGATGCTCGCCGCCGACCGCATGCTCGACATGGGGCCGGGCCCCGGCGAACGCGGCGGGCGGATCGTCTTCAACGGCACGCCGGACGAGATCAAGCGCGCGGCCACGCTCACCGGCGACTACCTCGCCGGCCGCAGGCAGGTCGAAGTCCCTTCGTTCACGCCTGACGGCTACGCGACGCGCAACGTGCGGCCGAATGCGCCGCGGCTCGTGCTCGAAGGCGCGCGCGAGCACAACCTGAAGAACGTGTCGGTCGAGTTCCCGCTGAATCATCTCGTCGTCGTCACCGGCGTGTCGGGCTCGGGCAAGTCCACGCTCGTGCAGGACGTGCTGTATCCGGCGCTCGCCAAGGCGAAGGGCAAGGCGACCGAAACGCCCGGCGCGCACGACCGGCTGCTGGGTGAGGACTGGATCGCCGACGTGGCGATGGTCGACCAGTCGCCGATCGGCAAGACCACGCGCTCCAACCCGGCGAGCTACGTCGGCGCGTGGGACGCGATCCGCAAGCTGTTCGCCGGCGCGCGGCTGGCGCGCGAACGCAACTACACCGCGGGCATGTTCAGCTTCAACGCCGGCGACGGCCGCTGCCCGACCTGCGGCGGCAACGGCTTCGAACACGTCGAGATGCAGTTCCTCTCCGACGTATACCTGCGCTGCCCGGATTGCGACGGCAAGCGGTTCCGGCCCGAAGTGCTCGAGGTCACGCTGGAGCGCGACGGCCGCGCGCTGTCGGTCGCCGACGTGCTCGACCTCACGGTCAACGAAGCGCTGCAGTTTTTCGCCGGCGAGCGCGAAGTCGTGCGCGGGCTCGCACCGCTCGCGGACGTCGGGCTCGAATACGTGAAGCTCGGCCAGCCGGTGCCGACGTTGTCAGGCGGCGAAGCACAGCGGCTGAAGATCGCGGGCTTTCTCGCCGACGCGGCCAAGAGCGGCATCGATGGCGGACGACTCGCGCGCAAGGGCTCGCTGCTGCTGTTCGACGAGCCGACCACCGGCCTGCACTTCGACGACGTCGCCAAGCTGATGCGCGCGCTGCGCAAGCTGCTCGCGGCGGGACATTCGCTCGTCGTCATCGAGCACAACCTCGACGTGATCCGCTCGGCCGACTGGATCATCGACCTCGGCCCCGAGGGCGGCGATGCCGGCGGCGAGATCGTCGCGATCGGCACGCCGCGCCAGGTCATGGCGCATCCGACGTCGCACACCGGGCGCGCGTTGCGCGAGTACCAAACCGCCCTCGCGCCCTCTCCCGCACCGCTCCGGCAGAGCGAAAAATGGGGTCAGACACCCATCTCGACGGAAGTCCCGGCGCTCGCAGTCGAGGAATCGGCTCAGACTCCGTTCTTCGCAGGCCGCGGCTCCGATGCCGGCAAGCCATTGCAGGCGGTGGCGAGCGCGCGGCGATCGAACAGCATCGCGATCAAGCACGCCCGCGAACACAACCTCAAAGGCATCGACGTCGAGATCCCGCGCGACACGTTCACGGTGATCACCGGCGTGTCGGGCAGCGGCAAGTCGACGCTGGCGTTCGACATCCTGTTCAACGAAGGGCAGCGCCGCTATCTCGAGTCGCTGAACGCATACGCGCGATCGATCGTGCAGCCGGCGGGCAAGCCCGACGTCGACGCGATCTACGGCATCCCGCCGACGGTGGCGATCGAGCAGCGCACTTCGCGCGGCGGCCGCAAGTCGACGGTCGCGACGATGACCGAGGTCTACCACTTCCTGCGGCTGCTCTATCAAAAGCTCGGCGTGCAGCACTGCCCCGACTGCAAGGTGCCGGTCACGCCGCAGAGCTTCGAGGCGATCGCGGCGAGCGTGCTGCGCGAATTCCGCGGCCGGCACATCGGCGTGCTCGCGCCGCTCGTGGTCAACCGCAAGGGGCTGTACACGGATCTCGCGAAGTGGGCGCGGAACAAGGGCTACACGCACCTGCGCGTCGACGGCGAGTTCGTGCCGACCGCGAAGTGGCCGCGGCTGGACCGATTCAAGGAACACACGATCGAGCTGCCGGTCGGCGACATCGAGGTCTACGCAAACGACGAGGCGCGGCTGCGCGGGCTGATCGCGACCGCGCTCGAGCACGGCCACGGCATCGTCAATGTCGTCTGGCCGCTCGCCAATCTGAAGGACGCGATCGCGCGCGGCGAGTGGTCGACCGACCTCGACCAGCGCGTGTACTCGACGAAGCGTGCCTGCCCGTCGTGCGGGACGTCGTTCCCCGAGCCCGACCCGCGGCTGTTCTCGTACAACAGCAAGCACGGCTGGTGTCCCGACTGCTACGGCACCGGGCTCAAGCTGCAGGGCTTCGATGCCGAGCAGACCGGCGAGGAGATCTGGTGGAACGCGTGGTACGAAGGCGAGGCCGTGCCATGCGAAACCTGTCATGGCCAGCGTCTGAACCGCGTGGCGCTCGCGGTGAAGTGGCAGGGCCGCTCGATCGCCGAACTCGCCGCGGGCTCGGTCGCCGAGGCGAAGAAGCTTTTCGCTTCGCTGAGGCTCGAAGGCCGCGAAGAGGCGATCGCCCGCGATGTGCTCGCCGAGATCCGTTCGCGGCTCGACTTCCTCGAGGAAGTGGGGCTCGGCTATCTCGCGCTCGACCGCGCGGCGCCGACGCTCTCGGGTGGCGAGGCGCAGCGCATCCGGCTCGCCGCGCAGTTGGGATCGAATCTGCAGGGCGTGTGTTACGTGCTCGACGAGCCGACGATCGGACTGCATCCGCGCGACAACCGCATCCTGCTCGACGCGCTCGCCAAGCTCGAAGGCAAGGGCAACACGCTGGTCGTCGTCGAGCACGACGAGGACACGATCCGCCGCGCGCAGCACGTCATCGACATCGGCCCGGGCGCGGGCGTGCGCGGCGGGCGCGTCGTCGCGCAAGGCACCGTCGACGAGGTGATCGCCAGCGGCGAATCGATCACCGGGCGCTATCTGAAGCAGCCGCTCGCGCACCCCGAACGACCGCGGCGCGAGGTCGACCAGGACATGCCGCGGCTCGTGCTGCGCGGCGCGAAGATGCACAACCTGCGCGGAGCGACCGCCGAGTTTCCGCTCGGACGGTTGACCGTCGTGACCGGCGTGTCGGGCAGCGGCAAGTCGACGCTGGCGCGCGACGTGCTGCTGGCGAACTTGCAGAGCGCGCTGGCGCAGCACGCGCTCGCCCCCCGCAAAGAGGCGGAAGGCGGGGCCGAGGCGGTACGGCTGCGCGGGAGGAGGTCGCCATCGGCCGAAGCCCCTCGCCCCAACCCTCTCCCCGTGACCGGGAAAATGGAGAAGGCGGCGTGGACCGGCTGCGAGCACATCGACGGCTGGCAGCTCGTTGATCGCGTGCTCGAGGTCGATCAGACGCCGATCGGCAAGACGCCGCGCTCGTGCCCGGCGACCTACGTCGGTTTCTGGGACGCGATCCGAAGGCTGTTCGCCGACACCGCCGAGGCGCGGATGCGCGGCTATTCGCCGTCGCGCTTCTCGTTCAACGCCGCGGGCGGCCGCTGCGAGGCGTGCGAAGGCCAGGGCGTGCGGACGATCGAGATGAACTTCCTGCCCGACGTGAAGGTGCTGTGCGACGTATGCGGCGGGCGGCGCTTCAACCGCGAGACGCTCGGCGTTCACCTGCGCGGCAAGAGCGCGGGCGACGTGCTCGCGATGGAGATCGACGAGGCGGTCGAGTTCTTCGCGGCGAGCCCTTCGATCGCGCGGCCACTTGCGCTGCTGCAGGATGTCGGGCTCGGCTATCTGACGCTCGGCCAGCCGTCGCCGACGCTCTCCGGCGGCGAAGCGCAGCGGATCAAGCTCGTCACCGAACTGGCCAAGGTGCGCATGGACGAGGGGCTGACCCGCACCGGCCGCGCGTACAAGGCGCCGAACACGCTGTACGTGCTCGACGAGCCGACCGTGGGCCTGTCGATGCACGACGTGGAGAAACTGATCCGCGTGCTGCACCGGCTCGTCGACGCCGGCAACACGGTCGTCGTGATCGAGCACAACCTCGACGTGATCGCCGAGGCGGACTGGGTCGTCGATCTGGGCCCCGAAGGAGGCGAAGGCGGCGGCCGCGTGATCGCGCAATGCCCGCCGCAAGAGCTTGCGCGGCGCGACACGCACACCGGGCGAGCGCTGCGCGACTTCGGCGCGGCGCGCCGCCGCGCGTGAAGCGCCGCGCTCGGCTCAGCGCTTGAACAGCGCGACGTCTTGCTTCAACGCGGCGCGAACTTGGCTCGCGAGCGCTTCGGCCGCCGCCCGATCCGCGGCGTCGCCGACGACGACGAAGTACTTGTTGTCGCGCTTGACGACGCGCGTGGCGCGGCTCTCGGCCGGCAGGCCCGACTGCGCGAGCCGCGCGGCCACGCGCGCGCGAACGGCTTCGGCGGAGTTCGCACCGTAGAACACGCCGACCTGAACCGCCCAGCGGCCCGCCGCGAGATCGCCGCTTGCCGCCGCTGCGGCGGCTGCCGCGCGCGGCGCGGGTGAGGCGACTGAGGGCGCCGGCGGAGGCTGCACCGCGGATGCGGGCGGCGGGAGCGGCGCGCTCTGCTGCGGCGCGCCTTCGGCGATCGGCCGCGTGGCAGGCGGCAGCGGTGCTCGTTGCGGTGCGGGTGGCGCCGGCGGGGTCGCCGCGGCAGCGGGCGCTTCGCCCTTGGGCACCGGCGCCGGCGTCACACGCTGCGAGGCGGGGCTGCTCGTCGACGGAGCCGGCGCGCTGGCGGTCGGCTCGACGAACCGCGTCTTGACCCACTCGACCGTTCCGCACGCCGAAAGCAGCAGCACCGCGCCCGGCGCAGCCAGCCATCGCACGACATCGCCGGCGCGGCGGGCCACGACGATGGCCGGTTTCGAATGTCCGATGCGCGTGTTCATGGTCAACGGGACGAGGTCGGCGACAGACTCGGTTGAGGATGCCGGACCGCGCGCAGTCCGTCACTCATCCGGGCGCGTTAGCGCATGTCGATACGGGATCGTCGGAACGAAAGCGGCTGCGCCACGGCGGGGCGATGCCGCGCGCGGCCGACAAGCACCGACACGGCTCCGCCCCCGCCCTCGCGCGCGCGACGTGCAGATCACGGCGCGCTTCGCGCAGTTCGTCGCAGCGGCCTGCCGGCCGGCGCGCACTTCGGCGATGATCGCGCGTCGCGCTGCCGCGGAGTCTTCAATGCGTACCACCTTGCTCCTCGCCCTGCTCGTGGCGGCTTCTCAGCCGGCGCGTGCCGACGACTGCGCCTTCCTGCAGCACGCCGGCTTCGCGGGCGACCGCATCGCAGGGTCCGGGCGGATCGTCGAAGAGTCGCGCGCGATCGCGGGCTTCAGCGCGCTCAAGGTCTCCGGCGGCGTCGACGTGGAGCTGCGCGCGAGCGCGCGCGAAAGCGTGACCGTGCGCGCCGACGACAACGTCGTGCCGCTGATCGAGACGCGAGTCGAAGGCACCACCCTCGTGATCGGTCCAGCGCGCGGCGCGTCGTTCGGAACGCGACGCCGGCCACGCGTCCTCGTCGAGTTCGTCCGTCTCGGCGAGTTGAGCGTGGCCGGCGCCGGCGACGTACGCGCCGACCGCGTGCGCGGCGACATCTTGGCGGTGTCGGTCGCCGGCAGCGGCGACGTCCGGATCGACTCGCTCGACGTGAATTCGCTCGGTGTGATGCTCGCCGGCAGCGGCGACTTCATCGCGTCCGGGCGCGCCGGCGAGCAGGGGTTCCGCATTCGCGGTTCCGGCGACGTGCGCGCACGCGATCTCGTCGGCCGCAGCGTCAAGGTTTCGATCGCGGGCAGCGGCGACGCGCTGGTCCACGCGACGGAGGAACTCGACGTCGCGATCGCGGGATCGGGCGATGTCGTCTACCGCGGCGCGCCGAAGGTCACGAAGTCGATCGCCGGATCGGGATCGGTCCGGCCTGCGAGATGAACTTTCCGGGAGGAAGATCATGCCGATTCGCCATGCGATCGCCGTGTGCGCGCTGCTGCTGTCGTCGACGGCGCTGGCGCAGGACGTCAAGCGCGAACCTGCGCCGGCTGCAGAACGCAGCTTCGGCAGCGACCGCTTTTCGGCCGGGCCTGCGGTACGGATCGCGCAGCCGGTCACGGGCGATCTGTTCGCCGCCGGCGGCAGCGTGGACATCGAAGCGCCGGTCGCGGGCGACGCGCTCGCGGCAGGCGGCAACCTGCGCATCGGCGCATCGCTCGGCGAGTCCCTGTACGCGGCGGGCGGACAGTTGCGGATCGACGCGTCGATCGCGCGCAGCGCGCGCGTGGCCGGCGGGCAGATCGAGCTCGGACCGAAATCGAAGGTCGCCGGCAACCTGACCGTCGCCGGCGGCGAGGTCGAACTGCGCGGCGCGGTCGGCGGGAACGTGCTGGCGGCGGCCGGGGAGTTGCTGATCGACGGCGACGTCGGCGGCGACGTCACGGCGACCGCGGGCAAGATCGAGCTGGGACCGAACGCGCGCATCGGCGGACGGCTGCGCTACGCGAGCCGCGAGGAGATCCGGCGCGACGCCGCGGCGCAGATCGCGGGAGGGGTCGAGCGCATGGCCGCGCGCGGAGAATCGCCGCGCGCGGAGCGGTTCGACCGCCGCTTCGGTCCGCGCGGCGGCTGGGTGTGGACCCTCGGACTGATGGTGCTCGCCGCGCTGCTGGTAGGCGCGCTGCCGGAGTTCTATGCGCGCGTGTCGGCCACGGCGCAGGCGCGGCCGGGTGCGAGCCTGCTCGTCGGTTTCGTCGCGCTCGCGTGCGTGCCGATCGCGGCGGTGATCCTGCTCGTGACGATCGTCGGCATCCCGCTCGCGCTGATCGCGATCGGGCTTTATCTCGCGCTGCTCGTGATCGGATACGCGAGTGCCGGCGTGGCGCTCGGCGACTGGGCGCTGAAGCGCGTCAGGGCGACCGCGGCGGCCGAGCTGTGGTCGCGGGTGGCAGCGGCGGTCCTCGCGACGCTGGCGATCGCGCTCGTCGCGCGCGTGCCGTATCTGGGCGGCGCGGCGATGTTCGTCGCGCTCGTCATCGGTACCGGCGCGCTGCTGCTGCAAGCGCGCCGCCCCGCCGCAACGTGAAGCGCGGCGCTACGGAAACACGGGCATCGTCGGGTCGATGCCGCGATCGATCGCCTCCGGGTGACGGCGCGCGATCAGCGCCTCGATCTCTTCGACGCGCGACACGGGGACGTCGACCATCAGCAGGATCTTGCCCGCTTCGATGTCGGCCTCGAAGGGCTTGAGCTTGGTGTTCGGCGTGGACAGACCGATCAGCGTCGCGCACCACGCCCCGAACAGCGTTCCGCCGATCGTCGCCAGCACGAAGGTGCCGACGTCGAACTGGATGCCCGCGATCGGCGTCAGTCGCAGGTAGATCCCGAGCAGCATGCCGCCGAGCGCGCCGAGCCCGGCGCCGAGGAACAGCGCATGCCGCACGTCGGACTTCTGCAGCACGCTGGCTTCGTGCAATCCCCCGAGCGACATGCCGCGCTTTCCGACGAAGTGCATGTGGCGGTCCTCGATGTGCGCGAGCAGCAGCTCGTTTGCAACCTGGATCGCGCTGGCGAGATCGGGTAGTACGACATACAGGCGCCGCCTCATTTCACCCTCCTTGTCGACTCGCTGAGAAATCCCGCGTTCAGTTGAGGTATAGGCGTGCTCGCCGGTCGAGTCAAACCGGACGACCGGTCAGGGCCCGCCGAAGAACTCGCCGCGCGTAAAGAACGTGTAGTCGCCCTCGGCCGCCATCAGCCCCACCAGCACCAGGATCGCGAGCGGCGGCAGCAGGATCGCGTAGATCAGCGCAAGCCGTTCCCACTTCATGTGCATGAATACGGCGACGATCAAGCCCGCCTTGACGACCATGAAGAACAGGATCAGCGACCACCGCAACAGCCCCTGCAGGTGGAAGTAGTCGACGAGATACGAGAACACGCTGAATACGAACAGCAGCCCCCACACCTTGAGATAGATGCCGATCGGGTGCTGCTGGTGGCCGGCGGCACGTACCGCCCCATGCTCGACCGCGTGCTCCATCGCGTGCTCCATCGCCTGATCCCTCACCACAGGTAGAACAGCGCAAAGATGAACACCCACACCAGATCGACGAAGTGCCAGTACAGCCCGGCGATCTCGACGATCTGGTAGTTGCCCCGCTTCTCGTAGCGCCCGCGCAGCACGCGGTACGCGACGATCAGCAGGTAGATCACGCCGACCGACACGTGCAGGCCGTGGAAGCCGGTGATCATGAAGAAGCTCGAACCGAACTGCGCCGCGCCCCACGGGTTGCCCCATGGCCGCACGCCTTCGGAAATCAGCTTGGTCCACTCGAACGCCTGCATCCCGACGAAGGTCGCGCCGAGCAGCGCGGTGGCCGCCATCAGCGCCGCGGTTTTCACGCGATCGCGCCGGTAGCCGAAGTTCACCGCCATCGCCATCGTGCCGCTCGAGCTGATCAGGATGAAGGTCATGATCGCGATCAGCACCATCGGGATCGACTGGCCGGCGATCGTCAGTGCGAACACCTCGCTCGGGTTCGGCCACGGCTCGGTCGTCGACATCCGCACGGTCATGTAGGCCGTGAGGAAGCAGCTGAAGATGAACGTGTCGGACAGCAGGAAGATCCACATCATCGCCTTGCCCCACGGGACCTTGAAGGTCTCGCGGTCGGCGGCCCAGTCTGAGACGATCGCCTGCCAGCCGGCGGAAGCGGATGCTGCGTGCGTGTCGGGGACGGAAGTCATCGCGATCACCTGAATCCGCACAGCGCGGCGAGAAACTCGATCGTCGACGGCGGGCTCGCGAGCAACGCGAACATCGCCAGCCAGACGAGCAGCAGGAAGTGCCAGTAGGTAGCGACCATCTCGATGCCCGCACGCGAACGCGCCGGCGTGCGAACGATGCGCGCGACGGCGACCGCGAGCGCGATCAGGCCGCCGGCCAGATGCACGCCGTGCAGCGCGGTGATCAGGTAGAAGAAGCTCGCGGCCGGGTTCGACGCCACTGCGTGCCCGCGCGCGGCCAGATCGCTCCACAGCCAGATCTGAGCCGCGATGAAGGCCACCGCGAGCGCGCCGCCCGCCGCCAGCGCCCTGCGCATCACCGCGTCGGCGCCGCGGCGCGCAGCGACGCGCCCCCACTGCAGCGCGATGCTGCTCGCGGCGAGCAGCGCCGTGTTGAACCACAGCCGCGACGCATCGGCCAGCGGACCACCGGGTTCGGCCGCCAGCGAACGCCAGTCGCCGAACTGCGAACGTCCGAGGTAGGCGATCGTCAGCAGCACGAACAGCATCGTGACGACGACGAGGAAGAACGCCAGGAACACCTGCGCCGGCGAACGTTCGAGCGCCGCGCCCCCGCCGCGCGGCGCGCGACCGTCGTCGACGAACGCGGTGCCCAGCGAAGTCACCGGAGGATTCATGTGGCCGCCTCCGTCTTCAGGTGTTCGCCGCCGACCGCGACTTCCTCGTGCGGTACCGTCTGCGGAATGAAGTCCTCGGGCGCGCCGGGAACGCTGTAGTCGTAGGCCCAGCGATGCACCTCGGGCAGCGTCTTGCCCCAGTTGCCGTGAACCGGCGGCGTGTCGGGCGTCTGCCATTCGAGCGAAGTCGCCCGCCACGGATTGGCGCCGGCGGGTTTGCCCTTGAACGTGCTCCACACGAGGTTGTAGAGGAACACGACCTGGAACGCGCCGACGACGAGCGCGGCGACCGTGATGAACGCGTTCAGGTCGTGCGCCGACTGCGGGATGAAGTCGTAGTTCGATTCGTAGTAGCGCCGCGGCATGCCGAGGAAGCCGAGGTAGTGCATCGGGAAGTAGATCGCGTAGGTGCCGAGGAAGGTGGCCCAGAAGTGCAGCTTGCCGAGGCGCTCGTCCATCATCCGGCCGGTCACCTTCGGGAACCAGTGATAGATGCCGCCGAACACGGCGAGGATCGGGCTGACGCCCATCACCATGTGGAAGTGCGCGACGACGAAGTAGGTGTCCGACAGCGGGATGTCGACGCTGACGTTGCCGAGGAACAGCCCCGTGAGCCCGCCGATCACGAACGTGCTGATGAAGCCGATCGCGAACAGCATCGGCGTGGTCAGGTGGATGTCTCCGCGCCACAGCGTGAGCACCCAGTTGTAGACCTTGATCGCGGTCGGGATCGCGATGATCAGCGTGGTGGTCGCGAAGAAGAAGCCGAAGTACGGGTTCATCCCGCTGATGTACATGTGGTGCGCCCACACGACGAACGACAGCCCGCCGATCGCGACGATCGCCCACACCATCATCCGGTAGCCGAAGATGTTCTTGCGCGCGTGCGTGGCGATCAGGTCCGAGATGATCCCGAACGCCGGCAACGCGACGATGTAGACCTCGGGGTGGCCGAAGAACCAGAACAGGTGCTGGAACAGGATCGGGCTGCCGCCGGCGTGGTCGAGCTGCTTGCCCATCGACACGATCGCCGGCATGAAGAAGCTCGTGCCGAGCAGCTTGTCGAACAGCAGCATCACCGCGCTGACGAACAGCGCCGGAAACGCGAGCAGCGCGAGGATCGTCGCGGTGAAGATGCCCCACACCGTCAGCGGCATGCGCAGCAGCGTCATGCCGCGGCAGCGCGCCTGCAGCACGGTGGTCACGTAGTTCAGCCCGCCCATCGTCGCCGCGACGATGAAAATGGCGAGCGACACCAGCATCAGCACGATGCCCCAGTCGGTGCCCGGCGTGCCGGGCAGGATCGCCTGCGGCGGATACAGCGTCCAGCCCGCGCCGGTCGGCCCCCCCGGAACGAAGAAGCTCGCGACCAGCACCAGCACCGCCAGCAGGTACGCCCAGTACGACAGCATGTTCACGTACGGGAACACCATGTCGCGCGCGCCGACCATCAGCGGGATCAGGTAATTGCCGAAGCCGCCGAGGAAGATCGCGGTGAGCAGATAGATCACCATGATCATCCCGTGCATCGTCACGTACTGGTAGTACTCGCCCGCCGAGATGTCGAAACGGCCCGGGAAGCCGATCTGCAGCCGCATCAGGTGCGACAGCACCAGCGCGACCAGCCCGATCGCCATCGCGGTCACCGTGTACTGGATCGCGATGACCTTGTGGTCCTGGCTCCAGATGTATTTCGTGACGAAGCTGCGCGGTTCGTGCAGCGATGCGTCGTCGGCGTCAGACATGGGTGGCCCCTTTGCGGCCAGGCGTTGGCGTAGTGCGATCGAACTGCGTACGGCTCCTCGTGTCGGCGACCCTCACGGCTTCGCAGGCGCCGCTGCGGATAGGTCCTTGATGAAAGCGATCACCGCATCGACTTCCTGCTCGTTCAGGTCCTGCGGCGGCATGATCGGAGCGAAGCCCTGCACGACTTCGGCATTCGGCTGACCGATCGAACGCCGCAGGTAGGCCTCGTCGGCTTTGACCTGCGCGCCGCCGACGAGTGTCCGCGTCGCCCCGAACAGACCCTTCCAGGTCGGTCCGACGCCGGGCGAACCGTCGAGGCTGTGACAGGCCACGCAGCCGCGCGACTGCGCGATCGCACGCCCTCGCGCTGCGCCGACGTCGCCCGCTGCGGCGCCCGCTTTGGCGAGCTGCGCGAACGTCGGCTGCGCGGCGAGCCACGCAGCGTAGTGGTCGGGCTCCTCGACGACGATGTGGCCGCGCATGTTGAAGTGTGCGGTGCCGCAGTACTCGGCGCACATGATCTCGAAGCGGCCGGTCTTCGTCGGCGTGAACCAGAACTGCGAGACCAGTCCCGGGACCAGATCCATCTTGACCCGGAACTGCGGCACGTAGAAGTTGTGCAGCACGTCGAGCGAGCGCTGCAGCACCTTGACCGGTTGTCCGACGGGGATGCGCACCTCCGGCCCGTCGACGAGCACGTCGTCCTGACCGTTCGGATCGTTAGGGTTCAGCCCGAAGGGATTGCTGGCGCTGACAAAGCGCACGTCGGTGACGCCGAGTTGCCCGTCCTTGCCCGGGAAACGGAAGCGCCATCGCCACTGCTGCCCGACGACTTCGAATACCAGCGCGTCCTTCGGCGCAGCGATCAGGTCCGCGTAAACCCACAAGCCGGGCGCAAGCATCGCGACGATGCCCGCGGTCGTAATACCGGTAAGCCACCACTCGAGCTTGCGGTTGTGCGGCTCGAATGCCGCGCGGTGGCCGGGACGATGGCGGAAACGCACGACCGCATACGCGATGAACAGGTTGATGGCGACAAACACCACCCCCGTGATCACGAGCGTGATCAGCAGCGTGTCGTCCATCAGTCTCCAGTTCGAGGCCAGCGGCGTCAGCCACCACGGGCTCAGGAGCTGGAACAACACTGCGACTACGGCGATCAGCACCAGCGCGACGGCCAGCGCCATGTGACCTCCCCCACCGCGAACGGTGCATCGGGAACGTCGAGCGTGTCGGCGCGGGCATCTTACTTCTGCGATGTAGGGAATTCCAAGATCGTGCAACCTATCCTCCACTGCCGTCGCGGTTAATCGCGAGCTTTGCTGCGTATGCGCAAAGCGACGAGCGGCACGATCGCGCGATGCGCCGGAGCGCGAATGCCCGCGTATGCTGATTCGGGACCGGCATGTCCGATTCCGGCCGCGCCGGTCCGCGTTCCGAAAGAGGAGGTGCTATGGATCACGTAGTCGATCGTCGCGCGATGGGCGAAGCGCCGCCGAAAGTCCGAATCGTCCCTGCATCCCGTCCCTTCACCTGGCTGCGACACGGGTGGACCGATCTGATCCGCGCGCGCAATGCGAGCCTCGGGTACGGCGCGCTCGTTGCGGCGTTCGGGGTGGGTCTGCTCGCGTTGGCCTGGGGCGCCACCTATCTCGTCCCGGCGCTGATCGGTGGCTTCCTGCTCGTGGCACCGTTCGGCGCGATCGTGTTTTACGCGCTGTCGCGGCAGATCGAACGCGGCGACCCGATCGACGGTGCTGCCGCGCTCTTCGCCTGGCGGCGCAACACCGGACAGATCGCGCTATTGGGGCTCGCGCTGACGTTGACGTTCATCCTGTGGGAACGGCTCGCGGCGATCGTCTTCGCGCTGTTCTACGGTGGCGAGATCGCCGACCTGTCAACGCTCGTGCGCGACGTTCTGTTCTCCGGCCGCTACATGGAACTGGTGATCGCGTACTTCGGTGTCGGCGGGTTGCTCGCGCTCGCGGTGTTTGCGCTGGGCGTGGTCACCGCGCCACTGTTGCTCGACCGCGATCTGGACGTGGTTACCGCCGCGGTGACGAGCTTGCGCTGCTGCGCGAGCAACCCGGGGGCCGCGCTGCTGTGGGCGTTCCTGATCGCCGCGCTGACGCTGCTGGGCTTCGCGACGCTCATGCTCGGGCTCGTCGTGATCTTCCCGTGGCTGGGTCATGCGACCTGGCACGCGTATCGCGATCTCGTCGAGTAGCGGGGCCGGACCGATGTGCTCAGCAGCGCCGCAGGACTCGCGCGGCCGTGCGCGCTGGCTGCTCGCGTGCGTCGGCGCGCTCGCCGTTGCGGTCGCGCCGCGCGCAGCCGAGCTGCCGATCTTCGATGCGCACGTGCACTACAGCCATGACGCGTGGGAGCAGGTACCGCCGGGCGTCGCAATCGATCTGTTGCGCCGGGCGGGCGTGCGGCGCGCGCTCGTGTCCAGCTCGAACGACGACGGCAATCAGAAGCTCGTCGCGGCCGCCCCCGAGCTGATCGTGTCGTCGCTGCGTCCCTACCGTACGCGCGGCGAGCTGTCCACATGGGTGCGTGACGAATCCGTGATCGGCTACGTCGAGGAGCGGCTGCGCAAGTTCCGCTACGCGGCGCTCGGCGAGTTCCACCTGTACGGCGCGGACGCGGATCTGCCCGTGCCGCGCCGGCTCGTGCAGCTCGCGCGCTCGCACGATCTCGTGCTGCACGCGCACTCGGACATCGACGCGGTCGAGCGGCTGTTCGCGCAATGGCCCGACGCGAAGATCCTGTGGGCGCATTCGGGCTTCGAATCGCCCGACCGCGTTCGCGCGATGCTGCGCAAGCATCGCAATCTATGGTGCGATCTGGCGTTCCGCAGCGACCACGGCGCAGGCGGTCGCGTCGATCCGCAGTGGCGCGCGCTGTTTCTCGAGTTCCCCGATCGGTTCATGGTCGGCACCGACACCTTCACGCCGGAGCGCTGGCCCTTCATCGTCGAGCACGCGCGCTGGTCGCGCGCCTGGCTCGCGGACCTGCCCGCCGAGGTCGCCGAACGCATCGCGTGGAAGAACGGCGAAGCCTTGTTCGGCGCCGCGCTCCGATGAGGTTGCGGTCGGCGCTGGCCGGCCTGCTCATCGCCGCGCCGGCGCTCGCCTGCGATCCGGGTCTGCCGGGCGGCGATGCGGCGCGCATCGAAGGCCAACGCTACGTCCTCGCATGGCGCCCGCGTCCCGCGCCGATCCGGCTCGGCGAGTTCTTCGCGCTCGAAATCGCCGTCTGTGCGCGCGACGGCGCGAGTGTGCCGACCACGCTGCGCGTCGATGCGCAGATGCCCGAGCACCGGCACGGCATGAACTACCGGCCGAGCGTGGCACGCGCCGGCGAAGGCCGCTTCGTCGCTTCGGGCCTGTTGTTCCACATGCCCGGCCGCTGGGAGCTCGCCTTCGACCTGCGCGCCGCCGAACACGGCGAAACGCTGCGTGCGAGCGTGACGATTCCGTAACCGATGCGCCGCCATGGCCGTATCGCTTTGGCCGCCGTCGCGTGGCTGGTGTTGACGGGCGCGCGCGCCGAAGTCGAGTTCACGCCTGAGGAAGTTCGGCGCATCCTCGCGCACGGCCCGTGGCCGCCCGCCTTTGCGCGCGATCCGAGCAACCGCGCCTCGGGCAACGCCGCGGCGATCGATCTTGGCCGGCGGCTGTTCGCCGATGCGCCGCTGTCGGCCAACGGCTACGTCGCCTGCGTGTCGTGCCATCAGACCGACCGCGCGTGGACCGACGGCGTGCCGCGCGCTCGCGGCATCGGACCGCTCGACCGCAATGCGCCGAGCGTGGCCAACGCGTGGCTGAACCGCTGGTTCGGCTGGGGCGGCGCGGCCGACAGCCTATGGATGGCGAGCCTGCGGCCGCTGCTCGATCCGAACGAAATCGGCACGACGCCGCAACGCGTGGTCGAGCGCTTCAAGCTGAACGACGACCTCGCTTGCCGCTACCGGCGCGCCTTCGGCCGGGCGCCCGATCATGCCGACGAAACGCTGCTGGTCAACATCGCGAAGGCGATCGCCGCATTCCAGGAGACGCTGACGACGGGACGCACGCCGTTCGACGACTTCCGCGACGCGCTCGCGCGTGGCGACCGCGGTGCGATGGCCGCGTATCCGGACTCGGCGCAACGCGGGCTCAAGCTCTTCGTCGGACGCGGCCATTGCTTCTTCTGCCATTCGGGACCGGCGTTCACGAACGGGGAGTTTCACGACGTCGGCGTCGCGTACTTCGTCGCGCCGGGCAGGGCCGACGGCGGCCGTTACGCCGGCATCCAGGCGCTCGCGGCGAGCCGCTTCAACCTGCTCGGCCCGTACAACGACGACGCTGCGCGAACGACGGCGACCAAGACGCGCCACGTCGAGCTGGCGCCGCGCCACTGGGGCGAATTCAAGACGCCCGGCCTGCGCAACGTCGCCGTGACCGCGCCGTACATGCACAACGGCTCGCTCGCGACGCTGCGCGACGTCGTGCGGCACTACTCGGAGCTGAACGAGGAGCGGCTGCACGCCGACGGCGAGCGCATCCTGCGGCCTTTGAAACTGACGCCGTCGGAAATCGACGATGTCGTCGCCTTCCTCGAGTCGCTGACCGACCGCGACGGCGCGCGCCGCGCATTGCCGCCGCTCGATACAGCGCCCTGCCGCTGAGATCAGCCGAACACGCGGTCGAGCGCCGCCGCCGACAGCGCGAAGCCGCGTTCGGCGAGCGCCACGCGGACCGCGTCGCGCTGCCGCACCATGCCCGCCCACGGCGCGGCGAGGCCGCGCGCGGATTCGCGCACGTCGAGCTCGACGGCCACGCGCGCGTGCAGCGGCCGCAGCTCGGCGTCGAACAGCGTTTCTGCGATGTCGAGCGATGCGATCGCCACCGGCAGCAACCGGCTCGCGCCCCACGCGAACAGCAGCGCCTCGCCGCGCGCCGGCGGCAGCGCGATCGACTCGAGCGCTGCAAGCTGCGAGAGCACGTCGAACGCGGCGTGCGCGCGGCCTTCGGCGAGCGCATCGCTCGCATCGACAACGAGGTCGAAGCCGATCCAGTGGCGCGGCGCGCGCAGCGCCGGATCGCCGGCCGGCGTGTCGATGCGCCGGTGCAGCCGCTCGGGGTTGAAGGCAAAGACGAACACGCGCGGCTTGCCGCGCGCCGGCACGCGGATCAGCGCGCCTTTGAACAGACCCTTGTCTTGCGCCATGCGGACGATGATGCGCCGGTCAGGTTTCCGCCGGCTCCTTGACGTCGACGTCGCGCTCCCAGCCTTCGTGCTCGAGCCTGATCGACTCGATCGCGACAGCCGCACCGTTCGCGTCGAGCTCGGGCAGCGCGACGTACTCGGACACCCACGCGCGATACACGCGATAGGCGAGTACGACGGTGCCCTGCTCGTTGAGCAGCTCGATCACGAGGTCCTTGCGAAAGTTCTTCAGCGACATCGCGGCGTCGCCCGCGCGGTCGAACGCGAGATTGGCCCAGCGCTCGAACTCGGGATCGTGCGTGACGCCGCGCTCGAGCGTGATCGGCGCGTATTCCGTGCGGCCGGGCGACTTGCGGGAACTGCTCGGCGCGCCGCCTTCGCGGAACTCGATCACCTCGGTCGTGCGCTTCAGCGGGCTGACCTTCGAGACTCCGGCGACGTACCGGCCGTCCCATTTCACGCGGAACTTGAAGTTCTTGTAGGGATCGAGTCGGTGCGGATTCACGGGAAATTGCGCCATCGCATTCTCCAAGACCTCGCCAGGACCGTTCGCGAGCACGGACGCAGCATAGTGGCCGGACGCGCAAAGCGCGACGCGAGGATTCATGCAAGTGCCGTTCGTCGCGCGACCGCGCGCTTCGTCGGCGCCCGCCGATCCGGACCTCGATCGTTCGGCAGTTCGGACGATGGCCATTAATCCATAAGGCTGGCCGGCGCGTGACTGTGCGCGTTCGCGGCGATCCGTACGATGACCGTTCAATACGCGAGCCGCACCGATGCTCAGCAGCACCGTCCGTACGCTCCTCCTGGTCGCCGCCGTCCCTGTCGCCCTCACGCTCGGCGGCTGCGCGACGGTGACGGGCTCGCCCACGCAGTCGATCAGCATCCACACCGTCGATGCGAACGACCGGCCGATCGAAGGCATGAAGTGCCGCGTCATCAACGGATCGGCCGAGTATTTCGGCACGTCGCCGATGTACGACCTGCAGGTACGGCGCTCGGCGAGCGATCTGGACATCGAGTGCCGCCGCGGCGCGCTGGTGGCGCGCGGCACGGCCGTGTCGCGCGGGTCGGGCGCCACCGCTGCGGTCAAGGCGCTGCTCCCCGGCGGCACCGCGAGCCTCGTGGTCGACCACGTCACCGGCTACCGCTATGCGTATCCGTCGGCGATGCGGTTGCGGGTCGGCCAGCACCTCGTTTTCGATGCCAGCGACGATGCCCTCGGCCGTCCCTCACGCGGCATCCAGGTCGACGCAGGTCGCTGACGTGCCGGCCGCGCCGGCGTTCACGCCCGAGCTGGGCGAGCGCTTCGCTCGAGTCGCCCTTTCCAACCTCGCCATCGAGTATCCGCATCAGCTCCAGCACCTGCTCGCGAGCGACGCCGACGCGCGGACGCCGCGCGCGCTGCATCCCGTCTTCTGGGGCAGCTACGACTGGCACTCGAGCGTGCACATGCACTGGACGCTGGCGCGCTGCCTGCGCCTGGCGCGCGAAATGCCGAGCGTGGCGCGCGCGGTCGCGCATTTCGATGCCCGCCTGCTGCCCGCGCACGTCGATGCCGAACTGGCGTATCTGCGCGGCGCCAGCCGCGCGTCGTTCGAGCGACCGTACGGCTGGGGCTGGCTGCTGAAGCTGCAGGCGGAACTGGAACTGCTCGCGCGCCAGCGCGAATCGGCCCGGCGCTGGCGCGACGCGCTGGCGCCGCTCGCCGACGACGTCGCGGTGCGCCTGCTCGCCTACCTGCCGCGGCTCGACTATCCGGTCCGCGCCGGCACGCACGGCAACACCGCGTTCGCGCTGATCCTCGCGCTCGACTACGCGCGCATTGCGCAGCACCGCGCGCTTGCGCGCTCGGTCGCCGAGCGCGCGCAGACATGGTTCGGTCGCGATCGACGCTATCCCGCCGACTACGAGCCGGGCGGCGACGACTTCCTGTCGGGCGGTCTCGTCGAGGCCGTGCTGGTGCGGCGCACCCTGGACGATGGTCGCTTCGCCGAATGGTGGGAGGCCTTCGCACCCCCGCCCGAAGCGCTCGCGCGCTGGCTCACGCCCGTGCGCGTCGTCGATGCGCGCGACCCGAAGATCGTGCACCTGCACGGGCTGAACCTCTCGCGCGCGTGGTGCTGGCGCGTGTTGCTGCGCAGCCTGCCTGCGGCGTTGCACGACCCGGTCAGTCGAGCGATCGAGGCGCACCTGGCCGCTTCGGGCGCGGCGGCCGTCGAAGGCGATTTCGTCGGCACGCACTGGCTAGCCTCGTTCGCGCTGTTGGCGCTGACTGACGCGCCGAGCGGCGAACAGAACGGCTGAGCCGCCTACACCGTCCGCATGATCGGCGCCGACTTCAGGCGGCGCGCGATCGTGCCGATAGCCAGCGATACGCCCCGCGCATTCGCATGACACGCTTCGCCGCTTTCGCCGTTCTCGTGCTCGCCGCGCTGTCGTCCGGGTGCGCGACGTTAAGCGGCAGCGCGACGCAGGCGATCGAAATCCACGCGGTCGACGACAGCGATCGCGCGATCCACGGCATGGAGTGCCGCGTCGCCAATGCCGCCGGTGAGCAGCTCGTGACGCTGCCAACCAAGGAGGTGCAGGTCCGGCGTTCTTCGACGGAACTCGAGGTCGAGTGCCGGCTCGGCGTGCAGATCGCGCGCGGCACCGCCGTTGCGCGCGGCGATGCGAAGATGGAAAACTCCTTCATCCCCGGCGGATCGATCGCCGCGTTGGTCGATCACTTCAGCGGCTACATGTACTCGTATCCGACGCCGCTGCGGCTGCGCGTCGGCGAACACCTGCGCTTCGAGTTCTCCGATGCGCCGCGCGCAGAGCTGGTCGCGGCGCTCGCGCCTGCCGGCACAGCGACGCCTGCACCCGCGAGCCCGTTACCCGTCGTCACGACGCGCGTGATCCCGGCCCAAGCACCGGCGCCCAGTGCCGCGCCGGGCAGCGCCGCTGCGGCTTCGCGCGCGCCGGTTCGCCCGGCGCCGACTCCACGCCCGGTCGCGGCGGCGCCGGCTGCGCCGCCCCCGGTCAAGTACGAATCGCTCGATCCGCGCGACTTGCGCCTGCGCTCGGGCGCGAACTGACGTCCCGGCCCGGGAGGCCCGGTGCTTCCCGTCCCGCTTGACAGCCGTCAAGCCGTGCACCTCCGCGCGCTGGTGTCATTCAATGGCGCGCGGGATGCGATCGTGTGGGATGTCATCGTCATCGGTTCGGGCATCGGCGGGCTCGCCGCGGCCGCTGCGCTCGCGCGCGGCGGACGGCGCGTGCTCGTGCTCGAGCGTCACGCCCAACCGGGCGGACTGACGCAGACTTTCGAGCGCGACGGCTTCCGCTTCAACGTCGGCGTGCACTCCGTCGGGGGTGCCGGCGAGATCGACGGCCGCCCCGGACCGGCCAAGAAGATCTTCGATGCGCTGACGCCCGACGGCATCCCGATGGCTTCGGTCGGCGAGGTGTACGAGCGCGTGCGCTTTCCGGGCTTCAGCTTCGACTTCGCTCGCCCGGCCGAGCGGCTGCGCGCCGATCTGAAGCGGCGGTTTCCGCGCCAGCACGCGGGGATCGATCGCTACTTCGACGCGCTCGACGAGGCGAACGCCGCGCTGCAGGCGGTCTTCACCGCGCACACGCTGCCACAGCCGCTCGCCGGCGCGCTGCTGTGGCTCAAACGCGCGGCGATCCGACGCTGGGTCGGCCGAACGACCTGGCAGGTGGTCCGCGACTTCGTCAGCGATCCGGGGCTGCTAGCGGTGCTCGCCGCGCAGTGGGGCGCGTACGGCGGCCGTCCGGCGGAGAGCTCCTTCGCGGCCCACGCGCTGGTCATGCATCACTACCTGGACGGCGCGTGGTTTCCGGTCGGCGGTGGCGCGGTATTCGCGCGAGAGTTCGGCCGAACGATCGAGTCCGCCGGCGGCGCGATCCGCACCAATGCGGGGGTCGCGCGAATCCGCGTGCGCGACGGCCGCGTCGCCGGCGTCGTGCTGACCGACGGAGAAGACATCGAAGCGCGCTGTGTGGTGTCCGATGCGGGCGTGCGCAACACGCTGCGGCTGCTGCCGGCGCCGGAGGTCGACTACCGCTGGGCCGAAGACGCGCTGGCGATCGAGCCTTCGATCGGCTACGTCGGGCTGTATCTCGGGCTCGAAGGCGACATCGGCGCGCTCGGCGCGTCGGCGACCAACGACTGGATCTACGAGAGCTGGGATATCAACGCGATCTGGCGCGATCCGTTCAGCGAACCCGACGCCCCGGGCTTGTTCGTTTCGTTTCCTTCGCTGAAGGACCCCTCGCACCGGCCCGGGCCCACGCTGAAGCACACGTGCGAGATCGTCGCACTGGTCGACTGGAGCGCGTTCTCGAAGTGGGACCGCGAAGGTCTGACCAAGGGCACGCCGCGAAGTGAGGACTACGCCACGTACAAGGCGATGGTCGAGCGCAATCTGCTCGCCCAGTTCGGCCGGCACTACCCGCGGCTCGCGCCGCTGGTGCGTTTCCACGAGGCGTCGACGCCGATCTCGGTGGCCTCGATCACCGCCGCAGAGCACGGCGCGATGTACGGACTGCAGACCACTCCCGAGCGCTTTCTGAGCCCGGCGCTGCGGCCGCGCACGCCCGTCGGCGGACTGTTCCTCGCCGGTCAGGACGTGTGCACGCCCGGCGTGACCGGCGCGCTGATGGGCGGCGTGATGGCCGCCGTCGCGATCGAGCCCAAGCTGGCACGGTTGCTGCGCTGAGTCGCGGCCGCGGATCGCGGCGGGCGCTCACGCCCGGCCGCTGAGCCAGCGTGCGAAGTCCGCTCGACCGTTGTCGAGCGCGCGCCGCGCCGCGCGTCGCCAGTCGTAGTCGAGCGCGACGAAATGCGCGCGCCAGCTTGTGCGCCCTCGTTCGACGAGCGCGTAGCGCGCGTGCGGCGAACCCAGCTCGTGCACGTGCGGAACCGGGTGGCGCGCGCTGAACGCGGGGATGCCGACCGATCCCGGGTTGACGATCGTCGGCCCGTCGGGCAGCTCGACGATGCGCGGCACGTGCGAGTGCCCGCACAGCAGGAGCCCGCTGCGAATTTCCCCGCAATCGCGACGGATGTCGTCTTCGGTGCGCAGCGCGGCGCGGCCGGTCGAGGGATCCTCGAGCAGGTAGTCGAGATCGCTCGCGGGCGTGCCGTGGCAGGCGAAGACGTCATCGGCCAGGCGCAGCGTGGCGGGCAGCGCGCGGGTCCACTCGAGCTGCTCGCGCGTGATCGATTTGAACGTGAACTGGTCGGACGCATCGCCGCGGCGATCCTCGCACAGCCAGGTCCGCCGCTCGTGGTTGCCGCGCAGCGTCGGACAGCCGAGAGCGATCAGGCGGTCGGCGGTCTCGCGCGGCCAAAGCGGTCCGGCGAGCAAGTCGCCGAGCGCGACGACGACATCGGCGCCGCGCTGCGATACGTCGTCGAGCACCGCTTCGAGCGCCGGCAGGTTGCCGTGGATGTCCGAGATCGCTGCGATGCGCATGATCGGATCGCGTGACGTGGCGAGTGGTCGCTCGGGGCGGTGCGCCGTTCGCGATCGGTGCGCCTAGATGTGAAGTGTCAAGAGGTTATTTCTGGACGCAGCGAGTCTGGCCATGGGTGCGAGACCTCCGATGCCTTGGTGGGGGCGATGCCAGTTGTAGTGGTGGATCCAGGAATCCAGAGCGGCGGCGCGTTG
>Ga0209172_10002144_pt1 | contig 36671 bp, 31 predicted proteins | sample LarsenN4metaG_FD_184113 | JGI IMG/M metagenome (GOLD analysis project Ga0209172, IMG submission 184113) | Hot spring sediment bacterial and archeal communities from British Columbia, Canada, to study Microbial Dark Matter (Phase II) - Larsen... ... | reverse complement strand
CATTAGAGGCATTTAGAACGGCTATGTCCTATCGATTTTTCGATTGGTTAACACTTAATCGTGACCTGTTTGCTGCTTATAAAGCCAGCTTAGGTTACATTTGGGCTTAATTTTTGTCTAAGTCCCGTTAATCATCTAAATGAGATACAAAAAATGATTTTAACCGCCGATAGATACTCCTAAATAGTCAGGAGATATAGATAAATATCGACGGTTTACTATCCCAAAATTAAAATTATTACTAACTAAGCAATATTGAGTACTTTCCGTAAGATTGCTTGGTCTTCTAGCTTGGCTTTTAAGCGACCATTTTCGACATCTCGAATCCAACTCTGGCTTTTACCTGTGAGCTTGGCTAATTCTCTTTGAGAGAGATTTAAATTTTTTCGTGCCTGCAGAATCTGCTCACCAACTAAATCACCTGCGGTTGACGATTTACGTCTAACTCTAGCTGTGCGCCGTTGTTTTTTCTCCGATTCCGAGATTTGTCGTTCCCATTCTGCGGGTAATTCAAAAGCTAAAATCCTGGCATTCATTAAGAGATTCCATTTACCACGAGGGCCGGTGTCTGTGAGGCGGGTTTCACCACCAGCATCATTAATCCAAAATTCTAAGGCTTCATCAGGATCTTCAGGAATATCAACTAATTTTGCCCACAGAGGTTGAATTTCTAAAGGATAAGTAATGGGATCAAAGATGGGTTTAATCCCTAGATTATTGATAACTTCTAAATCGTTTTCAAATGTCCTTAATAGACGTTTGCGTTCTTCTCTGTGTCGGGAAGCTAAGGTGACTTTTTCTTCACCATAGGCAATGCGAAGTAAGGTAGGAACGGTGATGCGTTGTTCCTTACCCATTTTGGTTTTAAACAGCAACCATAACATTAGTCTGACTGCGCCTTCATGTTGCTGCCAAATACTCATAACTGTGGTTAAAAGAGTTTTGGGCAGGCTACCGTATTGGTAAAATGCACTACGTTCTTTACACCCTTGTTTGTTCAAGAAATATTGAGACCAAATGCCGGCGCGGATTTTAAAGGTTAGTCCGATGAGATATTTGCAACCGAGGTCATCTTCTTGAAAGTGGTGTTGAATGTTGACTAAATGCCACAAGCGACTATTTTCGACTGTAAAACCCTGGACTCGACCTTGTTGGGGCCAGTCGAGGGAAATTGTAAGTGAGCAAGCTTGCTGCACCAAGTTTTTCATTAAGGAAAGTTTAGCGGTTTTGCTGAGGTCTTTGCGTTTCTCCAGTCCTAAGTATTTTTCTATTTGTCGTTCATCAATGGCAAATTCTTGCTCCCAAGGTTGGTCTAAGGTTGTCGCATGAGCAGCAAAAATGAGATGGAGGCAAGTGGCTCGAATATCAAGGGTTTCAATGACGCTAATATCTTTAGCGTAGGCGTTGACTTGAAAAGGGTCTTGGATATGAAAGGCGATCGCACCCCGTCCTTGGTTAACTTGTCTGCCATAACATAGATAGCCTGCTGCGTCTTGTTCCCAATTCAGGGATGTACGCTGCGCTAGTAGGTTGCACGCTTCCCAAATAGCGATCGCTGAAGCAAATGGGTTGTTCTTGCCGTTAGAAAATAGATCTGGACTGGTAGCATTTCTAGGTTCTACTTTGCATCTCCCTTTCTTCGCTTGCCACGGTATGGGAGATTTAGTTGGACAAGCTATTACACATTGCGGTTCAGAATAGTAGCCTTCACAATTATTACAAAGACAAGGATCTATCCAATACTCATCACCCTCTATTTTGATCGCACCCGTAGGACACTGGGGACGGCAGTTGTCACATCCAACGCAACTGTTGTTAGGAATTGTGTAAGGCATATGGCTCTTTTCCCACTGGAATCGTTGAGATGTTTGGCTTAAGTCTCCCCTGGATGTGTCTGTACAAAAAGGCAAAAGTAAAAAGGCACTCATTAAAAAGAAAGAATGCTTATTTTGTAAACCTTCTGGCTACTTTAACTAGTTACTTAATTTATGCCTTCATGTACTTTAATGTAATAATTTGTCCACATCCATATTTTGACTTTGCACCCGATTGAAAACTAGTTCAGGCTATAAAATTGAGCCTAATCTTGCTGCTTTCTTAGATAAAGATTTCATAAATATTTTTATGAGTTTGTTCATAATGAGCTTACAAAAGGTTCTTAAGAATTCAAAAAATACTTAGCCTACGAACATTTTTATCCAACCTTAAAAGTTTAGCCAAATTGTTTTCATTGAATATGTACTACCTTATTTGTTTTGCAAAATTATCTTTATTAATAATTTTAATATTTAAGTCAAATCAATAGTCTGTTATTACAATTACAAATCATTATTGTTATGATTTCCTAGCAATTATAGTGAATAACTATCTCTCATCATTTATCAGAAATTAACTTAGTAAAAAGTATTTATTTATAAGAATCTTAAAAACCATTTTGTGGTTTTAAGTACAATTTATATTTACAAATATGTAATTGTTGATAATTTGGCAATAAATAGCATGAATTTACTGGTATTTTCTTGGAAAAACATATAAGTCTATTGTAATAATTCGTACAGCAAATAATCATTTTTCACGAAAAATAGGATAAATAAACAAATTATTCAAATCATCAATATTGTATCGATTACTAGCCGTTATTCTTTTCGATATCAAAAGCATATTTAACCATTAATAATAAAGATTTTCATTTAGAACTCAATATAAAACAGGAAAATATTTTTGTATCTAATTAGCATTTATTATCTCCACAAATTAATCACTGAATAACAAAATAAGTAGATAAAATTAAAGTAGGATGAAGATTAAGTACCAACAAGTTTATTGGCAGAATAGCCAGGAGTTTAATGATGGCAGTCCTCACAGGATTAACCTTTGGTGGCAAAGCTTGGACACCTAAATTTGCTCAAGCAATTGACAAAGACAAATGTATCGGATGTGGCAGATGTATTAAAGTATGTGGTTATTCTGTGCTGGATTTGAAAGCATTGAATGAAGAAGGTGAATTTGTAGAAGATGAAGAGGATGATGAAATTGAACGCAAAGTGATGGTAGTGGCTCACCCAGAAAACTGTATTGGTTGTGAAGCTTGTTCACGTATTTGTCCTAAAAATTGCTACAGCCATGCAGCATTAGATAACTAAGCTTTATACTCAAGCACACTGTTAGGAGGAAAATCAAAATCATCAGCAAAATAATCAAAGGGGAATATGGTAAATATTTACGGACAATAAAAAGTTCGTCAAAAACAAATGCGTAAATTATTAATTGTTCATGATTAACGAATTTATCTTTGCTGTGCCAACTAACGCTGTGATTACTGAGTTGAATTGCTTTTGTTAACCTCAAGGCTTCCCGTTCATCATATTTACAATATATTGTTAAGTTTTTGGGGGAAGATATGAAGATATCTGGAATAATTCCCCCGATTTTTATTTAGGTAAGTTAAAAATTGAATAAGTGAAAATCAACATCATTCGGTGAAAATGTAAAAACCTATAGCTGAGACATAGAATTTTAGATTTTGGATTGTGGATTAAATCTAAATTCTAAAATCAAAAATCGAATTGTCTTAAGCCTTCGGTCACGATAACTAAAAAGCAGGTACTATGGAACAAATTCCTGTTTCATTATGGACTCTGATTGCTGGAATAGTAATTGGAGTAGTTAGTCTTTGGATGGGTCAAAATCACAATCTACTGCCAGTAGAAGCATCCCAACAAGCACCGTTGGTAGACGGATTTTTTAATATTATGTTTACCATTGCTGTGGCGTTGTTTTTGGTAGTAGAAGGCACGATTTTGATTTTTCTGTTCAAATATCGTCGTCGTCGTGGTGATAATACCGATGGTGTACCAGTCGAAGGGAATCTTCCCTTAGAAATTTTTTGGACAGCGATTCCATCACTGATTGTGATTTGTTTAGGTATCTACAGTGTCGATGTCTTCAACCAAATGGGAGGTTTAGAACCTGGAAGTCATCCCCACACTGCATCTCATGCGACTCATACCTCTGGCACTGCCATTGCAGCTACTCTCGATGATACCTCTACAGCTAAAACTGCTCCCGGCATTGGCATTGGCGCATCTCCCACACATCAAGCACAAGCTGCAGATTTGGTGGTGAATGTGACTGGGATGCAGTTTGCTTGGCTTTTTGACTATCCCAATAACGGAGTTTCGGCTGGGGAATTACACGTTCCTGTCGGTGCTGATGTGCAACTCAATCTTTCAGCGCAGGATGTAATTCACTCCTTTTGGGTGCCGCAATTCCGGCTTAAACAAGATGCAATTCCTGGTATCCCCACCGAATTAAGATTTGTAGCGACTAAACCAGGTACATATCCTGTAGTTTGTACAGAACTTTGCGGTGGTTATCATGGTTCGATGCGGACACAAGTTATTGTCCACACACCCGAAGAGTTTGATAGCTGGCTGACAGAAAATCAGGTAGCTCAACAACAGAATCTGCAAAAAGCTGTGGCTGTTAACCCCGCAAACTTGTCTACATCAGAGTTTCTTGCACCCCATGTGCAGCACTTGGGAATTGACGCAGCGAGTTTGGAGTCGGTTATTAGTCATTAGTCATTAGTCAACAGTCAATAGTTAATCATGTGGTGACTATGGACTGTGGATTTTTTAGCAATGGTCACGAAAGCGGTTATGACACAAGTAGAATTTCCACCATACACACCACCAGATAAGGGACACAGTGTACATTTTCAACCTGCTTGGAAATGGCAGGACTATTTCACCTTTAACGTAGATCATAAAGTTATAGGCATTCAATATCTAGTGACTGCCTTTTTGTTCTACTTGATTGGTGGGTTGATGGCGATCGCCATCCGCACCGAGTTAGCCACACCAGAAGCAGACTTCATCGATCCCAATCTGTACAACGCCTTCATGACTAACCACGGGACAATCATGATTTTCCTGTGGATTGTTCCCAGTGCGATCGGGGGTTTTGGTAACTATCTCATCCCCTTGATGATTGGGGCAAGAGATATGGCGTTCCCGAAATTGAACGCGATCGCTTTTTGGTTAAACCCACCAGCTGGTTTACTCTTAGCAGCGAGTTTCATTTTCGGTGGTTCTCAATCTGGCTGGACTGCTTACCCACCTTTGAGTCTAGTTACAGCACCTATTGCTCAATCCCTGTGGATTTTAGCGATCGTGTTGGTGGGGACTTCTTCCATTCTCGGTTCGGTTAACTTCGTCGTCACTATCTTGATGATGAAAGTCCCCAGCATGAAATGGGATCAATTACCTCTCTTCTGTTGGGCTATCTTAGCAACTTCTGTTCTCGCACTGCTTTCTACACCTGTATTAGCCGCAGGTTTAGTATTGTTGTTGTTTGACCTCAACTTTGGTACTTCCTTCTTTAAACCAGATGCAGGCGGTAACGTCGTTATCTATCAGCACTTATTCTGGTTCTACTCTCACCCGGCAGTATATTTGATGATTCTGCCCATCTTCGGCATTATGTCCGAAGTCATCCCTGTTCATGCACGCAAGCCAATTTTTGGTTATAAAGCGATCGCTTATTCTAGTGTTGCCATCTGCGTTGTCGGTTTGTTTGTCTGGGTACACCATATGTTTACCAGTGGGACACCCGGCTGGATGCGGATGTTCTTCACCATCTCAACTTTGATTGTAGCTGTACCGACCGGCGTGAAAATTTTCGGTTGGGTGGCGACTCTTTGGGGTGGTAAGATTCGGTTCACCAGTGCCATGCTGTTTGCGATCGGCTTGCTGTCGATGTTTGTCATGGGTGGTTTAAGCGGCGTGACAATGGGGACAGCACCTTTTGACGTTCACGTCCACGATACTTATTATGTAGTGGCACACTTCCACTATGTGTTATTTGGTGGATCTGTGTTTGGGATTTACGCAGGTATCTATCACTGGTTTCCCAAAATGACCGGACGGAAGTTAAACGAATTTTGGGGACGTGTGCATTTTCTCCTCACCTTGATTGGCACTAACTTGACTTTCTTACCGATGCACAAGTTGGGTTTGCAAGGTATGCCTCGGCGGGTAGCGATGTATGATCCTCAGTTTGTAGATTTGAATCAACTGTGTACGATCGGGGCATTTATTTTAGGGTTATCAGTGATTCCTTTTGCATTCAATGTTCTCTTCAGTTGGAGCAAAGGCGAATTAGCTGGTGATAATCCTTGGCAGGCTTTGAGTTTGGAATGGACTACTAGCTCTCCTCCTTTGGTGGAAAATTGGGAGGTTTTGCCAGTGGTGACTCATGGGCCTTATGAGTATGGTCATTCTTCGGAAGTCAGTTCATCAACCTAACCCCCCAACCCCCTTCCCTAGTAGGGAAGGGGGAGTAAGAATTGTTCCCCTCTCTTGGTAAGAGAGGGGTTAAGGGAGAGGTCAACCAAAAATTTTATTAAGAGGTGGGTATGACTGTTGTAACAGCGCATGAGGATCATGAGGCGCATCCCGACCTGCGAGTTTTGGGGTTATTAACATTCCTCGCTTCGGAATCTTTGATGTTTGGTGGCTTTTTTGCTACTTATTTGTTTTTTCGGGGGACGACTGATGTTTGGCCCCCAGAGGGGACTGAGGTAGAGTTATTGGTGCCGGCGATTAATACCGCAATTCTGGTGTCTAGTAGCTTCGTCATTCACTTCGGGGAGATGGCGATTAAAAAGAATTGTGTTTGGGGAATGCGATTTTGGTATTTCTTAACTGCATTGATGGGAGCAGCATTCTTGGCTGGTCAGGTTTATGAGTATCAAAATTTGGGCTATGGTCTAACTACTAATGTGTTCGCTAACTGCTTCTATATCATGACTGGGTTTCACGGGTTGCACGTATTTGTGGGACTGTTATTGATTTTGGGAGTGTTGTGGCGATCGCGTCGTGAAGGTCATTATTCTGCAACTAAGCATACTGGCATTGAAATGGCAGAAATGTACTGGCACTTTGTAGACATTATTTGGATTATTCTCTTCATTTTGATCTACGTTCTCACTCGCTTTTAAAGGGTATAGGGGTATGAGGGTGTGGGGAAGGCAGTTGCGTGGGCGGTGAACCACTTGCGGTGGTGTTAGCGCAGCGTTAGCGACGCAGGAGCGTCGGCAGTTGCTAATGGGGGTTTCCCCCATTAGCAACTGCCGAAAGGGTTTCCCGGCATAAGCTGCATTGGTGAACCCAAAGGGGTTTCCCGACTTGAGCAAACTGCCGTGCGTAGGGGAGCAGAAATCAATGCCCCATCCCCAATGCCCAACGAATGCCCCATTCCCAATTTCCAAACATCAGATTATGCACACAAACACCAACAAATTTTCCTGGTTTCAAGTTCCCGAAAGAGTCAAAGAGTTATTAGTTTTAGCTGCACAAAATTGGGAAAATACTTCAGAATCAGAAAAATATATGCAAGCAGCTTTAGCAATTACTGGGGAAAATACCGATGTATTGGTAGCAGCTTATAGATTTTTCTTTTATAAAAATAATTATTTCTTGGCATTGCAAATAACTAGCCAATTATTAGATAAAATTAAAGAATCAGAGAAGTTTCCTGAGCAATGGGAGCAACTTAAACCTATATTGGTTAACCGCCGGGAAGAACCACCAATTAGGTTATACTTAAACGCTTATGCCGCTACAGGATTGGTATTAGCAAAGTTAGGGGAAATCGAGCGTGCTAAGAAAATCAGTTTGCAAGTCAAAGAGATTGACGAAAAACATGATTTCGGAGCAGGAATCCTACTGGATGTTTTGACACGTCCAGCAGAAGAAGATGATTGATTAGTTCACCATTAACAGTCAGTAATTACCCATCAATAGCCATGAATAGTTTTTCGTTATTTAGCGCATCTTCCTACAACGCTCTATCTACATCTTCTAATAATAATGACCTGTTTCCCTCTAAGGTTATTGCACCAACATTTCCTCGTGGGGAGCTTCCCAACATTACTACACCGGTGTTTGTTTTTCCCCAAATATCTCAACTTAGAGTTTAAATATTATGCAAGGTAGGGATTGGCTCTTTACAGGAGACGGTCAATATCAAGTGTGTAAATCTGCAAGAAGCTGGAATTTATTACAAGAGAATTATCGTCTATATCGGTTTTTAACTGAAGTAGAAGATGTTCTCGATGGGGTAGAAGATGAATCTATTTGTCTACCTGAAATCCGAATGCTAGTACGCCGCTTGATTGTGAATTCTTATTGGGTGCGGAGTCAGTATTTAGAGCCTTCTCCTACAACCAAAACCTCAGTTCTCTTGTTATATGATGAGTTAGGTTTTCCGTTAACAGTGCAAACAGTGGCATTTGCACCAGGAAGCAGATCGAATATTCACAATCATGGAACATGGGGAATAGTCGCGGTATTAAAAGGACAAGAAAAAAATACTGTTTGGCGACGCACCCAACACCCAGAATTTCCAGACAAAATTGAGCCGACGGGAGAAATTCTGCTATCACCAGGAGACATTATCAGCTTCACTCCTGATGCAATTCATAGCGTGGAAGCAGTAGGTGATGAACCAACTATCACTTTTAATATTTATGGCGAAACTGATCCCAAACAAAGGTTTGAGTTTAATGCAGTTAGCCATAGTACGAAAAAGTTTTAAGGAGGCAGAAAAAAGTAAAAAGTAAAAAGTAAGAAGTAAGAAGGTAAAAGATTGTTTATTTCAGCTTTTGGCCTTTTGCTACGCAACGCGATCGCGTGACTCCAGGAGCGTCCGCTGCGCTCACACCAACGCAGTGGCTCACCTTTTGTATTTTACCTTTTGCCTTTTAAGTCCCCAACTACGAGGAGAACATACAATGGCTAGAGTAATTTTCTATAGCAAACCTGGTTGTAAAGGTGGTACTCGTCAGAAGGTTTTGCTAACTGCTGCTGGACATGAGGTTGTTGCTTATGACCTACTGACTGAACCTTGGACAGTAGAACGCCTGCGATCATTTTTTGGCGATCGCCCCGTCAGCGACTGGTTTAATCCTTCTTCACCTAAAATTAAATCCGGCGAGATTGTTCCCCAAAACTTAGACGAACAAACCGCTTTATTTTTAATGTTGCGCGATCCTCTATTGATTCGTCGTCCTTTGATTCAAGTAGGCGATCGCCGCGAAGTTGGTTTTGATGTGGAAACACTTGATGCGTGGATTGGCTTGAAGCCTGTTGATGAATCCTTCCGTACAATGGCTGAAAATCTGATGAGTCAAGATTTACAAGGCTGCGCCCACGGTCATGGTCACAGCGATGCTCATCACCATGATCATCAAGGTAATTGCAACCATCACAGTCAGCAAGAGCATCACCGTCAAGGTTGTAATCACTAACAGATGAGGGTGCAGAATGTTGATTAATTAAGATAGTGTGAGTTCATTTGACCAAGGAGCGATCGCTCCTTGGTCAAGAGAGTTAGTAGTTGAGAGTGGAGTGGATTAATTTATCCTGATCAGTAGGCACAGTAAGCACAGTAATCTCATAAATTTGCACACTGATCTTCTTTACTGCCTTGGACAATATTGCTGCCACCAATCGGCTTAGGAGCATTTTCCTTACACTGCAAATTACCATTAATGCGATTTTGCCGAATTGTTACCCCTCCAGTATTTTGAACAGCTTGTAAATTTCCGCCAATCTGGTTTTGATTAGCAACTAGTTGTCCAGAGTTTGACTCAAACTGCACATCTCCAGTGATGCGTGTACTCACCACACGAGCAGCACTACCTTGCTTGACTTGGATGCTTCCACCCACGGTAGCACTAGAATTGACATCCACTAGACTTGCTCCCTCTGCTTGAATACTGCCATTTACTTTTGTACCTATGGCCTTGAGGGTTGCTCCGCGTTCGACAACAATATTTCCTTTAACAGTGGTTTTACTAAGAGTGCAAGTTTTACCTTGAGGTACTTTTACATTATCAACAGTGATTGCACCTAAGTTTCCTTGGCAAATAATCTCTTCAGCGATCGCAATGTGAGGGAACATTAGACTAGTGCTGAGTCCGATTAACGTCATTGCAACACCAGGAATTGCCTTTAGCATAATGATAAAAGTTTCTGTGACAACAGTTACCAATGTCCCATCGATACATGAAAAATACTTAAATAATTGATGAGAAAAAACTCATCAATTACAGTCAGACAATTGAAGAATTTTTACCCATCCCCAGTTCCTAATCAATAGTCACACTTTGAAACATGGGTGTACTCAAATAGCGTTCGCCGAAGGAAGGCTGAATCATCACAATTAACTTTCCCTTGTTTTCTGGACGCTTCCCGACTTGAATAGCTGCACACAAAGCCGCACCGGAGGAAATCCCGGAGAGTAAGCCTTCTTCCTTGGCTAAACGCCGTCCATAACTCATGGCTTGGTCGTCGCTAACTCTGATAACTTCATCTACTAATTCTAGGCGCAGAACATCGGGAACAAAGCCTGCACCAATCCCTTGGATTTTATGCGAACCTGCTTCACCACCGGAGAGGACAGGACTGTTACTGGGTTCAATTGCGATCGCCTGAAAACTCGGTTTGCGTTGCTTCAGCACTTCCGCAATCCCCGTGATTGTTCCTCCTGTTCCTACCCCTGCAATCACCATATCGACTTCGCCGTCTGTATCCGTCCAAATTTCTTCGGCGGTAGTTTCTCTGTGAATTTTGGGGTTGGCTGGGTTGCGGAACTGTTGCAGCATATAAGCATTAGGTGTGTTGGTTGCAATCTCTTCGGCTTTGCGAATTGCCCCCCGCATTCCTTCTGCACCCGGTGTTAATTCTAAAGTTGCGCCATAGGCTTTGAGCATCGCCCGTCTTTCTTGACTCATGGTTTCAGGCATAGTCAAAATTAATCGATAACCACGGGCTGCTGCTACCATTGCCAAAGCAATCCCAGTGTTACCAGAAGTTGGTTCTACTAAAATAGTTTTTCCTGGCTCAATTAAACCTTCTACTTCTGCGGAAAGGATCATGCTTACCCCAATCCGGTCTTTCACGGAAGCAGCAGGATTCATGCTTTCTAATTTGACAACTATTCTGGCTACTACTCCTTCTGCTTGTGGAATTTTATTCAGTTGCACTAAAGGAGTTCTACCAATAAGTTCTGTTACATCCTGAGCGATTCGCATGAAATTACTCCTAAAAAGCTTACATTTAGAGATATTTTTAATACTCAGTTTATAACAATGAGCTTAGATGTATTGAATTTACAGATAGATGTATTTGTGAGTTTAAGGAATGTACTCTCACTAAAGCACAAAATTAGTGAGTAAAAAAGCAATTTAATGACATTTATTTCGACATTTTTATCCTTGATCGTTTTTTAGTTATTTTAGTTACACTTATCATCAAAAATCTTAGTTTTTATGGAACTCTATTTCCAAAGTTGCCGTCTAAAGACACATAATCTTAGCAATAAAATTGGTAACTATAAAAAATTTCTAGATAGTTTTCAACCTTGACCAAAAAGTATAGATCCTTTGACTTTTGTACAAAGTCTTAATAGTTTTTTCTCATTGGTTTATATATACTCGCCAATAAATATATTTTACTTGAGTACACTTTTTGGCAGTAGACTACTCAAGCAAAATTCCCTTGAACTATCTGCCCAAGTAGCTTTGCATCTGATTTCATCAAGCCAGAACCCTATCTGATTAATGCTAGTACCGCACCTCAAAAACGCTAGTACCCTTACCCTAAAATATTTTTAAACCCTTACAGTACAATACTTTAAAAGCTTGAGTACAAACTTAATAAATTTAATAATCTTGATCTGTCGCTCCTAAACCATAGGTCAAAAGAGCAACTGATATAAAACTTATAGGATTTACGCAGAGATTCCCCTCTACCCCCCGAAATTCAATGGGTCAAACCAGAGAACAAGGGGGGACTTCTTAATCACCAAACAGTAATTAATGAATCGTTATCCATCAATCCATTAGTTATTGATAATGGAGAGATTTTCCTAAGCAATTTGAGGTGTTAGCGGTCTAACTTTAAGATTTTTCTGTATTATTAGCATCTTTATTATCCAAATTATATCTCAATTTTATGACTCTTGATATATGGAATTATTACGATATTTAATTTTCCGGTGCTAACTACCTAGCAAGGGGAGTAAAGATGAAAGCTAAACTGCTAAATGTTCTCACGGTTTGTCTAGTCGCTTTAGTGGTAATATCTCCTGGGTTAGTAGTGTTGAGTTTAGTTTGGGAAAAACACACAGAGTTCGTTAGAACACAGAAATTCACTAATGACTTTAATAAAATTAGTCCAGTCAGTAGTCAATTAATCGGCGGTAACAAGTCCTCTACATCTCAAATTGTTACCCCATCATCTATTAATCATAATATGAATCAATTGGACACTATTGCTGACAGTTATAAACTCGCGATCATCATCCAATGGTTTATTATATTAATTCCAATTTTTGTTGGATTAGGTATTATTATCCATGATAGATATCTTTTGTATCGTGCTGCTGTTTTAAAAGAGCAAGTAGCAATGCTAGAGAAACTTTGGAGGCAAAGTATAGAGCAATAAAAATAATAATGTAGCAGTCATTTATTGGATTAAAATGCGAATTTCGTTTGAGAATTAATTGTTAACATCATTACTGAGGAATAATCATGAAAGAATTAACAGAATCACGTCAATCTTCATACTTTAGTTTAATTGATCAATTATTACAATGTCCTAATGGGCAAGAGCCAGAAATTTTAGAAGCCAATAAAGAATTAATCGATGCGAGTTTTGTAGAGACAATTGTACAGGTAGCAACAGCATTCGCACATCAAGGCAATCAAGACGGGTCACAGTTTCTCTTTTTTTTAGCTCGTCAATTAGCTAAGAATTTAGGTCTTTATCCTGACTTTCAACAATCTGAAACTAGCAATCCTGAAGCTGCAAATAAGGAGTAAAAATGCTACTTACTGCAACTGATGCTGGACATATAGCATTAGAATTTTTGTTGGCAGACTGGAATATTTTGGAAGATTATAGAGATTGGTTTACCATCTTAAATTCCCGATTAGTAGGTGAAAGTTGGTACATTGTAGAATTGGGTGTATCTGGATTCCCTGATAGATGGTACATTCAAGTATACGATACGGGAGAATGTGACCCGAACTATACTTTTAAGTCGCCAATGAATGGCTCTGATGGATTTGTAGACTTAAATAGTGTGCCTGAAATTATCGCTGAAGTCTTAGTTTCAGAGCGAAAATCTAGATAAAAAAATTGGGGATTACAGAAAGGGAAATGTTGTGAACATAGCTTAATAACTTTATTGAACTTCAGTAAGGCAGAATTGTATAGTTTAACTATCAAATACCTATTGGTAATGACAAATTCTGTCTTTATCGTTAAAAGCAGCAATTAAAATTAAGTCGGTGAGATTTGAATTGTTTGAGGTGTACTATTGATAATGCACACCTCAAATTTTATTTTTTTAGCTATTTTATTCCAAATTTATTCAGGTTTTTGTCATTATTAAATGACAAATATATGTTATATTGAATAGAGTGATGGACGCTACAGAAATATCAATTCCAATGATTACGGAAGATATATTAGCTAAAGAATTCACAAGAGTCGTCACTCAATATTACCCAAAAGTAGGGGAATTATTAGACGGGTGTCATGTGAAAGTCATCACCTGTTTTTGGGGACGACCTGCCAGACGCTTGCAATATATAGGCATTTATTGTCCTGATGATATGCTTTCTCATGTGCAAGCTCACAAAGAAATACTGCGAGAATTAGCAGAAAATATGGGATTAGTACAAGTAGTTTGCATGAATGCCAAACGATTGTTGCGAGATCCCTTATCGAAGCTAAAAGATAATGATCCGCGTTTATGGCTGGAGTTACATATGGTAGCAAAATAAGAGTATTGGGAATAGAGCATAAAAAAGGCAAAAGTTGTATTGAAACGTTCTGATGCCTGCGGGAAGCAAGCTACAGACTTTTCGTAAAAGTAAAAAGATTACAGTCTTTTGCCTTTTACCTTTTACCCTTCTCTACGGGAGGCTGCGCCAACGGGTGACTTTAGGAGTGTCGCTAACGCCATTTGCTTGATGTTTTCTAACCTTGTCTCATATCGTTTTAATCCCCTAACCCTCCTTAAAAAAGAGGGTAACAGAATTAAACTCCCCCGTAAAAGGGGGATTTAGGGGGATAAAACCACATTCTGCACCTAGCAAAAAGATGTGTATATACCGTAGCTTTGCGTTAGAGAGATAGAACCAAGATCTGTTTTGATGAGGACTACTTAATCGAAAACTCCATCATTGGCGATGTAGTTATCTGTCGGGACAAAATCAAGAAATTTCAAGACGAATTAAATCTAGGTACATTGGCGTTGAAACTTGTCTCATTGACTTTGTCAAAGAATCAGGAGAGTTTGCTGCGCTACAACCAAGAGGTTAGAAATTATGTCTAAAATTAACCAGCTTCCTCCAGATGATTTGCCACCCACTGGGGTGACGAAAGAGGATGGAATGCTGCATCTGGAACTAGAACAGTCTATTGGCAGATGCTTTTATCTAGCTTGCGATCGCATTACTCAAGCATTACTATCTAATTGCCAGTGGTATCTCACCAAAAAAGACACGATGTTAATCCTAGTGATTGACTCTCCTGATATTGTGTCTTACTGGCACATAGTCAGCAACATTCCGCAGCTAGGCAATAGACTAGAAAGATTTACCACTAATGCCAAGATTCGCGTTTACCCTCCTTTTGGTAAAGGTGGGCCTTTGGAAATTAGTGTCAATGAAATTTCTGCTTATCGAGATTGGTTATAGACTGCTAAATTATCTTGTTGGCTTAATTACACCCGGTTTTCTCAGTGCAAAACCGGGTTTTTTATCTCAATTTATGTAATCGCTTGTTCTTGATCCTGATAATTTACCTAGTGGGTAAGTTTAATCTATTCGCTTGGGTGGCGATCGCATTACTCCAACACTATCAAAGACTCGTTCACGGAGCAAAAATACTCGTTCATCCATATCAAAGACTCGTTCACGGAGCAAAAATACTCGTTCATCCATATCAAAGACTCGTTCACGGAGCAAAAATACTCGTTCATCCATATCAAAGACTCGTTCACGGAGCAAAAATACTCGTTCATCTATATCAAAGACTCATTCACGGAGCAAAAATACTCGTTCATCTATATCAAAGACTCATTCACGGAGCAAAAATACTCGTTCATCTATATTAAAGACTCGTTCACGGAGCAAAAATACTCGTTCATCTATATCAAAGACTCATTCACGGAGTTTTGAGGTTGATAGTTTAGTTGCGATCACCTGACATTTCTTAAATTTATATCAGGGATGGGGCAATTATTGGTGCGATCGCTCCTAAACTTTCTTTATGGACTAAATATAGCCACCCAATAGTGTATTGCTTCTCTCTAAGCAATATACCTAGGATAGACTAACTATAATTTACTTATACTGACTCAATATTTTACTCAATTACATGGATCTAATTACCCTGGGTGCGATCGCGCTTGGTTTTTTAGGAAGTAAATTCGCCGACTGGTCGATAAATAAAGCTTTTGATGTCGCCTATGACAAAGCCATGCAAACTCTAGCGGCTAAATCACCGGAAACAGCAGAGGCTTTCGCACTACCACCCTCAGAACGAGAAGATATTGGTGTTGCTTTGTTGGTAGAACAAGTAGAACAAGCAGCACAGAAAGATCCAGAAATTAAACAAGCGGTGGAAGCATTAGGAAGTCAAGTTACCACGGCTGCACAAGATCATCCTGAATTGGCAAAAGCGATTCAAGAGTTAACCGCAACTCTCAAAGCTCAAAAACCTACCACTGTTGAGAATTGGCGCGGTATCAATATTAAAGGTGGTGAGAATACCATTAATAACCCTACTCTGAATTTTTAAATCAAAGATGAACTCGGAGAATTGGCAAGGGATAAACAGCAAAGGTGGCGAAACCGTTATTAATAACCCCATCATTAATTATGGGAATTCCCCACAGGCTACTCCAGCAAATCCCCTGAAAAATATTCCCTACACTGGTGTTGTCAACTTTATTGGTAGAGAAAATGAACTTGTTAACATCCACCACAAATTGCAACAGCCAGGGAAAGTTTCAATTTGTGCCGTTGTCGGGATGGGTGGTGTCGGCAAAACAGAGTTAGCCACTCAATACGCGCGCCAGTTTGAAGCTGATTACTCTGGTGGTGTTTGCTGGATAAATGCCAGGGAATCTGACTTAGCAGCAAGCATTATTCAGCTTTATCAGTTGTATATTAGTCCGAAAGTCCCAGACAAGATAGGTGAAAAACGGCTTAACCCCCAAGAACAAGTGCAGTGGTGTTGGCAGAATTGGCAACCATCTCAAGGTTTGGTGTTAGTAGTTTTCGATGATGTGACTAGTTTCGAGAAACTTCTAGAAGTACAGCCGACACTTAACCGCTTCCGTGTACTCATCACCACTCGACTGCGAAACCTCAACCCCAAATTTGTGCAGGAAATCTCTCTAGATGAGTTGTCGCCAGCAAACGCCTTGGAACTACTCAGGGTTTTTGTAGGAGAAAATCGATTACAACGAGAACGGAAAGCAGCTGAAGAATTGTGTCAATGGCTGGGATATTTACCTTTAGGTTTGGACTTGGTAGGACAGTATTTAGTTGAAGATCCAGATTTATCTTTAGAAAAGACGCTAATTAAATTAAAAACTCAACGATTAGAAGATCCAGCCCTCAACGCCAAACAGCAAGGAGTTAAAGCCGCCTTTGAATTAAGCTGGCAAGAACTTGACCAAACAACACAGCGTATTGGAGCATTGTTAAGTCTATTTGCCCCTGATGTTATTCCCTGGCAATTATTAGAGTCTACCTGTGAATTATTAAATTGGACACAGGTAAAGGTAGATGAGGCGAAAAAACAACTCTACAAACGTCATCTCATCCAACCGTTAACAGAGAAAACTGGGTGTTACAAAATTCATCCTTTAATTCGGGAGTTCCTACGAGTAAAACTCACACAAATTGCCGACGCAGCAACCGAAAAAGAATTAGAGATGGAATTAAAAGTAGCTTTTGCAAAGATGATAGTAGCAAAGGCGAAAGAAATTCCTGAAACTCCCACACTTGATGTTATCGCCTCAGTCAAAGATATTATTACCCAACTCCAAGAAGTTGCTCAATATTTAATTGCTGCTGTGAGTGATCAAGATTTAATTCAGGTTTTTGTTGGGTTAGGCAGATTTTATGAAGGACAGGGTTTATATAGGCTAGCAGAACCTTGGCGTGAGCAGTGTTTAACAATAGTTAAATCTCGTTTAGGAACAGAACATCCCCACACCGCCACCAGCCTTAACGACCTGGCTGGAATCTACTATGCACAAGGAAGATACACAAAAGCCGAACCCTTGTATGTTGAAGCTTTGGCACTGAGAAAACGCCTGCTGGGAACAGAGCATCCCCACACCGCAGAAAGCCTTAACAACCTGGCTTATCTCTACTATGCACAAGGAAGATACACAGAAGCCGAACCCTTGCTAAAGGAAGCTTTAGCATTGAGAAAACGCCTGCTGGGAACAGAACACCCCCACACAGCAGAAAGCCTTAACAACCTGGCTGGACTCTACTATGCACAAGGAAGATACACAGAAGCTGAACCCTTGTATCAACAAGCTTTAGCACTGATAAAACGCCTGCTGGGAACAGAACATCCCCACACCGCCACCAGCCTTAACAACCTGGCTCTACTCTACAAAGCACAAAAAAGATACACAGAAGCCGAACCCTTGCTAAAGGAAGCTTTGGCACTAAGAAAACGCCTGCTGGGAACAGAACATCCCCACACCGCAGCCAGCCTTAACAACCTGGCTTTACTCTACTATGCACAAGGAAGATACACAGAAGCCGAACCCTTATATCAACAAGCTTTGGCACTGATACAACGCCTACTAGGAACAGAACATCCCCACACCGCAGCCAGCCTTAACAACCTGACTCATCTCTACTATGCACAAGGAAGATACACAGAAGCCGAACCCTTGCTAAAGGAAGCTTTGGCACTAAGAAAACGCCTGCTGGGAACAGAACATCCCCATACAGCAGCCAGCCTTAACAACCTGGCTTATCTCTACCATGCACAAGGAAGATACACAGAAGCCGAACCCTTGCTAAAGGAAGCTTTGGCAATTTCTGAGCGACAATTAGGTGTCAATCATCCTCATACTATTGCTTGCCGCAAAAATCTTGATGACTGCCGTAAAATCGTTCTTGAACTAGGGCATTGATATCAAATTCTAATCACGAATATGACTTTTTTCCTATCGTAATGCGTCAGCATCCAAAATATTTTTTACTTTAACTCTAGGCAATACTAGCTACATAATGCTCTGTTACCATACCTAAATTTGCACGGATTTCACTCACTGGCACATCCCAGAATTGATCCCATCTTTGTGCAATTAACTTGCCCGGAGTATGCGAACCTAATCTATAGCCACGTGCTATTTCAGTCATTAAATCTTTGAATTTTGTCGGTTGGTAAATGCTTATCATCACCATGCCAAAACTCACCAACATTACACTGATAGGAATGGGAGTTTGAGCTAAAACAAAAGCTTGCAAGCCAATTTCACCAATACCATCAGTATCAAATCCGGTAACTACGTGATAAATATCATGGGTAGAACGCCACAACATTTTGAGATAGGAAATATCATCAACTACAGGCACTTTTTTGTAAAAGTAAGGGTCAAAACCTCTAGCTTTCATTTCTCTGGCGTAGACATTACCTAACGTTCCATCTGGCAATTTTGCTAAGTCATCTAAATTAAAAGGTGCAGGTAGCCAGCGTTCTGCAAATAAGGCGTTAACCTCTGGAATCTTTTTCAATTCGTTAACTGCTAACTGCGCCATTTCGATTTGGTCTAGTGCATCCTCAAAATCAAAAATGGGGTCGGTATTGCCATTTCTAGATTTGAGACTACTAGCTGCTAAAAATTCTATGTAGGCAAGAAGTCCTTTATCATTGTTGTAATTAATTACATTAGTCATAGTTAATAATGATGAAAGTTGCAGAACTTTTCTTTGCTTAAAAGAGAAAATATTGGCCTTAATTCTTGTCCATAGTTACCCAATTTGCATGAATCCTCAGATAGATATAGGAAAATTTGGGAAAATACCGCACAATACCTAATGCTGATTTGACACCACCCCAAACATAGGGAAAAGCACTGTAGAGACGTTGCATGCAACGTCTCTACATTATTTGGCCTGCAACGTCTCTACATGATGTCGTGCAAATTCATAAAGAATTGGTATAACATTTTCCTCAAACCCCTACACCCCCACACCCCTAAACCCCTACCTTTTTAAACTAGGATCAAAAAGGATTGTTAATTTTGAATTCGGAGCGCAGCGACGTGACATCCACATTGCCCGAACCGCATCACAATGACTCACCCAACTGGGAGGAAGAATTAGATAGTGCCATTTTTAGCTTTGAAGACATTCAAGCGGAACTCAACTATAAACAAGCACAAACGGCACTACGTAATTTAGTTGCAAGTCTTGACCTCAGTACCCAAGAAAAAGCGGGTTTAGAGTCGGAAATTGCTGATTTGGAAACTATGCTGGGAAAATTAGACAGTATGGTAGTCCAGATTGCGGCTTTTGGCATGGTGGGACGGGGTAAGTCTTCCCTGTTAAATGCTTTGGTAGGACAATCGGTGTTTGAAACTGGCCCTTTGCATGGTGTCACCCGTGCGGCTCAAAGCGTCAATTGGAGTATTAGCGAAGAAGTAATTGGCGAAACAGAACGGGCTTTGCGGGTGACTTTACCTGCTGTGGGTAAATCCCAAGTGGAATTAATTGATACCCCAGGCTTAGACGAAATCGATGGGGAAACGCGCACAGCTTTAGCAGAACAAATAGCAAAACAGGCGGATTTGATTCTGTTTGTAATTGCGGGTGATATGACTAAGGTTGAGCAGGTGGCTTTATCGCAATTGCGGGAAGCAGGGAAACCCATCATTTTAGTATTTAACAAAGTAGACCAATATCCAGAAGCCGATCGCTTGGCAATTTACCAGAAAATCCGCGATGATCGAGTACGAGAATTACTCACACCGCTAGAAATTGTTATGGCGGCGGCATCTCCACTGGTGAAGACTGCTGTCCGCCGTGCAGATGGGACTAGGGGTGTACAGATGCGTCCGGGTGCGGCACAGGTGGAAGAGTTGAAGCTAAAAATTTTAGAGATTTTACAACGCGAAGGGAAAGCTTTAGTCGCACTCAACACCATGCTGTATGCTGACACAGTGAATGAGCAGTTGGTGCAGCGTAAGTTGATGATTCGGGAACAGAACGCCAATCAATTAATTTGGAAAGCTGTTATGACCAAAGCTGTGGCGATCGCTCTCAATCCTGTGACAGTAGTAGATATACTGAGTAGTATAGTTATTGATATAGCTTTAATTTTGGGTTTATCTAAACTCTACGGCATCCCCATGACTGAAGCTGGGGCTGTGCAATTACTGCAAAAAATCGCCATCAGTATGGGTGGGATTGGTGTCAGTGAATTATTGGCAAACTTGGGTTTAAGTGGGTTGAAAACTTTACTGGGTATCTCTGCATCAGCCACAGCTGGTTTTGCCCTTGGCCCTTACATCTCCGTGGCCTTGACGCAAGCCGGGGTAGCTGGTGTTTCTTCCTATGGGATTGGGCAAGTTACCAAAGTGTATTTAGCGAATGGAGCGACTTGGGGGCCGGATGGGCCGAAAGCTGTGATTAATCGGATTTTGTCCACCCTGGATGAAGCATCAATTTTGAATCGCATCAAAGATGAATTGATGCACAAGGTAAAATTCAAAAGGTAATTGGGAAATCAATAATTTTGTAGAGACGCGATTAATCATGTCTCTATAAGATTCATTGATGAATTGATGCACAAGGTAAAATTCAAAAGGTAATTGGGAAATCAATAATTTTGTAGAGACGCGATTAATCATGTCTCTATAAGATTCATTAGTCAAAAAATTACACATCTTAATTTATGAATAAACCTAAAATTTTTATTGACGGGGAATCGGGAACTACCGGCCTACAGATTTACTCGCGTCTCAATCAACGGGATGATATTGAATTAGTTAGTATTGAGGCATCTAAACGCAAGGATGCGACGGAACGAGCCAAAATAATTAATGCTGTCGATGTTGTCATTCTTTGCTTACCAGACGATGCAGCCCGTGAAGCCGTTAGCTTGGTGATTAATAATCAAGTTAAAATTCTGGATGCTAGTACCGCCTATCGCACGGCTGCGGATTGGGTGTATGGCTTTCCTGAAATGAACCCAGGACAGCGAGAAAAAATTGCTCATGCTCAGTTTGTCAGCAATCCTGGTTGTTACCCTACGGGATTTTTAGCTTGTATTCGTCCATTAATCGCTCAGGGGATAATTCCTCACACTTTTCCGCTCACGATTAATGCGGTGTCTGGTTACTCTGGCGGTGGTAAGAATCTCATTCAAAAATACGATACATTTCATGAACAGCAAACGGGGGCAAATTCGCTTTATCCCTACGGAATCTATGGTTTGCAGTTCGGACATAAACACGTCAAAGAAATGCACCAGCATTCTGGGTTAGCATCACCACCATTATTTGTCCCCGCAGTTGGAGATTTTGCCCAGGGGATGTTAGTCCAGATACCTTTGCCTTTATGGACTTTAGCAAATCCCCCTTCAGGTGAAGCAATTCATCAGGCGATCGCAGAATACTATGCAGGTGAAAAGTTTGTCCAGGTAGCCCCATTCCAAGATGCAAGTTTGCTGAGAGATGGAACTTTCTTGGATGCAATGGCGATGAACAACACTAATATTGTGCAGGTGTTCGTCTTCGCTAATGACGCTACCCAGGAAGCCTTATTAGTAGCGCGTCTCGACAACTTAGGTAAAGGTGCATCAGGCGCAGCCGTCCAGAATCTTAATATTATGTTGGGTGTCCCAGAAGATTTGGGACTTTGAGGGGATTTGGGACAGGGGAGACAAGGAAGAATTCTTTCTTATCTCCCTACTTAGCAATTAGCACTCTTAACTTTTTTCTTTGAATGAATCTAGCCATTCTCGCATTTGCTCGCGAGCGATGTCCCGACCACCGAGTCCAAAGGCTAAAGCAATCGCAACAGCGATCGCACCTAATAGCAATCCGAATGCTAAATTGACAATATCGCTGGCTATGCCAATCTGTTGCAACGCCATTGCAGAAACTAGAGTGATAATGGAAATCCGTGCTGCTTGACCTAAAATCATGGCTTGGCGGTTTCCAGAACTGGTAATGATGTTAAAGGCGAGATTGGCTAAAAATAATCCAATAGCAAAGACTACTAAGCCAGCTAAAATTCGGCCAATAATTACCAGAATGCCAGTTACTAAAACCGTTAGTGCTGGAATATTGAGAATATTAACTGCTGCTACCGTAGCAAATAATAGAATCCCGACTAAAACCACAATACCTGCAACTTCCGATGGCGTACGGGTGGGAATTGTTGGTGTAGGTGTATCATCAACATCGGTGACAGGCTTGGCCTGAGGTACAGGTAGACCGAGGATAGAAAAAATGTTATTGAAGCCTAAACTTGTGAGGATGCTGGTAACGACATCAGCCACAAACCGTCCCAAGAAATAGGCAAAAATCAATATGGTAATGGCTGTTAAGATGGCAGGTAAAACATTGAGAATCTGCTGTAACATAGCAATCGCCGGTACAGAGATCGCCTCAATTTTTAAAGCATTAAGAGCAGCGATCGCCACAGGAATTAAAATCAATATGTAAACTATTGTCCCCGTAATGGCTGATAAAGACTGCATCCCAGCGGCTGAAGACAGTCCTAATCTACTACCTAAGTGATCAACTCCCGTCGTCGCCAGCAAGTTACTGACAATCTGTCGCACCACATTCGCTAAAAACCAACCTAATCCAGCAATCAGTGTTGCTGCTAGGATATTGGGCAGAATCGAGAGAATTTCCGTAGTTAATGCTTGTACTGGTTGTAATGCTTCCTTGAGTCCCAGGGTATCTAGAACGGGAACGAGAAACAATAAAAAGATAAACCAATATAAAGCCTGTCCAATTGTCTCACTCAAAGACAAGCGATTGAGGGTGAGATGATCGTTTGTTTCGTCTTGTATCAAACGCTCATCTAGTTTCAATGCTTGCAGTCCCCGGATTGTCACCACCTTAACAATAGTTGCTAAGACCCAAGCTACTCCTAACAAAACGGCTGCACCTACTACTTTAGGTAAAAAGCCAATTAATTTTTCTAAAAAACTATTGAGTGGTCGAGAAGCTACCTCTAATCCCAAAGTTTGGAGGACAGCTACAACCGTTAAAAGAATGATGCTCCAAAAAACAAGGCTGGAAATAAACTTTTCCACTTGAGGGACATCTTGACGACCAGTCACCCCAGCCGCAATGCGATTATCGATTTTAGTGCTGTTTAATATTTTGCGTGCGACAGTCGCCGCACCAGCTGCAATTAACCAGCCGACTAACAAAATCGCCGTTGCTCCTAGCAATCTGGGTATAAATTGCAGTACTGGCTGCAAAATTCCTTGTAAATCAGTCAGACTTTGATTTACCTCTGGTGATTCTATTGGCAGACTGGGTGATTGTGCTAATAATTGCTGCACCCTTGATAATAAATCTACTCTGCTTATCTGTAATACATCTGGCAAAGTTGTATTCATATGTGTAAAAACATTACTAGTTATGGCGAAGAGAACGCAGTCAAACAAAGCGATGCGCTAAGGCGATCGCCAACAATAATTGTTGCAATCACTACCATCACTTTCCTGTATAAAAGACTGTGCGGACAGAGACGTAAAAGCTGACACAGACTAAATCACAACTTATAATCCTAGTAAATTTGCTAAATTTTGATTCACTCCATTGTGTTCTATTGTTTTGCGTATTAATTTACCAGTAAGAGTACATTTTTAATTGATCACTAGAGTATTTTTTTACTTTTTTCAGTTTTTCAGTAAAACTTATACAGTAGGGAACGAAGAACAGGAAACAGAGAACAGAGTTAAAATTCTTTTGATATATGGCGTTGTTCTTCCCATTCCCTAATCCCCAGTCCCCAGTCCCCAGTTTCCAAATGTCTCAACTTATAGAGCAATCAATACAAATTAACGCTACAGCCACCGCAGTAGAACGCTGTTTTACCGATTTAGAACTCATGCACCGTTGGCTAAACCCCGTGTTGCGTTGTGAACCTGTGGGTAAAAGTTGGAGTACAGAGATAGGTAGTAAAAGCCGCTTTTTAATTCAAATTCCCCTCATGCCACCCACATTAAATAGTGTGGTAGTAGAAAGGCAACCGGGTTTAGTCGTGTGGGAATTTCAGGGATTTTTCCAAGGACGCGATCGCTGGGAATGCCAACCCACATCACAAGGTACACTTTTACTCAACCGCTTTGAATTTGAGATTCCCAATCCCATAGTCAATTGGGGCTTTAACGCCTTCGCCGCCAAGTGGACAAAAGAAGATATGCAAGCACAGCTACGCCGCCTCAAACGTGTAGCCGAAGAATTACAAATAGCTCGTTAGTCAATACTCCGTGTTACTTTGCCCTGATCTCAGCGTACCTATGCGTTGAAAAAACAGCGTTTCAACTTCGTCTCAATAACCTGATGTAGAAGAATTGGTAAAATTGTAAAGAAATATTAAGGCTATAGGTTCATGAATTGGTTTGCTTCTGGGCTGGGACTGCTTCTAGCACTACTGACAATAGGCATAGTATTGTATCTAATTACTGCTCGCCGTTATGAATCATCTAACTCCGTAGCCAATTCTTATGACCAATGGACTGAAGATGGGATTTTAGAATTCTACTGGGGCGAACATATCCACTTAGGTCATTATGGTTTACCACCACAACGCAAAGATTTTTTGACCGCTAAATCCGACTTTGTACATGAAATGGTGCGTTGGGGTGGGTTAGATAAGTTACCCCCTAAAACAACCGTCTTAGATGTAGGCTGTGGAATTGGGGGTAGTAGCCGCATATTGGCACGAGACTACGGGTTTTCCGTCACAGGTATTACCATCAGTCCCCAACAGGTTGAACGCGCCAAACAATTAACTGCTCAGGAACTTGATGCACAATTTCTTGTAGATGATGCGATGGCACTTTCTTTCCCAGATGCTAGTTTTGACGTTGTTTGGTCGATTGAAGCCGGCCCGCATATGCCAGATAAAGCCGTGTTTGCCAAGGAGTTAATGCGAGTATTAAAGCCAGGTGGAGTAATGGTTTTAGCTGACTGGAATCAGCGAGACGATCGCCAAAAACCGCTCAATTTTTGGGAAAAACCAGTTATGCAACAACTACTAGACCAGTGGTCTCATCCTGCTTTTGCTAGTATTGAAGGCTTTTCTGAACTGTTGGTAGCAACGGGATTAGTCTCAGGGGATGTGATCACAGCAGACTGGACACAACAGACACTTCCTTCTTGGTTAGACTCTATTTGGCAAGGTGTAATTCGACCAGAGGGACTGGTGCGTTTTGGTCTATCTGGGTTGATTAAATCTCTGCGAGAAGTCCCAACTCTGCTACTGATGCGGCTAGCATTCGGTACAGGTTTATGCCGTTTTGGTATGTTTCGTGCTTTACGAGCTAATTCTTCGGCACAATCAACAACGCAGACCGCTACCAACAAAACTGCTCAAGTTTGATGTGCTGATCAGATTCAATCAAGATTTGACACCTAGCCTACAGCGATCGCTTTCTAGCTTGTCTACTATTAGCCAGTTATCAACTAGCGATCGCTGATTCCAAACAGGCTTTCTATAATTACAGGACTTACGCATCCAGGCTGTCTGTTGAGACTGGGTGTAAGGGTGTAAGGGTGTAGGGGTGTAAGGGTTTTAAATATAGCGGTTCTAGTTTGGGTGTAGCACAGTTTTGACCTCTCTCCAAACCTCTCTCCTACAAGAAGGAGCCACTGCGTTGCGGAGGTTCCCTCCGTTGTAGCAAGTGGCGTTAGAGGCTTTGAGTTTTATTCCCCTTCCCTTGTAGAGAAGGGGTTAGGGGTTAGGTCTATATTCCATTCAACTGCCGCTATATTTACACCCCTATACTCTTATACCTTTCTCCAAACCCTTGATTTTTCGTTTTCATGCGTAATTCCTAAAAGTCTCTTAATTGCGAATTGGTATTATTTTTTAACCAGATATTGAGTTGATACTCAACACCAGAAAACGCAATAGGTTGACGGTAATTACTCCAGTAATTCCAGAAAATAAAATATAAAATTAGTAAAAATTATAATCATTACAAGGGGAAGGAAGAGATGGAACTCATAGACTTAACCCTATCTAAATATCGTTGGTATCGCCGCCTACGGGGTGGGACATGGTGGCAAGTAGAAATTCCCTTATTTGATGGTTCTCAAATTACTTGGGTACATAATTTACCAGAATGTGAATGCTATATTCTGCAAACAGAAGACTACTAGTTTTGTAGTAATGACTGGGGATTCGACTATTTTATTGAAGTTAGCAAAATCACTAAATGAACTAGGAATAAAGATTTGGAAAATGGTTTTTTGAATTGTGACAAATGATGAATTGATACGCAATATTAACTTATACCAATCCTCCAACATTCAATAACAGATGCAAACTCTAAAACTCAAGCAGCATCTCTCGTAATTTTGAATTTGGTAAGCGCAAGCCGTTACACAGGAAACAGTAGCTGTAAAAACTTTAACTTTCTAAATCACTCAGTAATCGCCGGATGAGTGCCGCGTCTTCAGTTTCAGGAGTTCTCGTCAGATAATTTTGTAGGTCTGCGGTAGCTTCCGAATAATTACCTAATTGATAGTTTAATAAACCGCGATCGCGCACTTCTGAACTAGCATCAGGATAAAGCAACAAAATTCTTTCAACGACAGCCAAACTTTTTTCTAACTGTTGCTGTCTAAGATAAATATATTTTAAATTAGCTAACATTCGTGCCAAGAATTGTCGCTTACTCACTGTAGCCAAAAACTCTGGACGTAGAGTTATGTTCTGCTGAAACATTTGATTCAATCTATCGTGACAATCTTGGGCAAACATTACTTCGCCACGATTGAAAGCATCCACAAAAATTTCCATATCTGGAATTGCTGGACGAATGAGGAAATGTCCCGGCATTCCTATACCTACCATCGGAAAATCTATCCGCCTTGCAATCTCCAAATACACTAAAGCTAATGTTATTGGAATGCCCGTGCGCCGGTCAATCACATCATTTAAGAAGCTATTACAGGGATCATAATAGTTACTTTGATTCCCCTTAAATCCTAAGTCATCGTAAAGATATTGATTGATAGTTTGAATGACTCGTAATGGATAACGGGAAGATGGCAAACGTTCTTGCACTTCTTGCGCCATCGTATCCAAAACGTTTAAATATTCTTCTATATCAATGTAAGGATATTCTTCTTTAGCGATGTATAAAGCTGCCTTAGCTAAGTCAATATACTCATCAGAATGCTGAATTTCTTGATAGAAATATTGACGTGGTAAAGAGAAAGTCATAAGCAACACCTGATAATAAGTGTAACAGGGAACAGAGAATCGGGAATAAGGAAAAAGCGCGTATAGTAATTCGATTTTAGTAATTAATCTTTTTCAATTCTTGATTAAAAAAGTGAATAATATTAGGTTTTATTTCCCCCCAATGGTGGATGAAGTTGGGGGGATGCTCACATTTAGGTGGAGCAAAGCTCATTCATCATTGCTTGTTGTCGCTGAAGCCACAGTTTTTCTATCTGATGAAGTTGTACTAGTTGCTAATACTGGCTTCTGATTTGAATTGAGGAAACGTTCACTCATTGTCTTAATTACAATATACAAGATTGGCACGATAAACAAACTTAAGAATGTGGCGATTAACATCCCACCAAACACTGCTGTTCCCAATGATTGACGACTTCCCGCGCCTGCACCTGTGGCAGTAGTTAAGGGAAAAATACCGATGAGTGTGGAAAAGGCAGTCATCAGAATGGGGCGTAGTCGTTCTTGGGAAGCTTCAATTGTGGCTTTGGTGATGCTCAATCCTTGTTCACGTAACTGGTTAGCAAATTCCACAATTAAAATCGCATTCTTACTTGCTAAACCAATCAACATCACTAAACCAATTTGACAGTAAACATCGTTAGCAAAACCTCGCATTGATTGAGCTACCAATGCACCAAAAATTGCTAGAGGTACGGATAAAAGAATGATGATTGGGTCTATATAATTTTCGTATTGGGCTGCTAGTACTAAAAAGACAAATACTAGTCCCAAACCAAAAATTAGGGGTGCTAAACCACCGGATTCTTGTTCTTCTAAAGAAGTCCCAGACCATTCATAACCATAGCCAGCTGGTAAAACTGCTTGCGCTGCTTGTTCCATTCTGTTAATTGCATCCCCAGAACTGAACCCAGGTGCAGCAGAGCCATTAATTTCTATGGAACGAAATAAATTGTAGTGGTTAATTGTTTGCGCTCCCACAATAGAAGTAATTTTGACTAAGTTCCCCAGGGGAATCATTTGATTAGTTTGCGATCGCACATACAATTGTTCAATATCTTTGGGGTTAGCGCGGAACTGTTGGTCTGCTTGCACATACACTCGATAGTTGCGCTGCTGCAAGTTAAAATCATTTACGTACTGAGAACCTAAAGCCGTTTGTAAGGTACTGAAAATATCATTAATAGAAACTTGCAGTGCTTTGGCTTTGTTACGGTCTACTTCTACTAACAACTGTGGTGTATTAGCAGCAAAGGTGCTAAACACAGCTTGTAATCCTGGTGTTTGGTTGGCGCGTCCTAGCAATTGTCCCATTGTCTGCACCAGATTCTCTAAACCGCTATTTCCTCGACGGTCTTGGAGTTGAAAGGTAAAACCGCCAAAGTTACCCAACCCTTGAATTCCTGGGGGGTTAACAGGAAAAACTCTCGCTTCGGGAATGGCAAAAAACTTGCCTTGCAGTTTACCAATGATGGCTTGTACTGATTGGTCTGGTCGAGGGCGTTCATCCCAAGGTTTTAAGGTGGTGAAGATAATCCCGCTATTGGCTGTACTACCACTAAAACCAAAACCGCCAACTGCAAAAGTTCCTACTACTTCTGGTAGTTGCAGAATTTCTTGTTCTACCTCTGACATCACATCACTTGTGTATTGCAAAGATACCCCTTGTGGCCCTTGAATAATCGTGATGAAATAACCTTGGTCTTCATCAGGTAAAAAAGCTGTGGGAACTGTAGTGTACAGCCAAACTGTCATGCCCAAGGAAACGATGAATAGACCGATGATAATGCTTTTGATGCGGGTGAGGAAGGTGAGCGATCGCTGATAGCCTCGTTGTACCCAATCCAAAAATCGATTGATCTGGTCAAAAATCCACCCCAGCCAGCCTGTTGGCTTTTGTCCCTGACGTAGTAACAAAGCACACAAAGACGGTGTCAGGGTCAAAGCCAAAAATGTCGAAATGACAATTGAAAAAGCGATGGTTAAAGCAAATTGTCGATACAATGCGCCAGTAGTTCCGGGAAAGAATGCTACCGGCACAAACACCGCCATCAATACTAAGGAAGTAGCGATAACTGCACCAAACAGTTCCGCCATTGATTCACTAGCAGCCCGACGGGGTTGAATGCCTTTATCCTGAATAAAACGGCTAATTTGCTCAACTACAACAATTGCATCGTCTACTACCATCCCCGATGCTAGGGTCAAACCAAACAAGGTCAAACTATTAATCGAAAAGTTAAAAACTTTAACGAAAGCGAATGTCCCTACCAAAGCCAAAGGAATGGTCAACGCCGGAATTAGAGTGGTGCGCCAGTCTTGCAAGAAGAAGAAAATCACCAGCACCACTAAAATTACGGCTTCTATCAGAGTTTTCACCACTTCTGCGAGGGATTCTTCGACGAAGGTTGTAGTATCGAAAGCCACCTGATATTTCATTCCCGGTGGTAAACTCGGAGCTAATCGAGCCATCTCCTCTTTCACTCCCTTGGCTACATCCAAAGCGTTACTCCCAGGAACTTGGTAAACTCCTAACCCGACTGCCTCTTTGCCCCGAAACCGCAAGAATGTGTTGTAGTTTTCTGCTCCTAGTTCGGCTCTACCGACATCTTGGAGTTTAACTAAAGTCCCATCACTCTCAGTTTTGATCACAAGTTCTTCAAACTCTTTTGTATCCGTCAGTCGGCTAGCAGCCCGTACATCGAGTTGATATTCTTGTCCTTTGGGTGCAGGTTCTTGTCCAATTCTCCCTGCACCAACTTGCAAGTTTTGTTCTGCCAGCGCATTGGTGACATCTGCTGTAGTTAAACCCCGACTCGCTAAACGATTGGGATCTAACCACAAACGCATAGCATAGCGACGTTCCCCGAAAATCCGCACATCACCCACACCTTTAACCCGTTTTAAGGCATCTGCTAAGTAAAGATCAGCGTAGTTACTGAGAAATATGTTGTCATATTCCTGATTATCTGTATACAAGCCGATCGCCAACAAAATATTGTTAGATTGTTTACTTACCCGCACTCCTGTGCGTTGCACAGCATCGGGTAATTGAGCTTCAGCCACGGAAACACGATTCTGGACATCGACGGCAGCAATATCTTTATCCCGCGAGGCATCGAAAGTTACTGTAATGCTGCTAGAACCATCGTTGCTGCTGCTGGAAGTAATATATTTAACACCCTCAACACCGTTAATTTGCCGTTCTAAAATGTTTGTCACACCGCTTTCCACTACTTCTGCACTCGCGCCGGTGTAGTTAGCAGCAACGTTGATTTGTGTGGGACTAATATCTGGGAAACGGGCAATAGGAAGTGTGGGAATACTGATTAGTCCCACTAGCAGAATAATTATCGCGCAGACTGTAGAAAAGACCGGCCGCTTAATGAAGAAATCAACAAACATATTTTTAGGAAGCCAAAAGGCAAAAGGTCAAAGGTCAAAGGTCAAAATCTTTTTACTTTTCACTTTCAACAATAGGTGCGCCGTTGGTGAGATTGAGAATGCCGGAAACTACTAGTTTGTCGCCAGCTTTTAGTCCTTCGATGACTTGATAGTTGTTGCCTTCAATCGCTCCCAATTTCACCGATTTTTGTACAGCTACTAAAGATGCTCCTCCCGCTTGGGGTTTTTCAGGTGGTTGGGCTAGGAATACGAAGGTTTCTCCACCTAAACGCGATACGGCTGTGACGGGAATTAATACCCCTGGGCGTTCACCCCAAATCACTTTGGCTTGGACTAACTGGCGATTGAGTAGCTGTCCTGTCCCATTGCTAATGGTGGCTTTGGCTAAGACTGTTTGGGAATTGGAATTGGCGTTGGGTTCGATAAAACTAATCCTGCCTGTGGCGGTGCGTTCGCCTTGGGCATCTAGCATCTGTACGGGTAATCCCGTCCGCAGTTGTGCAGCTTGATTGAGAGGAATGGATATATTCAGTTCTAAAGCACTGTTTCGAGTCAATGTAGTGAGTTGATCACCTTTGCTGACAAAGCTGCCAACTCTGACGGGAATATCACCGATAATCCCTGTGAAGGGTGCAAGAACGTTAGTGTAGCGCACTTGCACCTCTGCCGCTTTGACTTGGGCTGCTGCTTGGGTAACTTGCGCTCGCGCTTGGGCAATTTCCTCTGGACGCGCACCGTTCTCTAGTTGTCTGAGGTTTTGTCTTTGCTGTTCGAGGGCGGCCGCTAGTTCGTTAATATCAGAGCGACGACTTTTTTGCAGTTGTTCTAATCTGCGCTGGGCTTCCCGTAATCTAGCCCCAGCACTACGTTGTTCTTGGAGATAACCTTCTAAGACATCTTGGGAAATTGCTCCCTCGGTTCTCAGTTGTTCATATCGCTTGGCTCTTGACTGTGCTAGGTCTAAATCAGATTTGGCTGATTCAATTTGTGCTTCTGCTTGAGCAATTTCCTCTGGACGCGCTCCGGCTTGAGCATCTGTTAACCTAGCTTGGGCTTGGGCTACTTGCGCTCTGGCTTGGGCAATTTGTTCAGAGCGAGTACCCGCTTTGAGTTCCTCTAGACGAGCGCGGCTTTGTTCTAGGGATGCTTTAGCTTGTAATAGCTGCGCTTGAGCATCATCACTTTGCAGGCGAATGACAACTTGTCCCTGTTGAATGCGATCGCCTTCTGTGACTAAAATCTGACTGACTCTACCTTCAATCTCTGGACTCAGCACCACTGAACGAGGAGCTTCTAAGCTACCGACAAATACAGAGCTTTCTTGTAAATTTCCTGTCTCTACTGTCGCTACTTTCACTGGTATTCCCGTTGGTTGACCAGCTGCCGCCCCTGGCGGTTTATTCGCAGCCATGCTACTTTGCCACCACCTCCAGCCAAAACCACCGCCCAAAATTAACAACACAATGCCGACAATCAAAGGCCAACGTGGCTTATGAAAAGGGGTAGGGGAAAGTGGAGAGTCAGTAATCGGAACAGAGTTATGTTCTGGCGAAAGATTCTCTGGCGTTTGAGTCGTTGTAGAATCTTCTCTCTCTACTGGGACAGAGGAATGAGAATGATCTTCATGAGACATATGTGGTTACTCGTCCTTAAATCTTAGCTAGGGAAAGTACTGGGATATTTTTTATAGTGTGAGTATCAAAAAACGTTGCTATTGATGGACTGTGGTTAATTAAATTTTTACTTTTGATGAAGCAGTGCGGTGAGGCATTCTGTTGGGGAGACACTGCGTTGGGCGGGCAATGCCCGACTTGTAGCAAGTGTCGTCGGCTTTGCCGACTTGAAGGAACTGCCGTTAGTGCAGCGTTAGCGATGTTAGGAGTATCACTCCTTTTATGTCTCGAATCCCTTGAGTGACTGCTGTGGGTGCAGCATTAGCGACACAGGAGCGTCACCCTAAGAGATTTTAAATTTGAAATGGGGATTGAATCTAAAATTCGTCTTGAAAAATTCTAATCACCGAAGATGGGGCTTTGCCCATTGGAGGAAACCTCCGCACCCTGTGGGTACTCCTACGGAGAACTCGCAGAGTAGCAAGCTACAGACTTTCCGCAAAATCTGAAATGCCTTGTTTTTCCTCTGTCTCTATGCCACTGACCAACATTTCTACACAGGTTTCGATGTAACAAGCACGACTATAACCAAGTGTACTAGGCGTATCACCACGACGTAGCATTCCGTATAGCAACATACCAGTAAAACTATCTACTACTGCTCTCAAATCTACATTTGTACGCACCTTGCCCTTGTTCTGCGCTTTTGTGAGATACGACACTAGTTGTTCTCGCAAAATCTGGTCTTTTTTGTATAATATTTGGCATGCAACTTCTGGATGTCGCTTGGCTTCTCCAATAAATGTCCGAATCAGGGCTTCGTTTTCTTCCATCATCTGATTACACAATCGAGCATAGTGTCTGAGGCCAATATGTAAATCTTGAGTCCATTCATCTTGATGTGCCAAAATTTCTGCCGGCAAGGATAAAGCTTGCTGAATGACAGCTGCTAAAAGTTGCTCTTTAGTTTGAAAGTGGCGAAACAGAGTGACTTCATTCACTCCAGCTACCCGCGCAATTTCTTTGGTTGTAGCTCCTGTTAATCCTGCATCAGCAAACACTTCAGTTGCAGCTTTGATTAACCGTGACCGAGTGTGCGCTGTTCTTGGCACCAAGTGATTCATGACATTTATGCAAGCACTTGCTTACAAATGCAAGTAATTGCTTGCATTATATACACATAGTTGTGAAATTTGTATAAATTAAGCAAATAAACGATAAAAATAGCTAGAATATATGCTGAATTTGCTCAAAATTGAAGGCAATGCCGACCTCCAGTCGCTTCCCTACGTACCCCTCGCTGGCTCACTAAAGACTGATTGCCAAAGATATTGTCTGTAAAAGTTCTGGCAGAGTGTATGGCTTAGGCAAAAATGCTTTAATGCCGACGTTAGCAAAGGTGAGTTTATCGTTGAATACTAGTCCGCTAGAGGCAATAACTTTGAGATGGGGATTGATTTTGTGTAGCGTGTGGATGATTGTCATGCCATCCATTTCTGGTATCACCATATCCACCAATGCTACACTAATTTCAGTTTTATGCTTGATGTACAAAGCGATCGCATCAACACCGTTATCAGCTGTTATTACCTTGTAATTATGGTTCAACAGCAAGGTTTTGGCTGTTTCTCGAATTGATGTTTCATCATCTACTACCAAAATTAACTCTCCATTGCCTTCGGGGATATTCTGAATTGTTTTTGGCTGGGATTGTTGACCTGTGATGGCTGGTAGATATACCTGAAATTGACTACCCTTCCCTACACTGCTGTCTACATTGATAAATCCACCATGACTTTTGACGATTCCTATCACCGTTGATAACCCTAGTCCTGTACCCTTACCGACTTCTTTGGTGGTAAAGAATGGCTCAAAAATTCTTTCCAATATTTCTGCGGGAATACCTATGCCAGTATCTGTTACAACCAACATAATGTAACAACCCGCCTGCGCTTGCGGATATCTGGGAGCAGATGATTGATCGATGACAATATTTGTAGCCAATATCTGCAAACAACCCCCATTAGGCATAGCATCACGGGCATTGATGCACAAGTTCATCATCACTTGATTTAATTGCGTTGCATCAGCACGGACAGTCCAAAGGTCTGGGGCTATGTTGGTGGAAAATTCTATGGATTTGGGGAATGTTTGTTCAATAATGTAATGGATTTCAGAAATGATGTGCTTAAGTTGAACAATCATCCGTTTTCCCGATACACCTCTGGAAAACGACAATACTTGTTTGATTAATGCTGCGCCCCGCTTGACGTTACTATCGAGCATTTTGAGCAGTTGTCGAGTTTGTTGGTCAGATATTTTTTTTTCTAATAGTTCTAATGACATTGATATTGGTGACAGCACATTATTTAAGTCATGGGCAATACCACTAGCTAATGTACCGATGCTTTCTAGTCGCTGGGTACGAAGAAATTGTTGCTCTATTTGTTTTTTCTCTGTGATGTCGGTATTTGTTACCAAAATTGATTTCGGTTGTCCTTGGTCATCACGGACGAGAGTCCAACGACTGGCGACAATGATTTGTTTACCGTCTTTGGTAATTTGGTGCAGTTCTCCTTGCCAAGCACCTTGATTGAACAGTGCGGGCTGGATTTCTTTGACTACTAGTGAAGTTTCATCTGGTTTAAATAAAAGGTGGGTGGCATTTCTACCGATCGCTACTGAGGCTGGCCAGCCGTATAAACACTTGGCACTTTCATTCCAAAATAAGATGCGGTTTTCTAAGTCTTGCACCAAAATCGCGTCGGTGGAAATATCAATTAAGGTAGCCTGTTCGCGGATTTTTGCTTCTGCTTGTTTACGCTCTGTGATATCTTCAGCCAGACCAGCATAGCGATAGATTTCTCCATGAGTGTTGCGAATGGGAAAACTGCGATCGCGTAGCCAGCGAATTTCCCCATCCGAACGTACAATCCGATACTCAAGATCAAAGTTATCCTCTGAGTGCAAAACTACCGTTTTCACTTTCTCTAAATCTTCTGGATGGACAATACTGAAAAATGATTGGGGATTTTCAAGTATATAGTTGGTAGAGTATCCACAAATACGAGTATAAGCTGGGCTAATGTAAAGTACCTGATACTGCTCTTTGTTTCTCACCCAGAAGATAGCATCAACATTCTCTGCTAACTGACGGAAGCGTTCTTCGCTTTCTTTGAGGGCTGCTTCTATTTGTTTGCGCTCAGTAATATCTTGTACTGTTACATTGACTCCCAAAACTTGACCATCACTTCCTTTCATGGGGTGATAGCTACTGAGCCAATATTTTGCGATTCCTGGATTGGCGGGAGTTGTACCGTGGGTTTCGATATCTAAAACAGGTAGACCAGATTGAATAACTTGCAGATAGATGTGTTCTAGTTGATCAGCTATCTCCGGTATGACCTCCCGCACTCTGCGCCCAATATGCTCTTTCGCTGGTAAACCATTCATTTGTGCCAAGCGTTCGTTGATCCGCACATACCGCAGATTAGTATCGATAAAACACAGACCAATGGGAGTTGAATCATAGATGGCTTCAATCTCTGTTAATTGCTGCTGAATAGTTTCCTGGCTTTGCCAAAGTGCTGCTGCTGCTAATTTGCGCTCAGTTACATCTAATCCTGAGCCGACGAGTTTAATGATTTGTCCTTGGGCATTGCGAATTACTTCTCCTCTGCCTTCAATAAACCGCATGGTTTGATCAGGCGGTATAATCCGGTAATCCAACTCTATATCAATGCCTTCAGTGATCATTCGCTCCGTGCTATTTTGAATAGCTAGGCGATCCTCTGGATGAATCAACTGGAGCATTTCTTCAAGTGTGGGTTCTGGGTGGTTGGGGTCTAGCCCAAAGATCCGAAATAATTCTTCCGACCAAGTAATCTTGCCGCTAATTACATCAAATTCCCAACTCCCTAGACGGGCAACTCTTTGAGCAAATCTTAAACTAGCTGCGGTTTCTTTTAAAGTTACTTCTGCTTGTTTGCGTTGACTCATTTCTTGCACCTGGAAATATGAATGTCAAAACCACAACTAAGTGCAAGATGAGCAAGGCGTTCAATATCAAGTAAAAGAAGATACACAACTATATGAGGGAAAATAGATTCAAGAGCAGTTTG
>Ga0209172_10002142_pt1 | contig 36699 bp, 33 predicted proteins | sample LarsenN4metaG_FD_184113 | JGI IMG/M metagenome (GOLD analysis project Ga0209172, IMG submission 184113) | Hot spring sediment bacterial and archeal communities from British Columbia, Canada, to study Microbial Dark Matter (Phase II) - Larsen... ... | reverse complement strand
GCGAGCTCGACGTCGCGAGCGCGGCGGCGCGGTTTGCGGCCACGGAGGCAACGATTCCGCCGCTCGTCGCGGCGGAGACGATCGCCGGGAACCGCCTCGCCGTATTGCTCGGCGAGCGGCCCGGCGCGCTCGCGGCCGAGCTCGCGTTCAAGGAGGTCGCGCCGCATCTGACGACGCTTGCCGTCGATTCGCCGGCCGCGTTGCTGAAGCGCCGGCCCGACATCCGTGCTGCCGAGCGCGCGCTCGCGGCCGCCACGGCGCGTATCGGCGTTGCGAAGGCGGATCTCTTCCCGCGTCTGACGCTCTCGGGCCTCATCGGCTTCGTCGCCGGCGATGCCGACGAGCTCGGCGAGTCGACGAGCCGCGCGTGGAGCTTGTCGCCCGTGCTGTCGTGGGCCGGCTTCGAGCGCGGCACGTACGCGCGCGTGCTCGTGGCCGAGGCGCGCGCCGAGGCCGCGCTCGCCGCGTACGAGCTCACGGTGCTGCGCGCGCTCGAGGAGACCGAGAACGCGTTCGCGATTTACGGCACCGAGCGGCAAAGGCTGCAGTCGGTGCTCGAGCAGGCGACGGCGTCGCGCAGGGCCGCCGAGCTCGCGCGCATCCAGTATCGCGAGGGCGCGCTCGACTTCCTGCGGCTGCTCGACGCCGAGCGAACGTTGTTGGAGGCCGAGGACCAGGTCGCCGCGGCCGAGGCGAATTTGAACGCGTCCGTCGTTCTCATCTACAAGGCGCTCGGCGGCGGTTGGGAAGCCGCGCCGGCGCCGACGGCGTGAGCCGCTAACGCAAGTGTTGCGATGGGATTAGGAAGGAGTGACTGAAATGGAACAGGAACGAAAGGCATTGCTAACCGTCAACGAGGCCGACTTCGAGCGCGTCGTGCTCGAGTCGAAGCGCCCCGCCGTCGTGGATTTCACTGCGGCCTGGTGCGGCCCGTGCCGCGCCGTCGCGCCCGTCATCGAGGGTCTCGCGAGCGATTACGCGGATCGCGTTACGGTCGCCAAAGTCGACATCGACGATCACCCGCAGCTCGCCGCGCGGTACGGCGTGCGCTCCGTGCCGACCGTCATGCTGTTTGCGCAGGGCGGCGTGAAGCGCGTTTACGTCGGCGCGCGACCGGCGCAGGAATACCGCTCCGGGATCGACGAGCTGCTACATTGAAGGACGCGATCGGAATGGCTGAAAGGAGATCGCCATGCCAACTCAGACCGCCGTCGTCGTCGGCGTCGGACCGGGGCTAGGTTCCGCGCTCGTTCGCACGTTCGCCAAGGAAGGCTACGCCGTCGTCGCGGCCGCGCGCTCGGCCTCGAAGCTGAAGGGGCTCGAAGACAAGGACGCCCGCGTCGTGCACGTCGAGTGCGACGCGACAAAGCCGGCCGACGTCGAGCGCGTGTTCGAGCAAGCTGCGGCGCTCGGCCCGACGGAAGTCGCCGTCTTCAACGCCGGCACTTTCGTGCGCGGCGGCGTGCTCGATACCGATCCCGCCGAATTCGAGCGCTGTTGGCGCGTCGGCTGCTTCGCCGGATTTCTCGTCGGTCAATCGGCCGCGCGGCGCATGCTCGAGCGCGGCGCGGGAACGATTCTTTTCACGGGCGCGACGGCGTCGCTGCGCGGCGGCGCGGGCTTCGTGAACCTCGCCGCGCCGAAGTTCGGCCTGCGCGCCGTTGCGCAGAGCATGGCGCGCGAGTTCGGGCCGAAGGGCATCCACGTGGCGCACGTCGTCATCGACGGCCAGATTCGCTCGGAGCGCTACGCGCACTTGCTCGGCGAGCGCGGGCCGGACTCGCTGCTCGATCCCGACGCCATCGCGGAAGCGTATCTCGCGCTGCATCGTCAGCGCCGGAGCGCCTGGACGCACGAGATCGACCTTCGCCCCTGGTCCGAGAAGTTCTAGGTTCCGCTGCAAAAGCGCCGCTCGTCCGCCGGCATGCTCCGACGCGTCGGCGAGGAGTTCGACATGACGCACGTCGCCGGCGACCGTTACATCATCATCGAGCGCGGCGACTTCCAGGGTCCGCCGAGCGGCGCCAATCCTCCGCGGCAGAAGAAGCTCTATCTCTTCGACTTGAGCGAGGTCGATCGCGCCACGGGCCTGTTGGAGAAACGCCTGCTCGTCGACCTGCTCCATATCGACGATCCAAAGGACATCGATGCGCCGCTCGCCGAGATTCCGGCCGACGAGTTCGACTTCCCTCTGCAATCCGTGGAGTCGGTGACGCCGGTCGATCCGTTCACGCTGCTCGTCGGTCTCGACAACAATTATCCGGGCGGCAACGGCCGCGTGCCGGGCACGCCCGATGGCACGGAGATCATCACGCTGCGCTCGGCGCGGCCGCTGCAAACGCTGCACGTCGCGCCGTGTGCCGACCGTTGGCACGGGCATGGACGGCGGGCCGGGACTGCCGCTAGCGGGCGTTACGTCCAGAAATCCACACGAACGTCATGCGGGAACAGCGCCAGCGCGGCGCGGCTCACGCGCGCCGTCGCGTCGAACGACACTTTGCGCAGGCGCGGCAGCTTCGCGAGGTGCGCGAGCCCCGCGTTCGAGATCCCCTTGCACGCCGAGAGCTCGACTTCCTCGAGCGAGGCCATGCCGCCGAGGATCTCCATGCTCTTGTCCGTGATTCGCGTTTCGCCCGCGTAGTAGTGGCGCAGCCCTTTCAACGCGGCGATGTGCTCCGTCGCGGCGTCGCCCGTGTCACTTCACGGCACGCGGCGGCGGGATTTTCGCTTGCCCCGCGAGTACAATGCACCGCAATCAGAGAAGCGGCCATGAACGCCCCGCCGGTTAGAAAGAGACGCCTGCACGATCCCGATCGCGCGGATCGCGGTGGCTGGCGGGAGCGCAGCTACCTCGACCGATTTCGCGCGGTCGAGCTCATCAGCAATCCGAGCCTCGCCGAGGATGCTCAACAAGAATTTCCGCGAGTTCTTAAAGTTACTCATCGATCACGACGTTAAGTTCGTCGTCGTCGGGGGTTACGCCGTAGGCATCCACGGCTTCCCACGCTACACGGGCGACATCGATATCTTCGTCGCTATCGATCGACACAACGCGTCGCGACTCGAGCGCGTCTTCGAGGATTTCGGGTTTGGCCAGCTCGGTATTTCGGAAGCCGATTTCAGGCAGGCCGATTCGGTCATCGAGATAGGCCGAGAGCCGAACAAGATCCAAGTACTTACCGGTATTGACGGTGTTGCCTTCGCGACGGCCTATGCCAACCGGCTCGAGATCGATCTCGACGGCCTCCGTGTTCCCTTCATCGGCTTCGACGACCTGCTAGAGAACAAGAAGGCGTCCGGACGGAACAAAGACCTCATCGATGTCGACGAGCTGACTCGTATAAAACGGGACGGTTGAGACGCTGCTTCATATCCGCGACGCGACGGCTCGTCGCCCCCTCGCGCACACTCGGCACGAGCGGGGCGCCGCCTAGGCGCGCGCCGCGATGCGCTTCGGCGGCGATCGGCGTGCGCGAAGCGCTGTCTGCGACGCTATCGCGGTGTGCGCGAAGCGCCGTCTGCGGCGCTATCGCGTGCACGGCGCTATCGCGCGGCGGCCGTGCGCGCCGCGATGGCCTCGAGGTAGCTTTCCGCCGCCGGCCGATGCGCGGGCTCTTCGGCGGCCATCGCGAGCCAGTCTTGCGCCTCGAGGAACTTGCCTTGCGCGTAGAGCGCGACGCCCATGAGCAGGTTCGCGCGGCCCTCGTCGCTCAGCGAGCCGCGGCCCATGCCGGCGTGCAGCGCCGCGATCGCCGCGGCCCAGTCCTGCCGCTCGACGTGTGCCATCGCAAGACGCACGTAGCCGTCGCCCGTGTCGGCGAGGCGTGCGGCGTTCTCGAGCGGGAAGACGGCCTCGTCGAACTCGCCGGCGATGAACCATGCCGTGCCGAGCTTCGTGTACGCGGCCTCGTCCGCGCGCACGATCTGATCGTCGATGGCCTTCTCGAGCACGACGGCTCCTTCGAGCGGAACGCCTTGATGGACGAGCAGGTCGGAAAGCCTGCGGTAGTCCGCGTCGTCGGAGAGAAGCCCGGCCGCGTGCGCGAGCCGCATCGTCGCGAGCGCGTGCTCGTAGTCGCCGACGTTCTCGTAGGCGAGCGATAGCTCGAGCCAATAGAGCCGGTTGCCGGGCTCCTTTTCGATGAGCCGCTCGAACCACGGAATGGCGGCGCGGTAATCCTCGCGTTGCTTCAACAACGTAGCGACGAGCTCGAGCCAGCTCGTCGGCGGGTCGTCCACGAGCGTCGCGGCGCGCTCGGCGGGCGGCAGCGCCTTCGCGGCGTCGCCGAGCTTGTAATGCGCCACACCGAGCAGATAGAAGGCCTCGGGCACGGGCTCCGGCTGGTTCGCGATGAAGCCGTCGAGCAGCTCGATGGCACGGGCGTAGTCTTCCGCTTCGATCAGCGTGGCAGCGTCGTTGACGGCAATGTGCGGCGTCAGCTCGATCAGCGTGATGCGCGGTTGCGGCCCTTCCTGTGCAGCGCTTGCGCCTTGCTCTTGCGGCTCCTCTGCCGGCTCTTGCGCGCTCGCGCGCGGCGCAATGAGCGCCAGCGCGGCGAGTGGTGCGACGATCAGCGAGCGTTGTCGTACGAGACTATTCATCGGCGTCGGTCATGCTTCAGCGCTCTTCAACCGCGATCCTGCGTCCTCGCGCCCCGGCGGTCTTCGGCAGCGACACGGTGAGCACGCCGTGTCGATAACGCGCCCGTGCCGTGATGTCGTCTACGGGCGCGGGCAGCTTGATCGCCCGCTCGAATCGCCCGTAGGCGCGCTCCATCACATAGTAATGGCCCCGGGATTCCTCGCGCGAGACCTTTTTCTCACCGCGGACGACGAGGATGTCGCCCTGGACTTCGACCTCGAAATCCCCGGGTTCGAGCCCCGGCACTTCGAGCGTGACTTCGATGGTCCCGTTCGAATCCGTGACTTCGGCAGCGAGCAACCCCCAGCGCGCGCCGCGAGTCCCCGCGCGCTCTTCGGCTACGGTTTGAGCCGCGAGCGGGTTGAAGCGCGTCAGCGCGTCGCCGGCGAGCTCGCGCAGCTCGCGCCAGCCGACCGTGATCGTGTCCCAAGCCTTGGTCAGTCCTTCGCGAACTTGTTGCAAACTGCTCATTACGGTTCCTCCGGCAATAGCTGGCCGTTTGGGGGGCGATGCGCCCCCCAACCGTCCATTGCTCCAGTGAGATATCGAGCTCGTTCTGCGCTTAGGCCGCGACCTTGATGCGCCGCGGCAGCGCTTTCGCCTGCTTCGGGATCGTGAGCTCCAGCACGCCCTGGCGATTCGTCGCCTTCACGCGATCGGCGTCCACGGTGTCCGGCAACACGAAGCGCCGATAGAAGCGGCCTTCGCCGCGTTCGTTGCGGCGCAGCTCGCCGCGGTCGTTGGAGTCGCGCGGACCGGTGAAGTGCGTGCGCTCGCCGCTGACTGTCAGCACACCGTCTTCGAGCGTGACGTCGACCGCCGACGGCTCGACGCCGGGGAGGTCCATGTAGAGCTCGAACCGATCGTCATGCTCGTAGATGTCGACGGGCGGAACCCAGCCCGCGGTAGCGCCGCTCGAGTCCCAATCGCCGAACGAGCGGAACAGGCGGTTGATCTCGTTCTGCAGCTGCCCGATACCCCACGGTTCGTACCTGACAAGTGCCATAAGTCATCATCCTCCTTGCGTATGCTCTTTCGAGCGGGCCTTTTCGAGGGGCCCGCGAGACGGCCATTTTTCTAGGGATGGGGTGGCGGTTTTTCAAGGGCGCGTAAGGCCCCCGACGGCGCGCAAGGCGCCCGACGGCACGCAAGAAAGCGCGGTTTAGGGGCTACGGCCGGTGGCTTTCAGGGCGCGCGCGTGCAGCCGCGCCTAGAGGTTTCGAACCCGTCGAACAGCCGGCTCGCGCCCGGTCCCGCGAGCGTCTCGAGCCGGTGCGGCTGGCCGCGCTCCACGGCGTACTCGGCCACGCTGCCGCGCGAGCGCAAGAAGTCGGCCTCACGCTCCATCTCGCCGTGCCAGCGGTAGTCGTCGTTCTCGCCGATGTAGAGGTAGACGCAGATGCCCTCGAGCGCGCGGAGCTTCGCCTCCGACGGCTGCCACAGGTAGCCGGGGAACGCCGTGGCCGACCAGAAGTACTGCGGATGCTTTGCGGCGACGTGCATCGCCGCGATACCGCCGTTCGAAGGCCCGGCCGCGTGGAACTTGCCGCCCTCGATCGGGTGCGCGGCCAGAATGTTGTCGAGGAACTCGGGGAAGATCCGGTCGCCGGCGTAGAAAAAGAGATCGCCGTTCGGCGCCGCCGGGCCGATCACGATGTAGCCGCGTTCCTCGGCGAGGGCGCGAAAATTGCGCTCGAGCGCGCCGTCGATCGTGCTCATCGTTTGCGGTCCGCCGCCGAAGACGAGGATCGCGGGGTACGTCTTCGCCGCGTCGTAGCCGTCGGGTAGCACGAGCTTGTACTCGACGCGGGTATCGGCCACGCGCATGACGCGCGAGGTGACGTCGGCTTCGGCCGAAAAGCTTGCGAGCGCCAAGACGAACGCGAGCGCTCGCGCGTGCCCCGCGACCGAGCGGCCCGTGCCGACACCGGAGCCCGGCGTGCGGCCCGCCGGCGCCGCGCTGCCGACGCTACGCACTGGGCCCGTCCAGCCCGCGCTCGATGCGGTAGCGAACGTGCTGCCGATGCGCCGCGGTTTCCGCGTCGTTCGTGCGACGGCGAGCGAGCTCGGCGTCGATCCAGCGCAGCCGGTCGAGCGCCATCGCGCGCGCTACGTGGTCGTAGCGGTTGTCGGGCTTGGGATCGACGATGGCGAGCAAACGCTGCACGTACTCGGCCTGCAGGTTCTGCCGGAACGTATTCACCTCGTCGTCGAGATCGTCGACGAAAATGGCTGCCGTGAGCTCCACGAGCAGGTTGCCGGCCGTGTATTCGTTGCCGTAGAGGCGCGTGTCCGTCAGGCGCTGCAACACGACGGGATGCAGCAAGTGATCGAGGATCTCCTTTTGCGTGTCGAGCGCGAACGCGTGCAGCTTCGGATCCTCGGTGTTGCCGAAGTGATCGAAGCCGCGCCGCTGCGCGAGCAGGTGGTCCGCCGGCTCCGCGAGCGCGGCGAAGGCGTCGGGCGCGAATACGCGCTCGCGGAGGAGCTGCAACGCGCGGTGTTGGTCGTCGGCGCTCACGGGCGTCAGCGGCGCGCCGGCGCCGGGCTGGTTCACCATGGCGCGGTCGACGTAGACGCCGCCGACGTAGCGTGACGCGGATCGCGCCGCGTCGCGATAACGGCTCGCGGCAGTCTGGAAGCCGTTCAAGAGCTCTTGATAGGACCGGCCGTCGCGCGTGAGCCGCTCCAAGAACATCGGCGCCGTTGCCTCGACGACGTCCATCTGTAGGCGCGCGAAGCCGATCGGGTCGCTCGTCATGTCGTCGAACATCACTCGCGGATCGAGCGCGACGCCGGGCGCGCGCATCAAGTCCGCGTCGTTGCCGAACGCGAGCGCGGGCTCCGTCGAGCGCGCGAGAATTTGCTCGAGCCGCGCCTGCTCCGCAACGGGATCCGCGGCGGCCGGCGAATAACCGAACGTCAACGCCCAGTGATCGTACGGGCCGGGGCGCGTCGTCCAGTATTGCCCGCGCGGCTCGCCGGGCATCGGGAACGGCACGGTGGGGTAGTCCATGACCGAGCCGTGCAGGCCCATTTCGTAGGTGCGCTCGGTGTCGAAAATCTCGTCGAGCGAGTGCAGGTGGCTCGAGCGGAAGTTGTGGTTCAAACCCAGCGTGTGGCCGATCTCGTGCAGCACGAGGAAGTGAATGAACTCTTCGAGCAAGCGCTGCTTTTCGGCCGTATCCGCGCCGAGCGCCTCGAGCGCCGCGTTCGCGAACAGCATCTCGCGGTGCGCGAGCAAGCCGGCGAAACAGCGGGCGGGGTCGTCGGCCGGCGCGAGCGCGAACGCTTCGGGCGCGCCGAACACCTGGCCTTCGCGCAAGTTGCCGGCGATGACGATGTGCTCGAGCATGATGTCGGCGCCCAGAATCTGCCCCGTGCGCGGGTCGAAGAAGCTCGGGCCGTAGCCGCCGAAGCTCGGGCTCGGCGACGACACCCAGCGGATGACGTTGTAGCGCAGGTCGCCGGCGTCCCAATCCGCGTCGTCGGGTTGCGTGCGCACGACGAGCGCGTTGCGGAAGCCGGCGCTCTCGAACGCCTCGTTCCAGCGAAGCGCCGCCGCTTCGATGATGGGCCGAAGCTCCATCGGCGTGGTGTTCTCGATCCAAAAGACGATAGGCTCGACGGGCTCCGCGACGGCCGCCGCCGGATCCTTCTTCACGAGCTTCCAGCGAGTGATCACGTCGCGATATGGCGTGACGTCCGTCGAGCTCAAGTCCGTGATCTCGCCCGTGAAGTAGCCGACGCGCGGGTCGTCGAAGCGCGGCTCGAACGGTTCCTCCGGCGCCGCGATCAGCGAGTGCTGCACCGTCATGCTGACGAAGCGCGGGTCCGTTACCTCGTCGCCGCCGCGTACGTACGGCTGCTCGTGGTCGTAGACGTACTCGACGATGACGTCGGTGTTGCTCGGGTAGTTGCGCACCTCGTGGATCTTCGACTTGCCCACGTTCAAGTTGCCGAGCGTGAACACCTCGTGCGGCTTGCGGTCCGGATTCGGCAGCGGCTTGACGCGGTGGAATGCTTCGGTGAGAAACAGATCGTTGGCCTTGATGACGACGAGGCCTTGCGCTTCGTCCTCGGCTTCGATCTTGAGCGCGGCCGCGACGGCGTGGCTCACGTTCGCGTTGGCCGCGCGCGAGATCGGCTTCTCGGGATCGAAGTAGTAATTCGTGTTCTCGATGATGAACTCGACGCGGTCGAAGTAGCGGCTGATTCGAACGACTTGCGCGCGGTCCGTGCCGAAATTGCCGCGGAACTGCCCCGCGGCCGGCACGCCGTTCTCCGTATACGTGAAATAGAGAAACGTCTTGCCGAGCTCGTCGGTGGTGAGCGCCAGGCGCAGATCGCCGGTCTTGCGGTCGCGGTACAGTGTGAAGAGGCCGTCGATGCGGTCGCTGTCCTTCAGCACTTCCTCGACGGTTTTCGGCTTCTCGGGCGGTTTTTCTTGGGCCGCTGCGTCCGGGGCCGCGGGCGGTTGCGCGAGCGCCGGTGCGAGCAAAGCCCAAGCTGCGGCGAACAGGAGGGCGTTACGGCACAGGGAAGTCGCCATGGGAGAGCCTCTTCGTTAGTGGGTGGAGTCGACCTCGCGCTCGAGACTTCTGAGCAGCCGGGCGAACAAAAGTTTCTCGATGTGCAACAACTCTGCGGCGTGAGCGCCGCCGTCGTCGCCGTCGGCTTGTAGGCGCGCGGCCATGTCGGCGAGATGCGCACGCTCCTCGCCGAGCACGCGCTTCAGCGACAGCGCGTGCCGCGCGCGGTTCAGCGCTTGCTGGTACAGCTCGTAGAACCACAGCGCGCGGAATTCGACGACCGTCGACATGTAGAGATAAGCGGCGAGCGCGCTGCGCTTCGGCCCGAGCGCCTTCACGGCGGCGCCTTCGAGCCGTTGGAAGTACATGCGCGCCGAGGAGGGCGCCAGCAAGTCCGCTTGCACGTACTCGAGCGCGCGCTCGGCCGTCTTTTCCGCTTGACGCTTCATGAAGAACGCGTGATGCGCCTCTTCGGCGACGTGCTTCAACGTAGCCTGATCGATCGCCGCGGAGCGCTGCGTGGCCATGATCTTGTGGCTGCCCATGTGCTCGAGCAGCGACAGCGTGTTCAGCATGCGCGCGTGGCGCGCCGGCTCGCTGATAAAGGAGTCGAGCACCGCGCGCGTGCGCGGCGCGAGCTCGGCGTTGTCGGCGGCGAAGCGCGCGAGCGCGCCGCCGAGCCACGACGAAGCGGGCGCCCATTCGGCGTTCTCGAGCATGAGCCTCGAAGATTCTCCAGACTGCCTAGGTTCGGCGGTGCTAGTGTATAACCAGGCAAGGGGGGAAGCATGCCGCGCCACGCTTGGTCGATTGCCATCATTGCCGTCATCACCGCCGCGCCGCTCGCCGCGCAAGAATCAGGCCCGCAGGGCGACACCTGGGAATCCATCGCGAAGCTGCCCGACTTCGGCGGCTTGTGGGAAATCACGTTCGGCGGCGGGCCGCGCGGCGCCGGCGAGCCGCCCGCGTTCACGCCGGAGTACGCAGCGAAGCTCGAGGCGTATCAGGCAGCCGTCCAGCGCGGCGAGATCGAGGACGGCCCCGCCGCGAACTGCGTGCCGAACGGCATGCCGTCGATCATGACGCAGCCGTACCCGATCGAGATTCTGTTCACGCCGGGCAAGGTGACGATTCTGATCGAGGCGTACTCCCAATGGCGCCAGATCTTCACGGACGGCCGCGAGCATCCCGAGGATCCGGACCTCACGTTCAACGGCCACTCGATCGGCCACTGGGAGGGCGACACGCTCGTCGTCGACACGGTCGGCTTCACGACCGACACGTCGCTCGGCAATCAGGGCCAACGCCACAGCGATAAGATGCGCATCGTCGAGCGGTTTCGCCTCGCGGCGCCGGATCGGCTCGAAGTGCAAACCACGGTTCACGACGCGGAAGCGCTCACGAAGCCGTGGACCCGCACGGCGGCCTACGGCCGTCACCGCGACTGGACGCTCGCCGAGTACGTCTGCCAGCAGAACAACAGGAACTTCACGACCGATGACGGCAAAGCCGGCATCGATTTGAGCTTCGAGGAGTGACGTTCGTATGAAAACGTCGAATCGCCGTAGCCGCACTCGCTCGTTGCGCGATGTCGCCATGGTGCTCGGCAGCGTGATCGGCATCATCGCGCTCGCGGCATGGACGGCGAACGCGCAAGCGCATCATTCGTTCAGCGTGTTCGACATGCAGACGAACAAGGAGCTCGAGGGCGAGGTCGTCGAGTTCCAGTGGACGAACCCGCACACGTTCTTGTGGATCAACGTCACGAACGCCGACGGCTCCACGACGCGGTGGGGCCTCGAAGGCATGAGCCCGAACTTCTTGGGGCGGCGCGGCTGGACGAAGCGGACGTTCGAGCCCGGCCAGAAAGTCAAAGTCGTCGTCTGGCCGCTGAAGAGCGGCGAGCCCGGCGGCACGCTGCAGCGCGCCACGTTCGAGGATGGCACCGAGGTCGTGAACTTCGGCGGCCGCGGCGGCTAGACGTTTCCCCGAGCGCGCTTCGCGCGATCAATCTCTCGGCAGGTGCTGCGCCATGTGGTGACGACCACACGACGTCGGCATGCGCGCCGCTGCCGAACGCGTGCAATGCCATAGTCCCCGCGATGCGCAAGAATAAAGGAGCTCTCCCACCAAGCCAGTTCCACGCCGTCGCCCGTTCGCTGGGTCCTCGGTGCGCCGCACGCGGCCGCTCTCCGCGACGGCCGACGTCGCGTGCGTTCTCCATGGTGCGAAGCCGTCGCGATTTGGCGCCCGATCCAGTCCTTCCTGGTAACCGGTACTCAGGGCTTGACAGGCATGCCGCCGCCGCGCATCGAAGGGGACTTCTGCGCTCTCGCTCCTTTACAATCGCGCTCACGCGCCCGTAGCTCAGTTGGATAGAGCATCAGGCTTCGAACCTGAGGGTCGGGAGTTCGAGTCTCTCCGGGCGCGCCAAGCTGCCGTTGCCGTCCCGCGCGGCTCGTAAGTTGGCGGTGATACGAGAAAAACTCAGAAGTTCGAGCTTTCGTCGCTGAAAGAACGGCATCGACGATGACCCGCCGAAAGCTGCGCCACTACGAGCTATCAATAGCTCCACAAGCACCGAGGTTAACGAGACCAGTCCGGGGAAGGAGGGAAGTGGGGAGTAGTCTTTTCAGCAAGACGTCGTTGGTGCAGCTGCCCGGCTAGGTCTACGAGAACCTTGCGGCACGTCTGCGACATCGGTGGGAGCAAATCATCCGGAGCGGCCTGATCGAGAGGACAGAGCCGCTGGTCACCGCACTACCAGCTGTCATGTCGCTGTCGCCGTTCCTGCCGATAGTTCGTAACCTCGAGGCGAATGCCGTCGAGGTCATGAAAGAACGTTGCGACATAGTCACTCGCGTACTCTGGATAGACTTCCGGCTCTGTTGCGGCGATTCCAAGCGTGCGAAGGCGATCTGCCACGGCGCGAACGTCGTCCTCGGAATCCACGCGTAGGCAGAGGTGATGAAGACCAGGCGAGTAGGGTTCGTGCCGTGCGCGAATGCGGGACGGCCGTAGCGCGATTCCGAAGTGGCGGTTGAAGTACTGGACGTGCGGGTCGCCTGCGATAATGAATCGGTTTTTTCTAAAGCCGAGGACCTCGATCATCACGCGGTCGTAGAACCGTTCCGACGCTTCGAGGTCGGAGACCGTCAGATAGATGTGGTCGATTCCGATGATCTCGGGCATAGGCTCGGGGTCGTTCGTCACGATTCTCTTCGGCTCATATCGTCACCACGACGCCCTTGCGAGCCGACGTGTCGAACATGACGAAGCCCTCCGCCTTGTCGCTCATGCTCACGACGAGCTGCCCCGAGCCATTCCAGGCCCCCGATTGGCCTGCGCTCACGAAATCATCGGAAGGTCCCACCAAGTTCGCCATCAGCACGGCTACGAAGTGACTCCTCGCTATCTGCGCATAGTGCTCGTAGGCCTTCGCGACCATGCGCTGCGACTTCGCGACGCTCGCGAGGTAGATGTCAGCGCCGCTTCGAGCCGCCGCGTATGCATGGCTCACTTGCAGCGACTCGTAGCAGATGGCCGGCGCAAGGGCGTGGCCACCCATCGACAGGATCAGCTGCTTTTCGCCGTTGACGAAGAACGGCAATTCATCGGCATGCAGCTGCTGTTTTGCATACGTCATGCGCTCGTTGCGCGGCCGAAAAACGACCATGGCTATTCGGGTGCCGTCGGCAGAGCCTATCGGGACTCCCACACCTATGGCCACGTTCCCCCGATCGGCACGCTCCTGGAACACGTCCAGGCGGCGGTCATTGGCATCAGTTGCCAAATCCTTGGCGAGCTTTGGCTCGTAGCCCGTTAGGGACAGCTCCGGAAAATAGATCAGGTCCGGCTCATGAGATACGGCGACGTCGATCAGCGCCACGTGCTTCCGAACGTTTCGCTCGATCTTGCCGGCCTCCACCGATAACTGCGCCGCGCAGACCTTCACAGCAATGACCCTCGTCGCAGAGCGCCGCCAGCGCTCGCCATGCCCCTCGATGGCGAGTCGGGTGTCGCGCGTGGATTCTACTCGCGCACATGACCTTGCCGCACGGGCGAACGGCATGAATGGGTCGACCTAAGCTATCGAGGCTCCGTCGACGATCCACCCGACGCAGCCGCCGTATGACCGCTACTATTGGGGCATGACGGCCGACCCTCACCAACCGCTGCGCGACGACGTCCGGCTGCTCGGCACGCTCCTCGGCGACACGCTGCGAGCGATCGAGGGCGAGGCGCTGTTCGCGGCCGTCGAGGAGGTGCGTGCACTCGCGAAGCGCGCGCGCGAAGGCGATGGCGCCGCGCTCGCCACGCTCGACCGCACGCTCCAAGCCGTGCAAGTCGAGCGCGCCGTGCCCGTCGCACGCGCGTTCGCCCACTTCCTGACGCTCGCCAACATCGCGGAGCAGCATCACCGCATTCGGCGGCGGCGCGCCTATCTCCGCGATACGGCGGCGCCGCCGCAGCGCGCGTCGTTCGCGGACACGTTCGCCCGGTTGCGCGCCGCGGGTATCGATGCCCGGCGGCTTCGCGATGCGGTGGGCTCGCTCGAGATCGAGCTCGTGCTCACGGCGCACCCCACCGAGGTGGTGCGTCGGACGCTGCGGCGCAGGCACCGTCGCATCGCCGACCTGCTCGCCGACCGCGATCGCGCCGACCTGACGGCGCCGGAACGCGAGGAGGTCGAGCACGCGTTGCGGCGCGAGATCGCCGCCCTGTGGCTAACGGACGAAGTGCGGCGCGAGCGTCCCACGCCGCTCGATGAGGTGAAGGCGGGGCTCGTGGTCTTCGAGCAGACGCTCTGGGACGTGGTGCCCGCATACCTTCGCTCGCTCGAACGCGCGCTGCACGACGCCTGCGGCCAGGCGCTGCCGGTGGAGGCGGCGCCGATCCGCTTTGGATCCTGGATCGGCGGCGATCGCGACGGCAACCCGAATGTCACACCGGAGGTCACCGACCGCGCATGTCTGCTCGCGCGCTGGATGGCCGCCGACTTGTATGCGCGCGAAATCGGCTTGCTGCGCGCGGAGCTCTCGCTTCGCAGTGGAAGCCCGGAGCTCGCCCGCCGTGCGGGCAGCGCACACGAGCCGTACCGCGTTCTGCTCACCGACGTGCGCCGCCGCCTGGAAGCCACACGCGCCATGATCGAGCGGCGCTTGGCGAACGCGGAGGAGCCGGCCACCGAGCACGTCCAACCGTACTGCGACGAGGCGGAGCTCCGCGAGGCGCTCGAGCTCTGCCGCCGCTCGCTCGAGGAGACCGGCGCCGGCATCGTGGCGGGCGGCCGGCTGCTCGATCTTCGCCGCCGGCTAGACTGCTTCGGTCTCACGTTGGTGCGGCTCGATCTGCGCCAGGATTCCGCACGGCTGAACGCAACGCTCGCTGCGCTCGCCGCGCGCATCGGCGAGCGCTCTTTTCTCGAGCGCGACGAGCCGGCGCGGCTTGAGTTCCTGCTCGAGCACCTACGAGACGGCGGGCGGCGCATCGCGGCCGCGTTCGATGACCCTTTCGCCGACGCGGAGCGCGACGTGATCGAGACGCTGCGCGCGGCGGCCCGTATTCCTCGCGCATCGCTCGGGGCATTCGTGATCTCCATGGCGCGGCGCGCCTCCGACGTGCTCGTCGTCGAGCTACTCCAGGCGGCGGCCGGCGTGGATCCGCCGCTGCGCGTCGTCCCGCTGTTCGAGACGGTCGACGACTTGGCCGATGCCGGCGCCACGCTCGCGCGGCTGCTCGACGTGCCGTGGTATCGCGAGCGCATCCGCGGCCGGCAGGAAGTGATGATCGGCTACTCCGACTCCGCCAAGGACGGCGGCCGACTGGCGGCCGCGTGGGCGCTCTATCGTGCCCAGGAGGACGTCGTGCGCGTGTGCCGCGAGCGCGGCGTGCGCTTGACGCTGTTCCATGGCCGCGGCGGCAGCATCGGCCGCGGCGGCGGACCGACGCACGTCGGCATCCAGTCGCAACCGCCGGGTTCCGTGAACGGCACGCTGCGCGTGACGGAGCAGGGAGAAATGATCGACGCGCAGTTCGGTCTGCCCGGCATCGCGCACCGCACGCTGGAGCTCTACACGACGGCGGTGCTCGAGGCGAGCCTGCTCGAGCACGCCGAGCCAAAGGCTCCGTGGCGCGAGCGCATGCAGCGTCTCGCGGTGGCGTCGCGCGCCGCATACCGGCGGACGGTGTACGAGGATCCGGAGTTCGTCGAGTACTTTCGCATGGCGACGCCGGAGCCCGAGCTCGGGCTCCTCAAGATCGGCAGCCGGCCGGCTCGCCGGGCGCCGGGCCGCGGCGTCGAAACGCTGCGGGCCATCCCGTGGGTGTTTGCATGGACGCAAGTGCGGTTGATGCTGCCGGCATGGCTCGGCGCGGCGGCGGCGTTCACGGCCGCGGAACGCGAAGGCGTCTTCGATGAGCTCGCCGCGATGTACCGCGGCTGGCCGTTTTTTCAAGCCACCGTCGACCTCATCGAGATGGTGCTCGCCAAGGCGTCGCCCGCGATTCACGCACAGTATGACGAGCGACTCGTCCCGCGGCCGCTCGCGTCGCTCGGTACGCGGCTTCGCGAGGAGCTTGCGCAGACGACCGAAGTGGTGCGCCGAATCACGGGGCACGACCGGCTGCTCGAGCACAATCGCGTGCTGCGGCGCTCGATCGACGTGCGCAATCCCTATGTGGACCCGATCAACCTCGTGCAGGTAGACCTTCTGAAGCGGTTGCGCGCCGATGACGGCGCCGACCAGCGCCTGCTCGATGCGCTGCTGGTGACGGTGAACGGGATCGCCGCGGGCATGCGAAACACGGGATAGCCACGCGTGCTCGCAGGGCGGGCGAACCTCAACGGTAGCGAATCATGCCGGCGACGTGGCGCACGGCTTCGAGGAACCAGTCCGAGTGAACGATCGGAACGTGAACGAGGCTCTGCAGAAAGATGAAGCCGGCTCCGATCATGGAGTACTTGCCGATCCTGCCCGTGCTGCGCCATTCCTGCACGAGAATGGCTAGGGCCATCGAGTCGAGCGTCACGTACAACGGCAGCACGGGAATATAGTCGAGACCGAACGGAACTTGATAGAAGCGGTTAACGCCGGGCGGCAAGATCGGCAGCATCGCGAATAGGATCAGCCGCTTGTGCACCTCCGGCTTACGCACGTTGCGAATGGCCAGCGTGAACAGGAGCGCGAAACCCACCACGGCCATGAGACCGAGGAACCCGGCATCGAACGGCCCCGTGCCGCCGTTGCGGATGCTCCTCGAGATACCGAGCAGCTGAATCAACGCCCCCGTGTAGAGGATCACGGTGGCGTGCGCGATGCCATACGTGCCGAGACTGCGGTGCAGCGTCACGTTGCCGCTACCGATCAGCGCGGCTTGCACGATCAGCAGGATCATCCACGAGAAAAACACGATCCCGTGCAGATGCACGATCGGCGGCGCCGGCGGAAAAGTCCCCCTCGCCAGCGGGAACAAGTAGGTCATGCCGAAACCGCTGAAAACGAAGAACGCCATCAGCAGCGTCATCCAAAAGAAGAACGAGGGCTTGAACGCGCGCTGCGTCGCGCCTACAGCGGAAGTAGCCGATGCACTCATGCTTTCAATCCGTACCGTCGATCAGGGCGCCGGCTCGAGGCGCAGCAGCGCGCCGTCGTCTTCGTCCGTAAGCAAGTAGAGCAACTCGTCGGGCCCTTGGCGCACTTCGCGGATGCGTTGCCGTAGCTCCCGCAACATCGACTCCCGTCGAATTTCTTCCATGTTCCGGTTGAACACGACGCGCTGCAGATGGCCCGTGCCCGGGATCCGTCCCTCCATCATCGCGCCGACGAAGACGTTGCCTTTCCACGCCGGAAACCGGTCGCCGGTGTAGACGGCCATTCCGGCGACGGCGATGGCGGGCACCCACACGACGAGCGGCGGCTCGATGCCCTCTCGCGTCGGATGCTCGGACACGCGTCGCCCCGAATAGTCACGTCCGAAGCTCACCTCCGGCCAGCCGTAATCGCGCCCGGGGCGAATGATGTTGATCTCGTCGCCGCCTTGCGGGCCGTTTTCGTGTTGCCAGATCTCGCCGGTCGTGGGATGGACGATGAGGCCGAGTTGGTTGCGATGGCCGAGCGAGTAGATCTCGGGCCGATGGCCCTCGCGGCCCACGAACGGGTTGTCGGGCGGCACGGAGCCGTCGTCGTCGAGACGCAGGATCTTGCCGCGCAGGCTCATGCGATCTTGTGCGACGTTCACGACGTCGTTTTGCGACCTGCCGCCCGTCGACATGTACACCTTGCCGTCACGGCCGAAGACGACGCGGGCGTTCAAACCCGAGTTCCCCTCGTAGTAGTCCGGGACGAGAAGGTCTTCCACGTCGACGAGCGCGTGGCCTTCGAGCCGGCCGCGCATTAGCGCCGGCGCGCCCATCCCGTTGCCGACGGGCTTCGTGTAGGTGAGATAAACGAGAGCGTTGCGTTCGAACCGCGGATGAAGCGCAACGTCCATCAATCCGCCGTTACCGTCCGTCCGAATCGCGGGCAAACCCGAGATGGGCTGCGGGTCCAGCACTCCGTCGCGAACGAAGCGTAGGCGACCCGGGCGCTCCGTGATCAGCATGCCGCCGTCGGGAAGGAACGCGATGGCCCACGGGTGCGACAGACCTTTGGTCACGACGCTGACGCGTACCTTGTGCTGCTCGGCCGTATCGAAGACCCACGGGCCGTCGCCCAACGGTGGCACCGGCACGCCGATCTGCGTCGGCTGGGCTTGGCCGGCTCCGCCCATGACGATCCATAAGGCCGCGGCCGACCGGGCGCAATGTGCGAGTCTCATGCGAGCTCCCCCCGCTGTGTCGTTCCGCAGGATAGCGAAAGCTCGGCGCGACGAGTATCGCTTCTGCCGCCGGATCGAGCCGGCGAGGGTGCCGGCGGGAGCGCTCGCTGTCGTGCCGCCGTGACGTTCCCGTCGTTTCGCGACCTGGTTACGCTGCCGATGTGACGCACGTTGCCCATGGCGCTCCGCTCCGGCGCGTCGCACTTCTTGCGCAAGACGCATCGCGGCGGAGACGTTTGCCGGCGTTCTTCGCTCATGACCCCGTCAGTCCCACGGAATGACTCGCAGCTCGGGCCATATCGCTCGAGCGCGCGCCGCTTTCTTGTCGTGGGTGGCTTTGTTCGGCAGCGCGCGGTTCGGCCTTACTATCATGCCGAAGATGTCGTCGAGCCCAAACGGAGCGAAAACATCCAAGCGATCGTCGTGCGTGAGCCGCACGCCGACGGCATGCGTGGTGGACGCATAGCGCGTGATGGCTTCATCTGCGGACGCGACCGGCGAGTAGGGGAGCCCGAAATGGCTCTCGAACCACAAGTGCACGCGCGCTTGGTTGCAGACTTCCACGGGCGCGGGGAAGGCCGGTAGCGCGGCGCGAATCCGGCTCTCGACGGCGGCTTCCGCTTCCTCGGAGAGATCCGCGTCGTCGAAGTAGATGAGGTCGTAGTCGTTGATGCCGAAACCCGCCGGCCGATTCGTTAGCGCGTTCCAGACGGTTTGATAAATGCACCCGCCGCCGAGTCGCCACTGCGGAAGGTTCGCCGTGCGCGCAACGTTCAGCAGTTGCATGAGGCGGGTATCGGCTCGGACGATCTGTTCGAGCCTCTCCAGAAGAGGCGGTGCCGGGTCGTGCGCCGCGGCGTCGTGCGCCGCGCGGCCCAGATTCTCGGCCAGCATGTTGCAGAACAGCGTGCCCTGCTCGATGGCGTCGTCGAGGGCGATGTGCGTGTGAGGGCGCGGATCGAACCAGCGCGCGGGCATGTGCTGCTTGGTGGTCTTGCGGAACTCCTTCTTGAGCAGGGCCATCGCGTAGGTCTTGATGTCCAGAGCGGAAAAACCGAAAGGACTGTCGCCGACGAAGCGCATGAGATACCAGTGAACGAACAGAAAGTCGTACGTGGCCGGATAGCCGACGAAGACGGGCTTTCCTGGGAGCGCTTTGAGCCAGGCGGCGTACTCCCGCAGCGCATCCTCGGGACGGCGCTGATCGCTCCGGCAAGCAGCCCACGCCCTGGGCTGTGTGGCCCACCACTTTGCCGTCTTCGGATCAGGCGACGCGCCCGGCAGCGTTTCGAGGTTCGCGCTGAACGTGCAGAGCAGCTTCTTGTCCGCGGTGTAGGCGGCCGAGGCGAAGCTCAACATCGAGTTCGGCCCCGGAATCGGCCCATCGGCTTCGACGTCCGTGCTCACGTAGATTTCCATGCTGCACCTTGTCGCGAGGTAGCGCCCGAGCCTAGACGAATACGCCGAGACCGCGAAAGCGCGCGTAGCCCAGCAGCGGGGAGTTCGGCGAATGGACGGACCGGCGGGCGCCAAAAAGTGCCCCGGACTTCCATCCGGGGCACCCCTAGCGCTTGATACGCACCAGCTCGTTCAAAACACCGTCGAGACCGCCGTACACCGAGAGGGTGCCGATCTTCTCGGTCACCTTCTCGAGCGCCTCGAGCTCCTTGAGGCGCAGCGCGGTCGGGTTGTTCTCCATGACCTTCGCAGTGTTCAGCAGCGAGCGCGTCGCGTTCGTCTCCTCACGGCGGCGGATCACGTTGGCCTGAGCCACCTTTTCCGCCTCCACCACCTTGCCGAGGATGTCCTTCATGTCGCCCGGCAGGATGATGTCCTTCACGCCGATACCGCGCACCCGGATGCCGAGCTCGGCGAACTTGCCGTGCACGTGATCGAAGACGACGCGGTCGATCGCGACCTTGTCCTCGAGCAGCGCGTCGAGCGTGCGCGTGCCAACCGCCGCTCGCAGACCGAACTGAATCTCCTTGTAGAGGAAGTCCAGCGGGTCCTTCGCGGCCTGCACGGCCGTGAGCACGTTCTCGAACTGGTAGTTCGCGGTCAGATTGATGCGCAGACCCACCTTGTCCTTGGTCAGGATCTCCTGGCCGCTCACCTCCAGCGTCTGCACGCGCTTGTCGAAGATGTTCACCGCGATGCCGCGGTTCACCTTCCAGAACACGTGCAGACCCGCCTCGAGCTCGCGGACGAGCTTGCCGTTCACGTACAGCACGCCGACGTGCGCATCCGGCACCTCGCGCACGTAGACGGCGTTCGCGTCGATACGCAGACGGTTCTTGCCCACGTCCGCCACGAGCGCCTTCGCGATGCGCGGCGCCACCTCGAAGGCGACGCCAATGTTCACGATCTCGGCCGTCACGTCGACGATGCCCTTGAAGTACAGCGCGCGGCGCTCCGGTCCGATCACGCCCGCGAAGCGGCCGTTCTCGTACACCGTTGCGACCTCGTCCGCACCGGTCTCGACGACGGTGAAGAGGCGCGCGACGTCCGCCGCGTACTCCTTCAGGAAGAAGTCCGCGAGACGGTGCTCGAACAGCGGCACGGCGATGTTGAACACCTCGACCGTCATGCGCTTCAGCGGGTCCAGCACGTAGTGCTCGCCCGGGAGCAGGAAGCGCACGAAGTCGCCGTTCTTGTAGAGCAGCGCACGCTCGTGCTTGCGCACTAGAAACTTACGAACGATGAACATGACATCTACCTCCTTCTTCTCCTTCTTCACTTCGAACGAAAACGTTTCGCGTCTTTTCTGAAAAATGGTGCGATGACACCCACACGAGAGGCGCGGACGACAGGCACCGCGCCGCCGAATCCGTACCGGCCGCGCGGCGCGTCGCTGGAGCTCCGCAGAGCCGGCGGCGACAACGTTGCGGCGGGCACGAACCGGGCGAAGCGGACTTCCGGCCGCCGGCTCCTGCCGTGCTGTGCCGCGACGCCTCATCGATTCGCCGCAGCGAACCGACGCGACGCGCAACACGGGGAGTCATCGCGGGATTGAGCGATACCGTCGCCCGCGGGTGGAGTCGAACCACAGCCTTTCGGCTTACCGATGGCTTTCAAGGCCAGGTGAGGAACATGGGAGTCGAACCCATGACACACGAGTCAAAAGCTCGTTGCTCTTTCCACTGAGCTAGTTCCACTGTGGCGGCTGAGGGCCAAAGTGCGCTCGGTACACACCGTGCGATGGATAGCGTTGGCGCGCCGGCCGGTGCTGCGAGCCCGTGCCTTTGAACGACCTACGGCTGTCCCAACCTCGGTTTGACGGCGACGGCTCGCCGTCGAGCGGCCGAACGTACGAACGCTCGGGCCGCGAATTCTTGCGATGACGTGCAAGACGCGAAACTTGCGCGGGATCACTCGATTGGTTGCTTCGACTCGAACCTTCGGGCGCACGTGCGCCCGCGCATCGTCGGCGCATCGGCTGACGCGCCGCCGGCATCGAGTAACCCGCATTGTCAAAGAGCCGACGCGTCCTTCGAGAACGCGTCGACCCGAGGCCAAAAAAAGCCCCGGGTGGCAAAACCAACCGGGGCGTCTCTTGAGCCCGGTCGGAAGGCCATGCGTGCCTTCCGACCTCGAATCGAAAGGCTACGTGATCGAATCTCTTGCTTCAGGCAAAGCGAGGCCGTGATCGCCGCGGCCGCTCAATGGCCTGCAATCGATGGACGGTCGCGCATCGGCGATGAACGAGGCGGCGCATAACGCGCGTCGTGTTATCGCTTTGCTTGCGAGCAAAAAGTGGCGATGCATATTCATAGGGGCGCGCAATCTACGCTCGCGCCAAAGGACTGTCAACACGCGATTCACCCGTGTGCGTGAGAACGCGCTCGCGAAGCAGTAAGCTCGCGTGGCCCTTGGGAGACGTTCGTGCGCTTATCGCCGCTGTTGCTCGCCTGCCTCGCTGCAACTTGGTTCATCTGGGGCTCCACGTATCTCGCGATCAAATTCGCGCTCGTGAGCTTTCCGCCGTTCTTTCAAATGGGCTCGCGCTTTCTTGTCGCCGGGTTGCTGCTCATCGTGTGGCTGAAGCTGCGCGGACGCGAGTTGCCGGCGCTCGTCGAGTGGCGCAACGCCGCAATCGTCGGCGCGTTGATGCTCGTAACGGGAATGGGTTTGACGGCCTACTCGGAGCTGACCGTGGCGTCGGGGCTCGTCGTGGCGTACATCGCGATCATTCCGATCATCATCACGGCGATGAACTTGCCGTTCGGCGTCAAGCCGGCGCGGCTCGAGCTCGTCGGCATGGTCGTGGGCCTCGCCGGAGTTCTCATGCTCGTGCAAGGCGAGGCGTTCACGGCGTCGCGAGCCGGACTTGCAGCGATCACGGTCGCGTGCCTCAGCTGGTCGCTCGGCAGCGTGCTTTCGCAGCGCCGATTCGCGCTCGCGCCGGGCGCGATGGGCTTTGCGAGCGAGATGCTGTGCGGCAGCTTGCTCTTGCTCATCGTCGCGTTCGCAGTCGGCGAGCGCCCCGAGTGGCCGCCGCAACCGTTGGCCGCTTGGTCGTGGGTCTATCTGATCGTGTTCGGCTCGCTGCTCGCGTTCAACGCCTACATGGTGCTGCTCTCGCGCGTGAGCGCCGGCCTCGCCTCGAGCTACACGTTCGTGAATCCCGTGATTGCGCTCGCGCTCGGCATCTTGCTCGGCGGCGAGACCGTGACGCCGTTCGAGTGGCTGGCGGCGGGCGTCATCATGGCCGGCGTCGTGCTGCTCGTGCTCGGTCGCGAGCCGGTCGAGCCAGCGGCGTGACGCGGCGATAGGACGGCGCAAGCACAAGCGGGACTGGCGCACGTCGCCGCGGAGCGATGCTCGGCTAACATGGCGGCGCCGACGGTGGGTAAGCAGGCGCGTATGCTGACACGCAAAGCGTTTCTCGAGTTGCTCGGCCTTGCAGCCCTGTCGCCGCCTCGCCGGCTTTTCGCACAGGAAGAACCGAGCTCGCTGCTCGTCAACGACGTGCACTCGAAGCTCAACGAGACGCGTGTCCGGCGCATCGAAACCTCCGAGTCGGCCGACGACGTTCGACGTTTGTTGCGAACCGTGCGCGACGAAGGCCGGCATTTGTCGATCGCGGGCGGCCGGCATGCGATGGGTGGCCAGCAGTTCCTCCGCGACGGCGTCTTGCTCGACACACGGCACTTGAATCGCGTGCTCGGCTTCGACGCCGAGCGCGGCGTCGTCGAGGCCGAGGCCGGCATTCAGTGGCCGGAGCTCGTCGAGCATCTGTTGCGCGAGCAGCAAGGTCGATCGCGGCAATGGGGTATCGCGCAGAAGCAGACCGGCGGCGACCGCTTGACGCTCGGCGGAACGCTCGCGGCGAACGCCCACGGCCGCGGCCTCACGATGAAGCCGATCATCGGCGACGTCGAATCGTTCGTGCTGATCGACTGGCAAGGCAACGTGCACGAGTGCAGCCGCACGGAGAACGCCGAGCTGTTCAAGCTAGCGATCGGCGGTTACGGTCTCTTCGGCGTCATCTATGCCGTGCGGCTCAAGCTCGCGCCGCGCGTGAAGCTCGAGCGTGTCGTCGAAGTCATCGACGTCGCGCAAGTCATGCCCGCGTTCGAGCGGCGGATCGCCGACGGATATCTCTATGGGGATTTTCAATACTCGATCGACGAGGAGTCGCCGGACTTCTTCCGCAGGGGCGTTTTTTCCTGCTACCGGCCCGTATCCCCGGAAGCCCCGATGCCCGAAGCGCAGCGCGAGCTGTCCGACGAGAACTGGCGCGAGCTTTTGTATCTCGCGCACGCCGACGAGCGGGCGGCGTTCGACCGGTACTCGAGCTATTACCTGTCGACGTCGGGACAGCTCTACTGGTCCGATACGCACCAGATGAGCATCTACCCCGCCGACTACCACGACGAGCTCGACCGGCGCTCGAACGCGGTGCAGCGCGCGACGGAGATGATCACGGAGATCTACGTGCGGCGCCCCAATCTCGCGGCGTTCATGGCGGATGCGGCCGAGGACTGCCGGCGCAACGGCGTGCACAACATCTACGGCACCGTGCGCCTCATCGAGCGCGACGATGAGTGCTTCCTCGCGTGGGCGAAGGAATCGTACGCGTGCATCATCTTCAACCTGCACGTCGAGCACACGCCGGCGGGTATCGCCCACTCGGCGGACGCTTTCCGGCGCCTGATCGATCTCGGACTCAAGTACGGCGGCCGCTACTACCCCACGTATCACAGGCACGCGACGCGGGCGCAGGTCGAGGCGTGCTATCCGCAGTTCGCCGAATTCCTACGGCTCAAGCGGCAGTACGATCCGTACGAGCTGTTTCAAAGCGACTGGTACCGGCACTATCGGGACATGTTCGGCGCGAGCGCGTGAGCGATGCAGCTCACCGAAGTCTCGACGATGCTCACCGACTACCTGCTCGCCGCGGTGACGGCCGCGCTCGCGCTCGCCCTGTGGCGGCGCGCACGCGGCCGCGCGGCCGTAGCGGTGCACGCGATCGGCTTCACGGCGCTCGCGGTTTCCGCGGCGGCCGGCGGCACGTATCACGGCTTCGCGCTCGTGCTCTCGCCGGGCACGCTCTACGTGCTGTGGAAGGTCACGACGTGGACCGTCGGCGTCTTCAGCTTCTGCATCGCGACGGGAGCGGCGGTGGCCTACACGCGCGGACCGGCGCGCCTCGCGCTCGTCGCGGCGGCCGGGGCCGTGCTCATCGCATACCTCGCGTGGATGCTCGCGCACGACGAGTTTCGCTTCGTGATCTACGACACGGCGTTCGCCATGCTGCTGCTCGCCGCGCTCTCGCTGTACGCCTTTCGCGCCGGCGCCCCAGGCGCGGGCTGGCTGCTAGCCGGCATCGCGGTGTCGGCCGCGGCAGCCGGCGTGCAGTACCTGCGCGTCGCTTTGCACCCGAGCTTCAATCACAACGATCTTTACCATGTCGTTCAGGCGGCCGCGATGTACCTGTTCTACCGCGGCGCGCTGGGTTGACCCGGTGCGTCAGTCCCAGAACTTCCACCAGGGCTTCGCGGGCGTCGGCGGCTCGGGTTGCGCGGGCCGCGATCGCGCCGCCTTCGAGTAGTCGAGGAACGTGAGCTCGCCGTTGCACTCGTCCGGCGAATACGCCACGTCGGCAACCGAAAGCATGTCGCTGCCGCTGTACGCGCCGGCGAAGTAGACGGGATCCTCGGCCGTGTAGCTACGCAGTAGCGTCGGTCCCGCGGGATCGAGCGAGAAGCGCTCCACGACGTGCAGCTGATCGGTGTGCATGACGGGCGGAGACAGCACGCCCGGCGCAAAGCCGACCGTGTCGACGACGAGCACGTCGTCTTCCCACCGGCCGATGGAGTGGCCGCCGCGCGATGGCTCGAGGTTCGCCGGATGCTCGCTGACATTCATGTGAATCGTGCGCGTGAAGCCGAGCTGGCCGTACTGAAGCGTGATCGTGTCGGCCGTTTGCGTGATGCGATTGACCGCGCCGTCGTAGGTCCAGTCGAAGACGATGCTCGTCGTCTCGCATCGCATTCGGGGGTTGTGCTCGGGGTTGTACGTCTCGAACCCATCGGCGGCCGCCTGGCCGGCCGGTGTGAGCGCGACTTCCCGCGTGCGGTATTGGCGCGCGTTCTCGGCCGTATTCGAGCCCGGCTCGAAGTTGTTCGCTTGCGAGAGTGGGACGAGGGCGCCGCCGCGGCCCCGTGGGTCCGTCATCACGAGCTGCTCGGGTGCCCAATCGCCGGAAATGTTCGGTTCGCCCGACGGCAGGCGCGCCGGGCGCTCGGCGGCGACGCGCGGCGCCGGCGCCGCGGAGAGCTGCCCATAGCGGTCGGCCGAGCGGCCGTCGGCAAACACGATCGTCGAGAGATAGCAGGAGCGCGGATCGTTACGATCGGGCGCGCCCGTGATCGCGACGGGCTTGCCTTGCTCGAACATCTCGGGCGACCAGCCAGAGCGGCGCAGCGTGGTCGCCGAGCGCATCTCGCAGCGCCACGGCGTGACCGTGCCGTCTTCTGCCGTCACGTCGAGATAGACCCACGCGTGCGGGTTCACGAAATCGACGCGGGTCACGATGCCCGTGATCGCGATTTCCTGCCGCGTGTCGAAAGTGCCGATCCCGTGGTGAGCGGCGGCAGGAGCCGCAACGAGCACGGCGGCGACGAAGAGGCCGCTTCGAGGCGTCATGTTCCCTCCGGAAGGCGCGATCGACCTTGAGACCATGGTAGTAGCAAACGGCGGCACGGCCAACGGGCCCCGGCAGGGCGCTTGGCCGTCGCGAGCGACGCACCATTTGACATCCAAACTAAGAACGCCGACTCTATTGGCATGGCCAATAAAGCTCAGAGCAAGGCGGGCGTCCTGCAAGGCACGCTCGACCTCATGGTGCTGCAGACGCTCGCGTCGCTCGGCGCGCAGCACGGCTACGCGATTGCCGAACGCATCGCGCAAGTTTCCGGCGGCACGCTACAACTCAACATGGGCACGCTCTATCCCTCGCTGATGCGGCTCGAGCAGCGCGGTTTCGTGAAAGGCGAGTGGGGCGTCACGAGCAACAACCGCAAGGCGCGCTACTACCGCATCACGCCCGCGGGCCGGCGCGGGCTCGCCACCGAGAAGCGCGGCTGGGACCGCATGGTCTCGATCATCGATCAGCTCTTCGCGCCGCAGCCGTGAGAGCGCGCGTGCAATGGCCCGAGCTTCGCGAATGGGCTCTGCGCCTATGGGGCACGATCAGAAGGCGCCGCGCCGACGACGACTTACGGCGCGAGCTCGACGCGCATCTCGAGCTGGCCGAGGAGGAGTTGCGGCAGCAGGGGCACTCGCCGCAAGAGGCGCGGCGGCTCGCGCGCGTGCGGTTCGGCTGCGCCGACAACGCGATCGACTCGATGCGAGTGCAGCGCGGCCTGCCTGGGCTCGGCACGTTCGCCTTGGACGTGAAGCTCGGCGTGCGCATGCTTCGCAAGCACTTGGGGCTTACGCTGATCGGCGGCCTGACGATGGCGGGCGCCATGACGTTCGGAGCGGCGCTGTTCCACGGTTATCAGATCGCTGGCCGAACCACCTTGCCGCTCGACGAAGGCGAGCGAGTCGTCGTCCTGCAGCCGTGGGATCCCGTCGCGCGTTCGTGGCGCGGCGCGTCCGTGCTCGACTTCGAGCGGTGGCGGCGCACGTTGCGCACGGTGGAGGAGGTGAGCGCGTTTCGGCGTTTCGCCGGCAATCTCACGCCGCCGAACGGCGCTCCGGTTCCGGTCACCGCCGCGCAGATGACGGCTAACGGGTTCCGCGTAGCGCGCGTGCAGCCGCTGCTCGGCCGGGCGCTGCTCGAGCAAGACGAAGCGCCGGGCGCTCCACCCGTCGTCGTGATCGGCTACGACGCCTGGCAGGCGCAGTTCGCGGGAGACACGGGCGCGCTCGGCCGCACCGTCGAGCTCGACGGCGTGGCGCACACCGTCGTCGGCGTGATGCCCGAGGGCTTTCGCTTCCCGGTGAGTCACGAGTACTGGACGAACTGGTCGGCAGACGGGCAGGGCGCCGTCGTCGCGTTCGGCCGCCTCGTTCCCGGTGCGACGCTCGAAAGCGCCAATGCGGAGATTCGAGCCGTCGGCCTCGACGAGTCGACGGCGCGCGGCGACGCCGGCGAAGCGATCGAGCCTCGCGTCGTTCCGTACGTGATCGGCCTCATCGGGGAGCCGCCTCTCGCGATCCTGTTGCTCTTTCCTCTGCTGGTGCCGCTCGTGTTGCTTCCGCCGTGCGCGAACATCGCGATCCTGATTTACGCGCGAACCGTCGCGCGCCAGGGCGAGTTCGCCGCGCGAGCGGCGCTCGGCGCTACGCGCGCCCGCATCGTCGCGCAGATCTTCATCGAGATCCTCGTATTGGCGGCCGGCGCCGCTGCGCTGGCTGCCTTCCTCGCCCCGAAGCTCGTCGACTACGTGCGCGTGCGCGCCGTATTCGGCGGCGCACCTTTCTGGTACGACTTCGGGTTCTCCTTCGGCACGATTGGCTATACCGCGTCGCTGGCCGTCGTCGCGGCCTTGATCGCAGGCGCCATTCCGGCGCTGCGCGCCACCGGCGGCGGCCGGCTCGCGAGCCTGCACGCCCTCGCCACGAGAGCACCGCCGCGTCTCGGCCGGCTTTGGACGACGATCGTCGTGGTGCAGGTGGCGTTCGCGGCCGCGACGGTGCCGCTCGTCGCCGAGCTCGCTTGGGCGATATCGGGGCCGGCCGTCGCGGGCGCGCGCTTCGCGCCCGAGGAGTATCTCGTCGCGCGGCTCGCCTTGGAAGGCGCGAGCGTCGACGACGCGCGCTTCGGCCGGTTGCGCGCAGAGCTTGCTCGGCGGCTCGAAGGCGAGCCCGGCGTCACTTCGGTCACGGTCGCCGAAGCCGTGCCGAGCGGCGAGCAGGACGTGCGGATCGAGATCGACGGCGCCGCCGGCAGCGAGCGCGCGGCGGCCGTCGTGGGCGCGACGTTCAACCGCGTCGACGAAGCGTTCTTCGACACGTTCGGCATCCGCCTCCTGACGGGCCGCGACTTCGATGCCACGGATTCGCCGCCCGGATCGCGCTCGATCGTCGTGAATCAGACGTTCGCACGCCGCCTCTTGGGGCACGGCAATCCGCTCGGTCGCCGCATCCGGCCGGCTCCCGCGCCCGACGCGGCCGGGCTGCCGCCCGCCGCTCCGTGGCTCGAGATCGTCGGCGTCGTCGAGGATTTTTCGGCGCGCGGCGGCCGCCCGACGTTCTACGAGCCGCTGGCGCGCGCCGACAGCGTCCTGCCGGCCCGCGAAGACCAGCCAGAGACGTTGACCATCGCGATCCACGCCGCGTCGGGCCTTCTGCCGGAGCTCGCGAATCGCCTTCGCACGATCGCCGCAGCGCTCGACGCCGATTTACGCGTGGATCCGATCAGGACGATGGACGACGGCGCCTACGAGGCGTTCTGGTTCGAAGACACGGGTGTGGCATCCGCGCTCGCCGGTGTGATGCTCGGCGTGCTGCTCCTGTCGGCGGCGGGCGTCTACACGTTGCTCGCGTTCGCCGTCGTGCAGCGCCGACGCGAGATCGGAATTCGCTCTGCGCTCGGGGCGCAACCGTTGACGCTGGTCTTCACGCTCTTCCGGCGCGTGCTCGTTCCCGTGGCCCTCGCGGCGGGCATTGGCGCCGTCGGCGCGGCGCTGCTCGATCACTACGTGTCGCCGGCGCTCTTCGAGCTTCGGGAAGGCGGGCGGCCGCTGCCGTGGATCTTGCCGGCGGCCGAGGCGTTCATCGTCTTGACCGGGCTGCTCGTCGTCGCGGGCCCGGCGCGGCGCGCGCTGCGCGTCGATCCCGTCGAAGCGCTGCGCGACGAATAGCGAGTCCCGTCGCGGGAGTGATGCTAGAACAAAGCATACGCCGTTCGGCGCTTGGGGCGGCTATACGGCGCGTCGATGAGCGGCGTGCGCCCCGCGAGCCAAGTCAGCGTGGCCGGCGATCGGCCGTGCACGAACTCGGCGCCGAGCTCGAGCGGCACGGGAAGATCGGGCTCGCGGCGCGTGAAGATGCGGCCGCCGACACGGTCGCGCGCCTCGAGCACGTACGCTCACGTCGCGCGCGGAAAGCTCCGCCGCGGCAGCGACCCCCGGCGGCACCGGCGCCGATGACGGCGACGTCGAACGACGTGCGGTTGGCCATCCACCCAAGCTACACGCCTCGCGTGAGGGGTGAAACGCCCGCGCGCTTCGCTACCCGCGCGGATCCGATCTTCACGACGCGCAAGGAATCGCGGTGCTCACTCGCTCCGAAGCGCGGTCACGGGATCGACGCGCGCCGCGCGCAGGGCCGGAAGCAAGCCCGCTGCGACGGCGGCGAGCAGCAACCCGGCTGCACCGACGGCGTACGAGACGGGATCGTGCGGTGCGATTCCGTACAACAGGGAGCCGACGAGCCGCGAAGCAGCGAGGGCGATCGCGAGGCCGGCGCCTACGCCGAGCCCCGCGAGCAGCAAGCTGCGCCGCACGACCATTGAAACCACGCGCGCCGGTTTCGCGCCGAGCGCCATGCGGACGCCGATCTCGTGGGTACGCCGGGCGACCTGGAAAGCCATGCTGCCGTAGATGCCGGCGAGCGCGAGCAGCGAAGCAGTGCCGCCGAACACGCCGAGCAGGATCAGATTGAGCCGGCGCGGCGCGAGCCGCGCTGCGTAAGCCTGCTCGGACGTCGAAAACCGAGGAACGATGGCCGAATTCATTTGCTGCACGATCTCACGAGCCGCGGGCACGACGAGCGCGGCATTCGGCGTGCGGATGACGATCTCGAAAATCGTGAGGCTCCACGGACGCTGGCGGTACGGCGCGTAAAACGTCGGCCGCGGTTCCCGGTCGGGGCCGTAGTCGCGAACGTCTCCGACGATGCCGACGACCGTCGAAGGCCGCAGATCGCCGCCCATGTCGAATTGAACGAGCTTGCCGAGCGCGTCTTGCCCGGGCCACAGGCGCTCGGCGAGCGAGCGGCTCACGATGGCGACGCGCTGCGCGTCCGGGCCGTCGCCGCGGTCGAACGCCCGGCCTCGTAACAGCGGAATGCCGGCGGTGGCGAAATAGTCTTCGCTTGCGAGCCGGTACTCCGTGCCGCGCGCAGAACGCCCGGGATCGGCGGCCACGGCTGCCAAGTCCGCGAAGCTTCGTATCTCCTCGGGACTATTCTGTGTGACGGGCGTGCCGTCCCATCCGCCGCCGGCCCCGGGGTGCAGCGAGACGCCCGCCACGGCAGCGACGCTGGGCAACGCGCGCAAGCGCTCGATCAGCCCGTCATAGAACGGCACGAGCGGCTCGAGCTCGGTGCGGCTCTCGGGCCACGGCGCGGATACGTCCATGAACACGAGGCCTTCGGTGCGGAAGCCGGGGTCGACGTTCGTCAGCGCCACGAAGCTCCGGCCGAGCAGCGTCGCACCCACGACGAGCAGCAGCGCCAACGCGATCTGAGCGACGACGAGGCGTTCGATCAACGGCGACCGAGGCGCGCCGCCGCTGCGCTGGTTGTACCGCACGGCGACGCGGGCGGAGCTCCCTCGCCCCGCGGCCAGCCAGCTCAAGCCGGCCGCCGTCGCTACCGCGAGCGCACACGCAAAGGCGAGCACGGTCCAGTCGATTGCGACGGCCTCCGCGCGCGGCAGCCGATCCGCTGCCAGCCGCACCACGGCCTCGACACCCCACGCGGCCAGCGCGAGCCCGAGCGCGGCGGCCACGCCGCAGAGCAGCAGCGCTTCCGCAAAGAACTGGCGCGCGAGGTGCCGCCGTCCGGCACCGAGCGCACGACGAACGACGAGCTCCTGCTCGCGGCCGAGCGCGCGCGCGACAATCAAGTTCGCGGCGTTCGCGGCCGCGACGATGAACAACAAGGCGACGGCGGCTAGAAGAACGAGCAGCGCCGGCCGCGCACTGCTCACGAGAACGTCGTGCAGCGGAGCGACGGCTGCGTCGACCATCCAAGAGTCTTCGCCGTATTCCGCCTTCAGGCGCCGTGCAACGGTGCTCGCGTCGGCACGCGCTTGCTCGAGCGACACGCCGGGGCCGAGTCGGCCCACGGCGCGCCAGTTGTGAGCGGTTCGCGATTCCTCGCGCGGCCAGAGCTCCGCGGCAGTCCAGATGTCGGCGCCGTCGGGATAGTGGAAGCCGGCAGGCATGACGCCGACGACGGAGTAGGCGCGATCGGCGATGTTCAGCGTGCGCGCGCCGAGCGCGGGATCGCCGCCGAAGTAACGTTGCCAGTAAGCGTGGCTCACGACGGCGGCCGGTGCTGCGCCGACGTCGAGCTCGTCCGGCACGAAGGCTCGGCCCAAGGCCGGTCGAATCCCGACGACATCGAAGAAATCGCCGGAGACGCTCGCCGTCTGGACCCGCGTGGGTTCGCTGCCGCCCGACACGGGCTGAACGCCGGCCGCGTAGCGGGCGAGCGCGGAGAACGACCGCGTCTCTTCTTCGAGGTCGGTGAAGTTGGCGAGGGAGAGGTTCTCGCTGACTCTGCCGTTCTCGTTGACTTGCAGCACGCGCACGATCCGCTCCGGATCCGGGTACGGCAACGGCTTGAAAAGCACGCCGTCCACGACGCTGAAGATCAGCGTGCTCGCGCCGATGCCGAGGGCAAGCGTCGCGATCACGACGGCGCTGAACGTCGGATAGCGTGCGAGCTGCCGTCCCGCCAATCGAAGGCCGTTCATCGTGCGCTCCATTTCGAGCGCAGGCGGGCTTCAGTTGCCGAATGCTTCGTCGTCATCGGTATCGCTTGCTCCGAGTTCGTCCGGGGCGGCGCTCATTCCTCGTCCGGCACGATCGTGAAGAACCCGCCCTCCACCTCGCTGCGGTCGTTGTCGTAATCGTCGTGGATCATGCGATCGAGCCCGGCCGCGCGCGTGTAGGCGAGATCGATCACCCACGGCGCCGAGAGCGTGACGGGATCTTCGATCGTCATGACGGATTCGATGCGGGCCGGGCTCACCTTGCGCAGGCGCTCGACGTAGCGCGCCTGCTCCGACAGCGGTGGGGACGAAAAGAAATACCGGTTCGGGTTCCTGACCGAAACGGTTTCGATGACGAGCGTGTCGCCCTCCCAGCGCCCGACGGAGTCGCCCCACGTCGTCGGCCAGCGATCTCCCGCGGCCGGCAGGCTGCGGCCGTCGGTGTAGACGTGCCGCACGTCGCGGTACACGTTGATGATCAGCGTCTCGCGCGGCGTGATCAGGAACTGCATCGGCGCCGCCGAGTTCATCATCAATGGGAAGCCCCAGCCGTTCGCTTTCTGATCCGCTTGCCGCGTGCGCGTGGCCATCACGCGGGCGCGCCCCTCTTCGTTCCACGGAGCATCCTGCCCGAGCAGCTTGTAGTCGCCGCCTTCGGGAAAGCCCGAGATTTGCGCCTCGAGTCCCTCGCCGACCCAGTAGCCGCTCCAATCCGGCAACGACTGTGCGTGAACGGCGAGCGGGCCGATGCACGTGGCGAGCGCCAACGCGGCGCATGCCCGCGGCCGCCGTGCGATCCCGTGTCGCGCGCTCATGGACTGCCTCCGAGCGCTTTGCCATCGGCCGTCCGCGCTTCGACGAGCAGGCCTCCCGGCTTGCCGTTACGGAGCGGGATCACGGTGACCGTGAGCGTGTCTCCGGCCTTCACGGTCGAGGGCCGCCAGCCCAAGTTGTAGAGATAGACGTTGGCCCCCATCTCGAGGCTCCATTCCTGCTCGGGCCCGTCGTCCGGTTCGACGACGAGCTGGATGTAGCTGTGCGGGTTCGTCCATTGGAACTCTCGCACCGTACCGGTCAGCGTCAGCTGCTTGGACCCGTCGAACATCGCCGGCGAATGATGCGCGTGAACGGCGATGGGCAACGCGAGCGAGCTCCCGAGCGCAGCCAACGGCAAAAACCTGTTTGCGGTCATCGAACCTCCCTTGTTTGCGACGCGATACGCACGGATCGTGCCGATCCGCGTGCCGCCGGTAACGCATTGATTCTGCGCTTCGGATGCGCTCGAAGCGCGTAATCGGGTTACGGTCGTGTCCCGCGGCCGGCACCGAAAATCCCGGTTCCGGGACACGGCCGCCGGTCATTTCGCGGCCGTTGCCTCCATCTCGATCATGAGCCCGGGGAAGGCGAGCTTCGAGACGCCGAGCAACGTGCCGGGCGGCTGACACTTCGCGGCTGCGAGGCGAGCTCCGACGACGTCCGACGCGCTCAAGAAGCCGTCGATGTCCGTCGTGTAGTAGTCGAGCCGCACGAGGTTCGCGAGGCCGTAGCCGGCCGCCTTCAACACGGTCTCGAGGTTGTCGAACGCTTGCTCTATTTGCTTCCGCATGTCGCCGGCGTGCACGGGGTTGCCCGCGCCGTCGACGGACGCTTGTCCCGCGCAGTACAGCACGCGGCTCGCGTTGACCGTTTCGATGGCTTGCGAGAAGCCGTACTGATCCTGCCACTTCCAAGGGTTGATCGTTCGCTGCTCCATCTCTCGATCCTCCGGCTATCCGCGTGAACGATCCGAGCATTTGGCGCCGGCAGAGCAATTCCAATCAAGCCGCTCTCTTGGCCCTTTCGGTGCAGCGGCCTCGTCGTCGGAGAGTGGTATGAACCCCGTCAACGAAGCGTTCTGGCACGTCGGACGTCATTCTCACGGTCGCCGTCGCGGCGGGTTATGGCTTTGACGAGCCGCCCGATTTTGTCCGCCCCGGCAGCGGCCGCGGGTGGCCGGGTGATAGCGGCGCTTGCCGCCCGTATATTGCTCCGATGGCAATCGAAGGCGAGCTTCCGAAACCTCTGCTCTATGGCGTCGCGGCCGCCGAGCCCAATTGGGACGCGGTGTTCACGGAGCAGCTTCCGCGCGTCTATAACTTCTTCCGCTATCGCCTCGGCAACGAGGCGCATGCGGAAGATTTGACATCACGCACGTTCGAGAAGGCTTGGCTGGCACGCGCAAGGTACCGGCGCGATCTGGCTGGCTTTTCGACGTGGCTGATCAGCATTGCCCGCAACGTCGCGACGGACCATTTGCGCGCACAGCGTCCACATCTGCCGCTCGAGGCGGCGGACGACGTGCCTGCATCCGATACCCCGCACGACGACGTCGCCAAGGCATCGGATCTCGCTCGCCTCTCCGCGCTGCTCAAGAAACTTCCGCAACGCGAGCAAGAGCTCGTCGCGCTGAAGTACGGCGCCGAGGCCACGAACCGCGCCATCGCCGAGCTCACGGGTTTGAGCGAATCGAACGTGGGCACGATCCTGCACCGAGTCGTGCAGGCGCTGCGCCGCGACTGGTAACGAATCGAGGTGCCGACAATGGACGACCAATTTCTTCGCGATCTCAAGAAGCAGCCGCCCACCGAATTCGCGGCGCGATTGCGCGCGACGTTGCGTACCCTCCCTCCAAGCGCCGTCGCGCGCGTCGCGCCTGCGGTCCGCTTTCGCAAGTGGTTCGCGGCTGCGGCGTCGATCGCCGTAGTGGGGTTCGCGTTCACGCTGCCGCCCGTGCAGGCCGCGGCGCAGGCGTTCCTGAATCTGTTCCGCATCACGCAGTTCACGGGCGTAGAAGTCGACGTCGAGCGGTTTCGCGCGCTCGAGTCGAGCGGTTTCGATCCGTCGTCGCTGATCGGCAGCTTGGAGCTCGAGCTGAACGGGGTTGCAGATCATGTCTCGTATGCAACGACGGCCGATGCCGGCGCCGCCGCCGGCATCGACGTGCTGACACCGGCCTGGCTTCCGCCGGGCTACGCGAGCGCCGAAATCGTCGGAACGCCCGAGGTCACGGCCAGCGTCGCCTTGAAGACGGCCGGCCTTCAGGCGCTGCTCGACACGCTCGGGCTCGCCGACGTCGAGCTGCCCGTCGAGCTCGACGGTGAGCCCGTCACCGTGCACGTGTCGCCGATCGTCACGCAGCGGTTCGCGAGCGGCGAGCAGAACATCCACGTGATTCAGGCGAGGAGCCCCGAAGTCACGTTCCCCGCCGGCGTCGATCTCTCGCAGCTCGCGTATGCGGCTCTGCGCGTGCTCGGCATGTCGCGCGAGCAGGCTTACCACATGTCGGTCACGATCGACTGGCGCTCGACGTTGATCGTGCCCGTGCCGTCACAGGCCGTCGCGTACCGTCCCATCAACGTGTCCGGCAACGAGGGGCTCTTGATCGAGGCGCGCGTGCGCAACGAAGATGGCCCCGGCAGCGTGCTCATGTGGTCGGCGGGCGGCGAGTCGTTCGCGGTCACGGGGCAGATCAGCGGTGTGCAGCTGCTCGAGATCGCGCAAACTCTGCAATAGATGCCCGAATACGCAATCGAGACCGCGGCGTTGCGGCGCGAGTTCGGCCGCAACGTCGCGGTAGCGGGTTTGTCCCTCGCCGTGCCGCGCGGCGAGGTCTTCGGCTTTCTGGGGCCGAACGGCGCCGGCAAGACGACGTCGCTGAAGCTTTTGCTCGGCCTCGTGCCGCCGACGTCGGGTACGGGCACCGTGCTCGGCGCGCCGCTCGGTAACACGGAGGCGCGCGCGCACATCGGCTTTCTGCCGGAGCATTTTCGGTTTCATGACTGCCTGAACGCGCGCGAGCTCTTGTATTTCCACGGGCGCCTGCTCGGGCTGCCGAAGCGCGGGCTCGAGACCCGGATCGAAGCGCTGCTGCTGCGCGTCGGGCTCGACGACGCGGGACACCGGCCGCTTCGCACGTACAGCAAAGGCATGACGCAACGCGCCGGACTCGCCGCCGCGCTACTCGGCGAGCCGCAGCTCGTGTTCCTCGACGAGCCGACGTCGGGCCTCGATCCGCTCGGCCGTTTGCTCGTGCGCGACGTGATCGAGGAATTGCGCGCGGGCGGCGCGACGGTGTTCTTGAACTCGCACTTGCTCGGTGAAGTCGAGGCCACGTGCGACCGCGTCGCGTTCGTGAAGAACGGGCGCGTCGTTCACGAGCTCGAGCTCGCGAGCGCCAAGGGCACGCTCGACGTGGAGCTGCGCTTGGGTGGAGTCGACGCCGCGCTGCTCGAAGGGCTCGGGGCGTTCGGCACCGGAGTGGCGCAGGACGGCGCGCTCGTTCGCCTGCACGCGCACGCGGAGAGCGTGCTGCCCGAGCTCGCGCGCTGGCTCGTCGGCCGCGGCGCCGCGATCTACGAGCTCCGCTGCCGCCGCAAGACGCTCGAAGAGTGGTTCGTCGAGGTCATGGGCGACGACCAAAGGCCGGGTTGAAAACATGCGCGGAACGTTGCTGATCGCCCGGTTGACCTGGCTCGAGACGCGCCGCC